>Ga0306920_100001808_pt1 | contig 26617 bp, 23 predicted proteins | sample flu12Cox44000170_FD_204666 | JGI IMG/M metagenome (GOLD analysis project Ga0306920, IMG submission 204666) | Lab enrichment of tropical soil microbial communities from Luquillo Experimental Forest, Puerto Rico - flux4day.12C.oxic.44.000.170 (v2)... | ecosystem: Environmental > Terrestrial >...
CGCTTCTTCGGACAGGCGCCGCGCCGCGGCGTAGATGCGCCGGTTCATCTCCGCGTTGTACGCCGCCATCGTGCGGACAAACGCGGGATTCACCTGGTTCTCGGCGACAGCTTGCGGCGTCATTGGTCACCTCTGTAATTAATCCGCAGCGGCAGGAGCGGCGGTTTCCGGCGTCACCAGCCGATAGCCGACACCGAGCTCGGTCAACAAAATGCGCGGCTGCGTCGGATCTGCCTCGATCTTTTGCCGCAGCTTGCGGATGAAGATGCGCAGATAATGCGTGTCGTGCAGGTGCGGTGATCCCCATATCTCCTTGAGCAGGAACTGATGTGTAACGACGTTTCCCGCGTGCTGCGCCAGAAGCTGCAGCAGCCGATATTCCTTCGGGGTGAGCATCACCCGCGCGCCATCGACGGTTACGATGCGCGCGGCAAGATCAATCGATAACGGACCTATCCTGACGACAGGCTCGCCGGCCGAGACACGCACGTGACGGCGCATGGCAGCATGCGCGCGTGCCAGCAGCTCGGCCATGCCGAACGGCTTGACCACGTAATCATCGGCGCCACTCTCCAGGAGCCGCACTTTCTCCGCTTCGTTCGATCGCACCGAGAGAACTATGAGCGGCACGCTCGACCATGCGCGCAATCGCTCCAGCACCTCGCTGCCGTCCATGTCCGGCAAACCGAGATCGAGAATGACCAGATCGGGCGGGCTTAGCGTTGCCAGCCGCAGCCCCTCGTGGCCGGTCTCGGCCTCCTCGACTGAGAACCCGTCGAGCTCAAGCCCCGCGCGCAGAAAGCGGCGGATTTGCACCTCATCGTCCACGATTAGCGCAAGCGGATTGGCTTCAGTCATCGGAATCAGCCTCGGGCGCCGTCGTCGGGCTTACGAACGGCAGATATATGGCGACGGTCGTGCCTTGCCCCGCGCCCGGGCTCATCGCTTCGATGCTGCCGCCGTTGGCGCTCACGAAGGCTTGTGCGATCCACAGCCCCAGTCCCGATCCTGAGGTCGTCGCCAGGTGTCGGGAGCCGCGGAAGAAGCGCTCATAAATCTGTGCGCTTTCCTCTGCGGTCAAGCCGGCGCCTTCATCTCGCACCGACAGCACCACGTTGCTTCCATTACGTTTCGCTGCAAGCGTGATTGGGGACGCGGCCGGCGAATACTTTGCTGCATTATCGACGATTTGCACGAACGCCTGCCCAACCAGCACCGGGTCGACATAGACGAGCGGCAGATTCGAGTCGACCTCGAGCCGCACCTGGTGACCCGACAGATGGCGACGACGACGCTCGAGCGCCGAGTTCACAATATCCTGCGGCTCGATCCATTCATTATGCGGATTGATTTGTTTGCGGCTGATGCGAGTCGCATCCAGGAGATTCTGGATATCATGGTTGAGTCGCTCCGACTCGTCGCGCACGACAGCGGCAAGTGAGGCGAGACGCTCGTCGTTGGCCACAGCCGGGGATTTGCTCAAGACGGTGGCGGCACCGAGAATGGAGGCGAGCGGGGTGCGCAGCTCATGCGAAACGGAGCCGATCAATGCTTCACGCAGCAACTCCGTTTCAGAGCGCATCTTGGCATCCCCCAGCGCACGCGCAACATCGAGGCGCTCGAGGGTCGCGGCGGCATCCGCCAGCACGTCGTCCACGTGCTGGCGTATCTGCTGGACGCTGTCTGCCGGCACACTGCCGAGATCGATGGCAATCACGCCGAAATCGGGATTCTTCTGCGAGACCCGGCGTACGAGCCAAACGTCGCCGCCGTCGTCCACCGTTGTTGCGGGGATGCGCCCCTCCTGCACACCGGCGATGGCAGAATGCAGCCTTTCGCTCAGCGCCGGCGCTTCCGACTGTACGTCCCGCCGAGCGGTGGCGCCTGCACCAAACAGCACCACCTTGCGCTGCACGAGATTGGCAAGGTGCTCCTCGATTGCGCGATAGATGTCGGCCGCGGATGACGAACTCGCCAATCGCCGTGAGAACGCATAGAGATCGGCCGTCTCCTTCTCGCGTTTGCGCGCAATCTCCGTCTGCTTTTTCATGGAGCTGGCAAGGTGGCTGGTCACCGCGGCAACCACCATGAACAGCACGAGTATGATGATCTCATTCGGCCGGGTGATGAAGAAGCTGTAGTATGGGCTGAAGAAGAAGTAGCCCGACAACAGCACGCCCGCGACGGCCGCGACCAGAGCCGGGACGAGCCCGAGATGCCAGCCGGCCAGCAGCACGGGCAACAGGTAAACCGCCGATCCACGGCGTATATCCAGAGAAAGCGCAAGCACATAGACGACAAGCGTCGCCGCCCCGACCATCACCAGGGCGATGGCGCTGCCGCGCAGCTCACGCTGAAGCCGATCAAACCGAGTCACCAAGTCTCAATCCTTCGTCTCCGAATGCGCACCATAATACGCCGCTGGGCATTATTTGCTAAGCTGTCTGGGAAGACACCTCGAGGGGATGGGGTGGGTGCTTGCCATGAGCTTTGCGCACACGCTCGATAACACCACGTATCGTTTTGCCGATCTCAAGGACCTGCTCGCCAAAGCATCGCCGGCACGTTCCGGCGATGTGCTTGCCGGCATCGGCGCCACGAGCGGCGCACAGCGTGTGGCCGCGCAAATGGCGCTGGCGGAGGTGCCACTGCGCGCCTTTCTCAACGACGCGGTGGTCCCGTACGAGGTGGACGAGGTCACGCGGCTGATTATCGATTCGCACGACGCCGCTGCCTTTGCGCCCCTTGCCGGGATGGCTGTCGGCGATTTCCGCAATTGGCTGCTGAGCGAGCAGGCCGATACCGAAAGGCTCGCCGCCCTGACCGGCGGCTTGACGCCAGAGATGACAGCCGCAGTGAGCAAGATCATGCGGCTCCAGGATCTGATCGCGGTCGCCGCCAAATGCCGGGTGAGCACGGCTTTTCGCAATACGATCGGACTCCCCGGTCGGCTCTCCACGCGCCTGCAACCCAATCATCCCACAGACGACCCTGCAGGCATTGGAGCGAGCATCGTCGATGGGCTGATGCTGGGAGCCGGTGACGCGGTGATCGGCATCAATCCCGCAACCGACACGGTGGAGACAGTCACCGCGCTGCTCTCGATGCTCGAAGAGATGCGCGTGCGACTCGATGCACCGATCCAATCCTGCGTGCTTGCTCATGTGACGACAACGATGGCCGCAATGGAAAAGGGAGCGCCAGTCGATCTCGTGTTTCAATCCGTTGCCGGCACCCAGGCCGCCAACGAGGGCTTCGGCATTACGCTTGCGCTTTTGCGCGAGGCGCAAGAGGCCGCCGCAGCACTTGGGCGCGGAACCGTAGGAACGAACGTGATGTATTTCGAGACCGGCCAGGGCAGTGAACTTTCCTCCGCCGGGCATATGGGCGTCGATCAACAAACTCTGGAGGCGCGCTGCTATGGGCTCGCCCGCCATTTCCAGCCGCTCTTGGTGAACTCGGTGGTGGGCTTCATTGGTCCAGAATATCTCTACGACGGCAAGGAGATTATGCGCGCCGGTCTTGAAGATCACTTCTGCGGCAAGCTGCTCGGACTGCCGATGGGCTGCGACATCTGTTACACGAATCACGCCGAAGCCGATCAGGACGACATGGACGCGCTGCTCACACTGCTCGCGACTGCCGGCTGCACATTCATCATGGGCGTGCCGGGTGCCGACGACGTGATGCTCAATTATCAAAGCACGTCGTTTCATGACGCGCTCTACGTGCGCCAACTGCTTGGACTGCGGGCGGCGCCGGAATTCGAGGCGTGGCTGGCGGCGATCGGAATCACCGACGCGAACGGGCGCCTGCAAGCAGGCGCGCCGGAGCGCCTCATTGCCTCGTTGCCGGTGCTCACGCGCGCTACCACGCTCAGGTGAGATTAACGGGAGCCGGGATTGAGCGATCATTCCGCGCGCGAGGCAGTTGAAATTGCGCCGAATTGGGGGTCGCTGCGGCGTCACACGCCTGCGCGCATCGCACTCGGCCGCGCCGGATTTGGGATGCCCACCGGCGCGTATCTCGAATTTCAGGCCGCACACGCGCGTGCGCGCGATGCCGTGCATGCACGCTTCGAGCTCGACGCGCTCTTGCAGGTGATCACCGCGCGTGGCTGGCGCGCGATCGGCGTCGCCAGCGCCGCTCCTGATCGGCAGGCATTCCTGCGCATGCCCCACCTCGGGCGTACGCTCGCCGCCGAGAGCAGGACGCGGCTCTCCGAGCCGCTGGTCGCGCCCGATGTTGCGATCATCATCGGTGATGGGTTGAGCGGCGTGGCGGTCGAGCGTCACGCCCTGCCCGTGCTCGAGCCGCTGTGCGCGCGGCTTGTCGGCATGGGATTGCGCTTTGTACCTATCGTGGTAGCGAAGGAGGCGCGCGTTGCGCTCGCCGACGACGTCGGCGAGCTGTTGCAGGCCAAGGTCGCCGTGATCATGATCGGCGAGCGTCCGGGGCTGAGCGCTGCCGATTCACTCGGCATGTATCTGACGTTCGCGCCGCGGCGCGGCAGGCTCGATAGCGAACGCAATTGCATCTCCAACATTCACGGCCAGGGCATGAGCGCGCGCGATGCCGCAGCGCGCGCCGTCGATCTGATCAACACAATGCTTGCCTATCAGGCTTCGGGCGTCCTCCTCGCTGCGCGCATGCAGGGGTGTCCTAAAACTGCGTGAAGTCCGGCTTCTTTTTCGCGAGGAACGACTCCACGCCGTGCCTAAACTCGGGGCTCGGCCGCAGCTTCTCGAAGATCTGGCCCTCGAGCTCCAGCCCGACGTGCAGCGGCGTATCGTAGGTGGAGTTGAGGATGCGCTTGAGCCCTGTCAATGCGATCGCCGGGCGCGCGGCGAGGTCATTGACCCAGCAGCCGATCGCCTCGTCGAGCTTGCCCTCAGGCACCACCTCGGTAACAAGGCCCCAGTCGAGCGCCTCGCGCGCGCTCAGCCGCCTCCCGCGCATGATCATCTCCTTGGCCCGCGTCAATCCCGCGAGATGGGCGATCCGAACGGCGCCGCCGCTTCCCGGCGTCATGCCGAGGTTGACCTCTGGCAGCGCCAGCTGCGAGCTTTCGGTCACGAGGCGAAAGTCGCAGGCGAGCGCGAGCTCGAAGGCAACACCCATGGCCCACTTCTCGATCGCTGCAATCACCGGCTTCTTCGCGCGCTCCGGAGCCGCGACGTTCCAGGCAAGGTCATGCATGCCGTCGCGGGGCACCTTGAGAAAACCGCCGATATCGCCGGCACCGCGGATGACGATAACGCGGATGTCATTATCCTCGTCCATCGCGGCGATGAGCTGGGCAATCTGCGCGCGGGCGGCAAAGCTGATGACGTTCAGCGGCGGGCGATCGAAGATCAGGTAGCCGGCCCTGGTCGTAGCATCTTTCGTCCAGCGCAGGCCATCGAGATTTTGCGGATAGTTCATGGCATCTTCTTCCTCACCTCTGCTCAACCCAGCTTAGTAGATTACAGAGCAGCCGCGGAACACCTTGTTTACGAAGCAAAACTGAAGAGATCGCCCGCATTTCGCGTTGCTCACCCTGCGTACAGGGTCACCTGACGGCTTGAATGCTGCCCACCAAAAGGGTTATGACCGAATGCCTGCCTGCCGCCCAATCCACGTTCATTCGCATGAGGTTTTCCGCACATGGCGCGCCCAAAGATTGCGCTAATCGGTGCCGGCCAGATTGGTGGCACGCTCGCCCATCTCATCGGGCTCAGAGAGCTAGGTGATGTAGCGCTGTTTGATATTGCCGAGGGCATTCCGCAAGGAAAGGCTCTCGATCTCGTTCAATCGTCGCCTGTCAGTGGCTTTGATGCCCAATTCATGGGCACCAATTCCTACGAGGCGATCGAAGGCGCCGGCCTCTGCATTGTTACCGCCGGCGTGCCCCGCAAGCCAGGCATGAGCCGCGATGATCTGCTCAGCATCAATCTCAAGGTGATGGAGCAGGTCGGAGCGGGAATAAAGAAATATGCGCCCAATGCATTCGTGATCTGCATCACCAACCCGCTCGATGCCATGGTATGGGCGCTGCAACGAGCGTGCGGCCTGCCCAAGCACATGGTCATCGGCATGGCGGGCGTGCTCGACAGCGCACGCTTTCGCTATTTTCTTGCCGACGAGTTCAATGTTTCGGTGGAGGACGTCAGTGCCTTTGTGCTGGGGGGGCATGGAGACAGCATGGTGCCGTTGATCCGCTATTCAACGGTCGCCGGCATTCCGCTTCCCGACCTGGTGAAGATGAAATGGACCTCTCAGGCGCGGCTCGATCAGATCGTCCAACGCACGCGCGACGGCGGCGCCGAGATCGTTAACCTGCTCAAGAGCGGATCGGCCTTCTACGCTCCGGCGGAGTCCGCGATCGCCATGGCGGAAAGCTACCTCAAGGACAAGAAGCGGGTAATGCCATGCGCGGCGTATCTCAATGGCGAATACGGCATCAAGGATCTCTATGTGGGGGTGCCGGCCATCATCGGGGCGAAGGGGGTGGAGCGTATCGTCGAAATTCAGCTCAATGGCACCGAGCGCGCAATGTTCGAGAAGTCGACCGAGGCCGTGCAGACCCTGGTCGATGCATGCAAGAAGATCGCACCGCATCTCGGCAAATAGCGACTCGGCATGAATATCCACGAGTACCAGGCCAAGGCCGTGCTGGGGGAGTTCGCGGTGCCGGTGCCGCGCGGCCGCGCGGCTTTTTCCGTCGACGAGGCGGTGCAGGCCGCGAACGAGCTCAATGCTCCGGTGTTGGTGATCAAGGCGCAGATCCACGCCGGCGGGCGCGGTAAGGCCGGCGGGGTCAAGCTGGTGCGATCGCCGCAGGAGGTGCGCCGGGAAGCCGAGCGACTGCTCGGTTCCGTGCTGGTGACGCAGCAGACCGGGGCACGCGGCAAGGAGGTCAACCGGCTTTACGTGGAGGAAGGATCGCTTATCGAGCGCGAGTTCTATCTGTCCGCGCTAGTCGATCGCGCGACTTCGCGCGTCGCCTTTGTTCTCTCCACCGCCGGCGGCATGGACATCGAGGAGGTCGCCCGCAGCGAGCCGGAAAAAATCGTGACGTTCGCGGTAGACCCGGCGACCGGCATCATGCCGCATCACGGCCGGCGCATGGCACAGGCGTTCGGGCTCAAGGGCGATCTCGCGAGGCAAGCGGAAGATCTCGTGACCAAGCTCTACGCGGCATTTATCGCCAAGGACATGAGCCTATTGGAGATCAATCCGCTCGTCCTCACCAAGTCCGATTGCCTGCTCTGTCTCGACGCCAAAATCGCCTTCGATGACAATGCGCTCTACCGTCATCCCGAGATTGTCGCCTTGCGCGATCTCAGCGAAGAGGATGCAAAGGAGATCGAAGCCTCCAAACACGATCTCAACTACGTCGCGCTCGATGGCACGATCGGCTGCATGGTCAACGGGGCGGGGCTTGCCATGGCCACGATGGACATCATCAAGCTCTATGGCGAAGCGCCGGCAAACTTTCTGGATGTCGGCGGCGGCGCCACCCAGGACAAGGTTGCGGCAGCATTCAAGATCATCACCGCCGATTCCAAAGTGAAGGGGATCCTGGTGAACATATTCGGCGGCATCATGAAGTGCGACGTGATCGCGGAAGGCGTGGTGGCGGCGGTAGGCGAAGTTGGTTTGCGTGTGCCGCTTGTGGTCCGACTCGAAGGCACGAACGTCGAACGCGGCAAGGACATCATCGCGACCTCCAATCTCAACGTCACTTCCGCCGACGACCTCGATGATGCGGCGCAGAAGATCGTCAAGGCTGTAAGAGCAGTCGCCTAGCTGAGATGCCGGTTCTTATCGACAGGAGCACGAAGGTCATCTGCCAAGGTTTCACCGGCAGAAACGGCACCTTCCATTCCGAGCAGGCGATCGCCTACGGCACGCGTATGGTTGGCGGCACGTCGCCGGGCAAGGGCGGCAGCATCCATCTCGGGTTGCCGGTCTTCGATACGGTCGCCGAGGCGAAAAAGGAAACCGGCTGTGATGCGAGCGTCATCTACGTGCCTCCGGCAGGGGCCGCTGACGCGATCTGTGAGGCGATCCAGGCGGAGATCGCGCTTATCGTGTGCATCACGGAGGGCATCCCCGTGCTCGACATGGTCAAGGTCAAACGCGCGCTGTCGGGATCGCGCTCGCGCCTCATCGGGCCCAACTGCCCGGGCGTGATGACGGCCGGCGAATGCAAGATCGGGATCATGCCCGGCAACATTTTCCAGCCGGGCAAGGTTGGAATCGTATCGCGCTCTGGCACCCTGACCTATGAAGCCGTCTTTCAGACCACGCGCGAGGGGCTCGGCCAGACCACCGCCGTCGGCATCGGCGGCGATCCGGTGAAGGGCACTGAATTCATCGACATCCTCACCATGTTCCTGGCCGATCCTGAAACGAAGGCGATGATCATGATCGGCGAGATCGGCGGCTCGGGCGAGGAGGACGCCGCGCAATTCCTTGCCGATGAAGCAAAGCGTGGCCACAAAAAGCCCATCGTGGGTTTCATCGCCGGGCGAACGGCGCCGCCGGGCCGGCGCATGGGTCATGCCGGAGCAATCGTCTCCGGCGGCAAAGGCGACGCGGAATCGAAAATCGCCGCGATGGAAGCCGCCGCAATCAAGGTGTCGCCCTCCCCCGCGCGCCTCGGCCGGACACTAGTCGAGCTATTGAAGAGCTGATTTACCTTTAGTCGCCTGTATCTCGAGATGGCTGCGGCTTACATAGGGAGATAGACCTGGAGTTCAGGAATGGGCCTCGCTCGTGCGCATCTCCGATTAGCTAACGCACGCCGGCCGGAGCTGGCTGCGCTCGAGCTGGATGCGCTCGCCGATACCGGGGCTCTTCACCTCTGCATCCCCGAGCACGTCGCCATTCAGCTTCAGCTCGACGAGCTTGAAAAGCGCGAGATTACCATCGCTGATGGCTCGAAACGTCTAGTGCCATACGTGGGGCCGGTCATCATCTCTTTTGCGAATCGGCACTGCTACGCGGGCGCCATGGTCCTCGGCAACGAGACCTTGTTGGGCGCAATTCCCATGGAGGACATGGATCTCGTTGTTCTGCCGGGCGCGCGGCAGGTTGCCGTAAACCCGGCAAGTCCAAATATTGCGCAATCAACTGTAAAAGCATTGCAACAGCCGAAGTTATTGAGTCCCGAAGCCGACCATTTTGAGAACGCGCATTTCGAGCATAAATAAGAGTGGAGGGAAGCGGCTGCCTGCGAGGTCTGGACCGGCTTCGCGCTGCTGCTCTTCCGCCATCGTATCTGCCACCAGGAGCTTTCGCATGTCGCGCCAGGACGCCAACGCCGCCTTCGCCCGCAGCTCCTTCCTCTATGGCGGCAATGCCGAATATATCGAGGACCTCTACGCCAGTTTCGAGCGCAACCCGGAAAGCGTTGATGCCGGCTGGCAGGAATTTTTCCTTGGTCTCAAGGAGGATCGCCCGGGCGCTGCGCCGGCGCGGCCGTCGTGGGAGCGCGCGGACTGGCCGCAGCCTGCGCGCGATGCCCTCTCTGCGGCGCTCACAGGCGATTGGATGGAGGTAGGCAAAACGGTCGGGGAGAAGATCGCGGCGCGCGCCCAGGCTGCCGGCGTCGAGCTCTCCGCCACCGAGGTTCAGCAGGCGACCCGCGATTCGATCCATGCCTTGATGCTCATTCGCGCCTATCGCGCACGCGGTCATTTCCACGCCAATCTCGACCCGCTTGGGCTCGAGCAACGCAAGGATGAGCAGGATCTCGACCCGCGCTCCTACGGTTTCACCGATGCCGATCTCGATCGGAGAATTTTCCTGGACCGTGTGCTTGGTCTGCAGTTCGGCAGTCTGCGCGAAATTCTTGCGATTGTGCAACGCACGTATTGCCAGACGCTCGGCGTCGAATTCATGCATATCTCCAATCCGGCGCAGAAAGGTTGGATGCAGGAGCGCATCGAAGGTCCCGACAAGGAAATCACATTCACGCCCGAGGGAAAGCGCGCAATCCTGAGGAAGCTGATAGAGGCTGAAGGATTTGAGAAATTCTGCGATCTGAAATTCACCGGCACCAAGCGCTTCGGTCTCGATGGCGGAGAATCGATGATCCCCGCTCTTGAGCAGATCATCAAGCGCGGCGGCGCGCTTGGCGTGCAGGACATCGTCATCGGCATGGCGCATCGCGGTCGCCTCAACGTGCTGGCGCAGGTGATGGGCAAGCCGCATCGCGCCATCTTCCACGAGTTCAAGGGCGGCTCTTCCACCCCCAACGAGGTCGAGGGCTCCGGGGACGTGAAATATCACCTTGGCGCCTCCTCCGACCGCGAGTTCGACGGCAATCGCGTGCATCTTTCGCTCACAGCAAACCCATCGCATCTTGAGATCGTCAATCCGGTGGTCCTCGGCAAGGTGCGCGCCAAGCAGGATCAACTCGGCGCCACGCGGGAAGACCGCAGCATGGTGATGCCGCTGCTGATCTCCGGCGACGCCGCCTTCGCCGGCCAGGGCGTCATCGCCGAGTGCTTCAGCATGTCAGGGCTGCGCGGACACCGCACCGGCGGCTCCGTGCATTTCATCATCAACAACCAGATCGGCTTCACTACGTATCCGCGCTACTCGCGCTCTTCGCCCTATCCCTCCGATGTCGCCAAGATGATCGAGGCGCCGATCTTTCACGCCAACGGCGACGATCCGGAGGCGGTCGTGTTTGCCGCCAAGGTGGCGACCGAGTTCCGGCAGAAATTCCAGAAGCCGGTCGTCGTCGACATGTTCTGCTACCGCCGGCACGGACACAACGAAGGCGACGAGCCGGCGTTCACGCAGCCGCTGATGTACAAGGCCATTCGCAACCACCCGACGACAGTCGATATCTATGCCAAGAAGCTCCTGGCGGAGAATGTGATTGCCGCAGGCGACGTCGAGAAGATGCAGGCGGACTGGCGCGTCAGGCTAGACATCGAGCTGGAAGCGAGCGTGGGCTACAAGCCGAACAGCGCCGATTGGCTGGACGGGCGCTGGGCCGACATCAAGGAAGCGCGCGATGTCGAGGAACCGCGCCGCGGACAGACCGGCGTCGCTGTTCCTGGGCTTAAGGAAATCGGCGAAAGGATTACCGCGGTGCCGCGCGGTTTTCATCTCCACCGTACGCTCCAACGTTTCCTGGAAAACCGCCGCAAGGCGATCGCGGCCGGCGACGGCATCGATTGGGCTACGGCGGAGGCGCTGGCATTCTGCTCGCTCCTGCGCGAGGGCCATCCGGTTCGCCTATGCGGTCAGGACAGCGAGCGCGGCACCTTCTCGCAGCGCCACTCGGTGCTCGTCGATCAAGACAACGAGGATCGCTACATCCCCTTCAATCACCTTGGGGACGGCCAGGCGCGGTTCGAGGTAGTCAACTCCATGCTCTCGGAGTTGGCGGTGCTAGGATTTGAATACGGCTACTCGCTTGCCGAGCCCAACGCCCTTACGCTCTGGGAAGCGCAGTTCGGCGATTTCGCCAACGGCGCACAGGTAGTGTTCGATCAGTTCGTCTCCTCGGGGGAGCGCAAATGGCTGCGCATGTCCGGTCTCGTGTGCCTGTTGCCGCACGGGTACGAGGGACAGGGGCCAGAGCACTCCTCGGCGCGGCTCGAGCGCTTTCTGCAGATGTGCGCCGAGGACAACCTGCAGGTTGCCAATTGCACCACGCCGGCCAATTACTTTCACGTCCTGCGCCGTCAGCTCAAGCGCAACATCCGCAAACCCCTCATTCTGATGACGCCCAAGTCGCTGCTGCGTCACAAGCGGGCGGTGTCGCGGCTCGACGAGATGGGCGCGGGCAAGACCTTCCACCGGCTGTTGTGGGACGATGCCCAGCTATTGCCGGATGCAAAGATCAAGTTGGTTCCCGACGAAAAGATCCGGCGTTTGGTCCTGTGTTCAGGCAAAGTCTACTTCGACCTCTACGAAGAGCGCGAGCAGCGGGGCATTGATGACATCTATCTCATGCGCCTCGAGCAGCTTTATCCCGTCCCGCTCAAGGCGCTGGTGCAGGAGCTTGGTCGCTTCCGCAACGCGGAAGTCGTATGGTGCCAGGAAGAGCCGCGCAACATGGGTGCCTATTCCTTCATTGAGCCGTATCTCGAATGGGCACTGCGCCAAGCCGGCTCCTCGAAGGACCGCGTGCGCTATGCTGGCCGGCCAGGCTCGGCGGCGACCGCAACCGGCCAGATGTCGCAGCACCTAAAGCAGCTCAAAGCGCTCGTGGATGAAGCGCTCGGGGAATAAGAGGACGCACGACAGCGGATGGAAACGGGATGAACATGCTGATCCGTGCTCTGTCCTCTGTCGTGCGTCTACCGGAGTTGCGCCATGGCTGAAATCCGCGTGCCTACGCTCGGCGAGTCCGTCACCGAGGCAACGATCGCCAAATGGTTCAAGCATCCTGGGGATGCGGTTGCCGTCGACGAGCCTGTGGTGGAGCTGGAGACGGACAAGGTGACGATCGAGGTGCCGGCGCCGGCTGCCGGCGTGCTGGCCGGCATTGCCGCCAAGGATGGCGAAACAGTCGCGGTCGGAGCGCTGCTCGGCGAGATCAAGGAGGGGGCCGCAAGCGCGAGCAAGCCAGGAGCCGCTGCGCAGGCGCCCGCGCGTCAGATGTCGGCGGCCGCAGCTCCGCCGCAGTCTGCGAAGGAGAAACTGCAGCCGCAGGCGAGCCCGCAAGAGGCGCCGCGGCCGCAAGACATGCCGCTTGCGCCATCGGTGCGAAGGATCGCAGCGGAGAGCGGCCTCGATCCTTCAGCCGTCGCAGGCTCCGGCAGGGATGGGCGCGTGACCAAGGCCGACATGCTGGCGGCGATAGAGCGCGCCGCGGCAGCACCGATGCCGCTGGCACAGCCATCCATGGGAATTTCCCTGCGCGCCCCCGTTCCTCCCGACGATGCCGCCCGCGAGGAACGCGTGAAGATGACGCGCCTGCGACAGACCATCGCGCGGCGGCTCAAGGAGGCGCAGAGCACGGCCGCCATGCTCACGACCTTCAACGAGGTCGATATGAGCGCCGTCATGCATCTGCGCAATCAGTACAAGGACCTATTCGAGAAGAAGCACGGCGTCAGGCTCGGGTTCATGGGCTTCTTCATGCGCGCCTGCGTGCAGGCGCTCAAGGATATTCCTGCGGTCAACGCCGAGATCGATGGCGGCGACATCATCTACAAGAATTACTATCACATCGGAGTCGCAGTCGGCAGCGAGCGCGGGCTGGTGGTTCCAGTGGTGCGCGACTGCGATCAGAAAAGCCTAGCCCAGATCGAGAGCGAGATCGCCGCATTCGGTCGCCGCGCGCGGGAGGGCACGCTCAAGATCGAGGACATGCAGGGCGGCACTTTCACCATCAGCAACGGCGGCGTCTACGGCTCGTTGATGTCAACGCCCATTCTCAACGCGCCGCAATCCGGCATTCTCGGCATGCACAAGATCGAGGAGCGGCCGGTCATCGCAGCCGGCAAGATCGAGGCACGGCCGATGATGTATGTTGCGCTGAGCTATGATCATCGGGTCGTCGACGGGCGGGAGGCGGTGCTGTTTCTGGTCCGGGTCAAGGAGATGCTGGAGGACCCGGCGCGGCTGGTGCTGGATTTGTGATAGGCTCTAAGCATGGCCGACGAGCAGATCGATCTTCGATTTCTTGGCGAGCAGATCAAGCGCGTGCAGGGCGACGTGCGTGTACTCAAAACTGACGTCGCACAGTTGCGCGCAGATAATTCTCGGCTGGAGGGTGAAGTTGCCGGTCTCAAAGCCGACATCACTCGCATCGAAAATCGTATGGATGCATTCGCTGAGCGAGTCGATGATCGGTTTGAACAGATCGTTGAGCTGATTAAGGCGAATTTTCGTACGCTCATACAAAAGATCGATCAACTCGAAGCTAGGGTCAATCGAGTCGAAGCTACGCTGTCTCAGAGGATGGACATAGTTGAAGGAAAGATTGATAAATTACGATCATAAGTTTTCCCGCCACCAAATTGACCACGTAGTCTGGATATTATGCGGTACGATCTCATCGTGATCGGCTCGGGACCCGGCGGATACGTCTGCGCCATCCGCGCCGCGCAACTCGGCATGAAGGTCGTCGTGGTGGAGAAGGACAAGACCTTCGGCGGCACCTGCCTCAATATCGGGTGCATCCCCTCCAAGGCCCTGCTGCATGCGTCCGAGCTCTACGAGGAAGCCGGCCACCTGTTCAATCGCATGGGCATCAAAGTCGGGAAGCTAAGGCTCGACCTTCCCGCGATGATGAAGTTCAAGGACGAAGGCGTCGAAGGCAACGTCAAGGGTGTCGCTTTCCTGTTCAGGAAAAACAAGATCGAATCCTTCCAAGGGATCGGCCACATTGCCGGCAATGGTGCCGTCGAGGTCAAGGATGCCGGCGGCAAGAGCGAGATGCTGGAAGCCAATGCGATCGTGATCGCGACCGGCTCAGACGTCGCACGCCTCCCCGGCATCGATATCGACGAGCAACGCGTCGTGTCCTCGACCGGCGCGCTTTCGCTTGACAAGGTCCCGGGACGGCTGCTGGTCATTGGCGCCGGCGTCATCGGGCTTGAGCTTGGCTCGGTGTGGCGCCGCCTCGGCTCCGAGGTCGTTGTGGTCGAGTTTCTCGATCGCATCCTGCCGGGGATGGACAGCGAGGTATGCCGGCAATTCCATCGCCTGCTGGAGAAGCAGGGCATGACCTTCAAGCTGTCGTCGAAGGTTACCGGCATCGCGGCTTCCGCAAAGTCACTGCAGGCGAGCGTCGCGCCGACAAACGGTGGGGTAGCGCAATCCTTGGCAGCCGACGTCATTCTCGTGTCGGTCGGCCGCGTCCCCTACACCGATGGGCTTGGTCTCGAAACGGCGGACGTGAAGACAGACAACAAGGGTCGCATCATCGTTGACGCGCGTTACGCCACCAACGTGACCGGCATCTATGCCATCGGCGATGTCATCGCCGGACCGATGCTCGCGCACAAGGCGGAGGAGGAGGGAGTGGCGGTTGCGGAAATCCTGGCCGGGCAGGCCGGGCACGTGAACTACGACGCGATCCCCAACGTGGTCTATACGTTTCCGGAGCTCGCCTCGGTCGGAAAAAGTGAAGACGAGCTCAAGACAGCGGGCATCGACTACAAGGCCGGCAAGTTTCCTTTCACCGCCAACGGCCGAGCCAAGATTAACCTGGAAACCGAAGGGTTCGTCAAAATCCTAGCTGATGCGAGGACGGATCGGGTGCTTGGGGTGCATATTCTCGGAGCTGATGCCGGCAATATGATCGCAGAAGCAGCGGTGGCCATGGAACTCGGCGCCGCCGCAGAGGATATTGCTCGCACCTGCCATCCTCATCCCACGCTGACTGAGGCGGTGAAAGAGGCGGCGCTCGCCGTGGACAAGCGGGCAATCAACATGTGATCCCGCTCCCCCTCAATGCACGGCGCCCGCCGCGAACAGATGCGAGAAGGAATGAACGAGCTCATGCGGCAACTCCGGCGCGAGCAAGCCGAGCCCGGTGAAAATGAGCCCGATGACGCCGAGTCCACCGGCTGCATAGGCGAGCGCGATCATTCCGGTGATCACGGCTGCTGATGCAAGCACTATCCCGATCTGATAAGCGGCCGATCCGAGCTCGTAATTGTGATATGCCGCCACGGCGACGTCGCGATCGCGCTCGTATAGCTCGGCCTGCGCGCGCAGCTCCTTGCGACCGTCCTTCTCCTTGGGATCGGAATCGTAGCGCTTCACCGTCGCATTCCATTTGTCGACCTGACCTTCCATTTGCGCCTTGAGCGCATTATCCGAAATTGCCGGCGCCTCGAGCGCCAGCGCCTCGGCCGCCGTGCGCAGCGTGGTCTGGCGCACGGTCTTGGCCTGAAAAAAATTCCAGGTATCAGAAGCCCTGATGTTGAGGTCGATGAAGCGCGTTTGTGCGCTTTTGCCCAGCGTCTCCGAGAAGGAGAGAAACAGGGCAAGCACCGCGATCAACAGCGCGATCTTCCTGTTCTGATTTTCCAAAGGCGCCTTGCCGTGCGCCGCGCCATGGCCGTGCTCATGCTCGATGTGATGCTGCGCCTGATGCTGGACCTCATGCACTGCTTCGCTCATATCGGCCTCCGGGCTCTGTGGGCCCGGACGGTGCATCGAACGGGAGTTGCTTCGCAAGAGAGAATCTGCCGCCAGTGCAGCGTTATTTCGCGCGCGGGTGCGCGTTGCGGTATGCTTCGAGCAGGCGATCGCTATCGACGGCCGTATAGATCTGCGTGGTCGAGAGCGAAGCGTGGCCGAGCAGCTCCTGGACCGCGCGCAGATCTCCGCCGCGGGCAAGCAGATGCGTGGCAAAAGAGTGGCGCAGCGCGTGCGGAGTTGCCGTTTCCGGCAGGCCCAGAGCGCCGCGCATGCGCGCCATTGCGAGTTGCACGATACGAGGTCCGAGGGTGCCGCCGCGCGCGCCGACGAACAGCGGCCCTTCGGCGGCAAGCTCATAGGGGCAAAGCGCAAGATAGGCAGCGATCATCTGCGCGACCTGCGGCAGGACCGGCACCGCCCGCGTCCTACCGCCTTTGCCCGTTACTCTGACGGCGCTGGTGTCGGCGCTCATCTGCTTGCGCTTGAGACCCAGCGCCTCGGAAATGCGCAGACCCGAGCCATAGAGCAATGCGAGCACGGCCGCGTCGCGCGCGATAATCCACGGCGCGCGCTCCTCGCCGGCGCGAATATCGGTATCGATGAGGCGCTTGGCGCTTGCGATGGTGAGCGGCCGCGGCAACGTCTTTGCCAATTTCGGCCCGCGCACCGCGGACAGCGCGCCGACACTCGCCTCTCCATTGCGCTCAAGAAAGCGGGCAAACGAACGCACGCCGGCAAGCCCGCGCATCAGCGAACGACTGCCAACGCCATCGGCCCGGCGTGCAGCCATGAACGCGCGCACGTCGTGCGGCTTGAGCTGCGCAAGGCCGGAGATCGTTGGCTTGCTGCCGAGATGACAGGAGAGGAAATCCAGAAATTGCCCAAGGTCGCGCCCATAGGCCTCGACCGTTTTCGGCGACAACCGCCGCTCCGCGCGCAAGTGGCGCAGCCACGCCTGCGCCTCGGCTGCAAGCTCGGCCGAAGGAGCTTCTGTGCTCGCGGGTGTTCTCATGGCGTCTCTTGGCGGCAGCAACTGCTATTGCACTTTTTTGTTCAAATATTGCTAATAATCCGAGGCAGCGGCGTGCATTGGCCGCACAGCAGGAGGGGAGCTGTGGACCTGCAGCTAAGCGGCAAGAGCGTCCTGATCACGGGAGCCTCGCGTGGCATCGGCCGCGCGGCGGCGGCAACCTTTGCAATGGAGGGGTGCTCGCTGCACCTCGCCGCCCGCTCGGCGGGCGAGATCGAAAGTTTGCGCGATGAAATCCTTGGCAAACACAAGCTCGAGGTCACGCTCCATCCCGGAGATCTGTCGACCACCCAGAGCATGGTTGCGCTCGCCCGCGCGTGTGGCGACGTCGATATCCTGATCAACAATGCCGGCGACATCCCCGCCGGCAGCATCGAGACGCTTTCGGACGCGGACTGGCGGCTCGGCTTCGATCTCAAGCTGTTCGGCTACGTCAACCTGACGCATGAGATATATGCCCGCATGAAGCAGCGCGGCAGCGGCGTCATCATCAACAACATCGGCAATTCCGGCGAGAACTGGGACTATAATTATGTCGCCGGCAGCACCGGCAATGCCGCGATTATGGCTTTCACGAAAGCAGTCGGCGGGGTGAGCCTCGATTTCGGGGTGCGCGTCGTTGGCGTCAATCCCGGCCCGATTGCCACCGACCGCATGCTGCGCATGATGAAGCATCGGGCACGCGAGAAGCTGGGTGACGAGAGCCGCTGGCGGGAGTACTTGCGCGATTATCCCGGCGGCCGCATGGGCACCGCCGAGGAGGTCGCCGACCTCATGGCATTCCTTGCTTCTCCACGCGCCGGCTATATCACCGGCACGATCGTCACCATCGACGGCGGCGTCGCCGCCTACGGCTCCATCATCAAGCCGCGGCCGAAACGGGAATGAGCCGTGGCAGAATGCCCTCCCTTCAGATTGGGTTGGGTTCAGTTTGTTCTGACAAATTGAGCCGTGTCGAGTTGGGTTCGGTTCGTTCTGACAATTCCGCCCGCTTTGCTGCCGACCGCGCAGGGCGACCACGAGGGCCGCCCCTACGTCAGGCTGACGGCAGGAAAGGTGAAATTGCGCCGCTGCGGTGCCGGGGATCCCCATCACCACTCCGTCTACGATGTTCACTTTATGTTCTGAGCCGCTGGCCGATTGCAAGAGGAACCGCAGCTTTCAGTTGCGCAGTCGAGTTACGGCTTCACGTCCAAGAGCACGGCGGCGCTTTCCGTGCGCTTATCGCGGAGCAGCCAGCGGCCGCTTTCGACCTGCGCGAAGAAATCCTGCAAGGCCCCATTGAACAGCGCCGGCTCCTCCAGGTTGATGGTGTGGCCGGTCTTGGGAAAGACCATCAGGCCGGCGGAGCGAATCGCGCGCTTGAGCATCACGCCGGTCGCGAGACAGGGGCGATCCTCGTCGCCGTGGATGATCAACGCCGGCACGGTCATCTCTTCCAGCTGCGGGACGAGGTCGAAGAGCGAGGGGCGACGTGCCTGCACGCCGCGCAACGTGAGTGCCGAGCCCTTTGCCGAGTGCTCGGCAAGTTGCGCCAGGAACTCCGCAAATCCGCGCGGATCCTTCATCTCGTATTGCTCGCGGCCGGGTCCGGAGCCGTAGACCGGCGCGAATTTCGCCATTCCTTCACTCTCGAAACGCTGCGCCACCAACTCCGCCTCCCGACGAAACTGCTCCTTCTTGTCGGGCTCAGCTCCGAAGCCCACGCCGGCGACGACAATCGACAACGCCCGCGTGGGAAACTGAATCCCGAAATGCAGCGCCGCAAAGCCTCCCATCGAGAGCCCGACGACATGCGCCTTGTCGATCTTGAGATGATCCATCATGTCGCGCACGTCCTCGACGGCGCGCTGCTGCGAGTACATTTCGAGCTTTTCGGGCACGTCGGATGGCGGGTAGCCGCGGGCGTTGAAGGTGATGCAGCGATAGCGGCGGGCGAAATAGCGCACCTGCAGCTCCCAGCTGCGACAGTCGCCGGAGAACTCATGCACGAAGACGATGGGCCGCCCGCAGCCGCTGTCCTCATAGAACAGCTTCACGCCGTCAGTCGTGGTCATGAACGGCATCGATGTTTCCTGTTCACTTCCCCGGCAGTATAATCATCCAGCGAGCGTGAGCCCCCCGCTGACGCTCAGGATTTGGCCAGTGATATAGTCGGACCGAGAGCTGGCGAAGAACAAAACTGCGTCGGCGATTTCCTCCGGCTTCGCGATGCGCCGGAACAAGATGGCCCGGGTCAGTGCCTCTTGCAGTTTTTCAGGCTGGGCGCGGAACAGGGGTGTATCGGTCGGCCCCGGACAGACGCAATTGACGTTGATGGTGTAACGCGCGACTTCCCGGGCAAGCGACTTGGTGAAGGCGATGACGCCGCCTTTGGCCGCTGCATAGGCGGTCTCGCCGCTGCTGCCGACGCGCCCCGCGTCGCTGGCCACATTGACGATCTTGCCGGCCTTGGCGGTGATCATCGCCGGCAGCAAGGCACGCGTGAAATGCAAGGGGCCGCCAAGGTTAAGCGCAACGACCCGCTGGATGAATTCCGGCGAATTGTCGACGAACGGCTGGACGCGGTCCCAACCGGCAGCGTTGACGAGAATGTCGAGCCGCGGGCAGCGCGTGCTCAATTCGGCTGCGCCGCGCGCGATCGCGGCCACGTCGGTGAGGTCGATGGCCATGAATTCGACCGCGAGCTTTTCGCGCTCCGCCTCGCGGCTTACCTCCGCGGCTTTCTGCGCATCAATATCGATGCCGATGACGCGTGCGCCCTGACGGGCGAATTGCAACGCGATCGCCCGGCCAATGCCGGAGGCTGATCCTGTAACTATTGCCGTCCGACCATCCAGCCTCATCGCCGTCCTCTCTGCCTCGATGTTGTTGCGCGCGACGTCACACCGGTACGCCGACGCGATGATTGTCGGCGCCAAGCGCGGGGGCAGACTTAGTCAGCACGCGGTCGCGAAAGGTCTCCTCGATCGGAACCGGCAGGCCTGGCATGGTCCGCGTTCCAGCTGCCGTCTGGCGGCAAAACAAGCCGCGGCTGCGAAAATGTGGATCGTTCACCGCTTCCGCGAGCGTCGCGACGACGGCGCAACAGGCATCCGCGCCGGCAAACACGTTTCGCCAATGCTCGGTTGGCTGCGCGGCAATGCGAGCGGCGACGGCGGCAATCGTGCCGGCCGGATTGCGAAGGTCGTCGTGATATTCCTCGCTGAGCCCGATCAACGGGCAAAAATTCTCCCAAAAACGCTGTTCGATGGGGGCCGCCGCAACGTACCCGCCATCGCAGGTCCGATAGATGCGATAGCGCGGCGAGCCGCCGGTCACCAGCTCGGCTCCCGGGCGCGGCCATCGGCCGGCAGTAAAACCACCGGCTAGTCCCCAATAGGCGAGGACAAAGAGACTGTCGGTCATAGAAATATCAAGACGGCTGCCCTGACCGGTCAGCTGCCGCTGCAGCAGCGCGAGCAGAATATTGACCACGGCCGGGTAACTGCCCGCCGCAATATCGGCAATCGGAGTGAACGGCATGGTCGGGGCACCATCCCGATCAGCCGTCAATGACAACAGCCCGGTCAGCGCCAAATAGTTCAAATCATGGCCGGCTGTTGCTGCGCGCGGGCCGTTCTGTCCGAAACCAGTGATACTGCAATAGACGATCCGGTTGTTGATCGCCCGTACGGCGTCGTAGCCGAGACCCAACCGCTGCATTACGCCCGGCCGGAATTGCTCGATCAGCACATCGGCGCTCTTGAGCAACGGGGTAAGCCGAACCAGGGCACCCGGGGATTTTAGGTCGATCGCAACCGAGCCCTTGCCGCGATTGAGCAGCGCAAAATTGGCACTGTCGTCGCCAAACCGCGGCTCGTAGCCGCGCATCTCGTCGCCAACGCCTGGGCGTTCGATCTTGATAACCTCGGCGCCAGCCTCGGCGAGAAACAGGCTCGCCAACGGTCCCGGCAACAGCGTGCTGAAATCGAGAATACGGATGCCCGCAAGCGGCTGCATGACAAGGCTCAGGAGACGAGCGAGCGGCTGATCACCAGCCGCTGGATATCGTTGGTGCCCTCGTAGATCTTGGCCCCGCGCACCGCACGAAATATCCGCTCGACCCCAAAGTCCTCCATGTACCCGGCGCCGCCCAGCGTCTGGATCGCGTCCGAGCAAATCCGTTCCGCAGTCTCGGTCGCAAACAGCTTCGCCATCGAGGCCTCACGCAAGCAGGGCAGCCCCTGGCTGCGCAGCGCCGCCGCATGCAGCACCAATTGCCGCGCCGCCTCGAGTCCTGTCGCCATATCCGCCAATCGAAAGGCGACGGCCTGATGTTCAATGATCGCTTTGCCGAAGCTCTGGCGCTCCTGGGCATAGGCGATGGCGATCTCCAAAGCCGCCCGCGCCATGCCGATCGACTGCGCGGCAATACCGATCCGCCCGCCTTCCAGATTGGAAAGCGCAATGCGGTAGCCCTGACCTTCCGCGCCAAGCCGGTTTTCTGGCGGCAGCTCGAGCGCGTCAAAATGAATCTCGCAAGTGTCGGACGCATTCTGGCCCATTTTTTTCTCGACCCGACCGACCCGATAGCCAGGGGCGGCCGTTTCGACGATGAAGGCGCTGATGCCCCGCTTGCCCGCATCCGGGGCGGTCACCGCGAAGACGAGAGCAAAGTCGGCATTCTTGCCGCTCGTGATAAACTGCTTGGTGCCCTTGAGCACATAACGATCTCCGCGCCGCTCGGCAGTCGTGCGCAAGGCGGAGGCATCCGAACCGGCCTGCGGCTCGGTGAGGCAGAATGCGCACAGGCGCTCGCCGCTCGCCATCGGCCGCAGATACTTCTCTTTCTGCTCGGTCGTGCCGTATTCGAGAATGGGCATGCAGCCGACCGAGTTCTGACCGCTCATGATGGTGGAGACCGCCCCGTCGCCGGCGGCAATCTCCTCAATCGCCAGCGCATAGGCGATGTAGTCCGCGTTCGCTCCGCCCCACTCGGTCGGCACCGTCATTCCGAGAAAGCCAAGCGCACCCATTTCCTTCAACGCCTCCCGTGGGAAAATCGACGCCCGTTCCCACTCGGCTGAATACGGCGCGAGGCGTCGGCGCGCAAAGTCGCGCGCCACGTCGCGGACCATCTCCTGCTCTTGCGTAAGGATCAAATCTGTGCCGTGCTGATTTGGTGTCAGTCAAATCATGATCGATCATGCGCGTTTTATCGAGTCAAGAGTAGTGGGATAGCCGATGCAGTTCGATCCAATCCTGCCGCCGGCGCGGGTCAAGGCCATGACGGCGCAAGGCTATTGGCATGGGTTGATCGCGACCGATTATTTCGATCGGTGCTTGGCGGAAGTACCCGACAAGACGGCGGTGGTCGATTTCAATTCAACCGCGCAGGCAGAGAACCGCCTGACCTATCGTGAGCTGGCCACGCGTGTGGACCTCATCGCCGTTGGTCTCATTCGGCTCGGCATCGAGAAAAATGACGTCGTCTCCTGCCAGCTGCCGAACTGGTGGCAATTTACCGCGCTCGCTCTCGCCTGTTGCCGTATCGGCGCCGTGATCAATCCGCTGATGACGATTTTTCGAGAGCGCGAGCTGAAATTCATGCTCGGTCTGGCGGAAAGCAAGATCTTGATAGTTTCTCACGAGTTTCGCGGCTTCGATTACGCGGCAATGGCGCGCGGCATTCGCCCGGAGGTGCAACATCTGCGTCACCTCCTGGTCATCGGCGGCGATGGGCAAGAAAGCTTCGAGGAACTCCTGCTTGATCCGAAGCGCAAGGCAAGCCCGCAAGCGAACGGGCAGCTCAGCGCGCGCCGGCCCACTGCCGACGATGTCATGCAGCTCCTGTACACCTCGGGGACGACCGGCGAGCCGAAGGGCGTAATGCACACCGCCAATACGCTATTCTCCAATCTGCGGCCCTACGCGGAGCGATTGCGACTCGGCCGCAAAGACGTCGTCCTGATGGCCTCGCCCATGGCGCATCAGACCGGTTTCATGTACGGGCTGTTGATGCCCGTCATGCTGGGCGCCACCGCTGTGCTGCAGGATATCTGGGACCCGAAGCGTGCGGCCGAACGAATCGTCAATGAAGGAGTAACATTCACGATGGCGTCGACGCCGTTTCTCTCCGATCTCGCCGATGTCGTCGGCAGCGGTGGCTATGCGGTGCCGAGCCTGCGCATCTTTCTCTCTGCCGGCGCACCAATCCCGCGCGTGCTGGTCGAGCGGGCGACGCAAGCGCTCAAAGCCAACATTGTCTCCGCCTGGGGCATGACGGAAAACGGCGCGGTGACGACCACGCGGCTCGATGATTCTCCGCAAAAGATATTCCACACCGACGGCTGCCCGCTGCCTGGCATGGAAGTGTGCATCACCGACCCTGCAAACAAGCAGCTACCGCCCGGGACGGAGGGGATGTTGAAGGTGCGCGGCTGCTCCAACTTCGTCGGCTATCTGAAGCGGCCGCAGCTGTACGGCCATGATGCGGATGGCTGGTTCGACACCGGCGATGTCGCCCGGATCGACGCGGATGGCTTTATCCGCATCACCGGCCGCTCGAAGGACATCATCATCCGCGGCGGCGAGAACATTCCGGTGGTGGAAATCGAGGGCCTGCTGTTTCGCCATCCAGCGATCCAAGCCGTCGCCGTCGTCGGCTTTCCAGATCGACGGTTGGGCGAGCGCGCTTGCGCTTTTGTCGTCGTGAAACCGGGGGAGACATTCTCCAAGGAAGAAATGCTCCGTTTCCTCGAGCAGGAGAAAATCTCCAAGCACTACCTGCCGGAGCGCCTGGAAATCGTCGGCGATTTGCCGCGCACGCCGAGTGGAAAAGTTCAGAAGTTCAAATTGCGCGAGGTCGCCAGGCATTTTGAAGCCTGATCGCTATTGCTCACAGAATCGAAGCTTGCATGCATTGAGGAGCCCAATTGATGACCAGCGTCACGACTTACACCGATCTGCTTTACGAAGAAAAGGCTGGGGTTGCGACCATCACGATGAATCGGCCGGAGAAGCACAATGCCTTTCGTGGCCGGACCTGTGACGAGTTGATCGATGCGTTCAACCGCGCCGGCTGGAACGCGGCGATCGGTGTCATCGTCCTCACCGGCGCAGGCAGCAAGGCATTCTGCACCGGCGGCGACCAGTCTGCGCATCAGGGCGGCTACGACGGGCGTGGCACCATCGGGCTGCCGATGGAAGCGTTGCACGCCGTCATCCGCACCGTTCCCAAACCCGTGATCGCCAAGGTGCGCGGCTACGCCATCGGCGGCGGCAACGTCCTCGCGACACTTTGCGACCTAACCATTGCCGGCGAGAGCGCGCAATTCGGCCAAGTCGGGCCGAGGGTCGGCTCGGTTGATCCTGGCTTCGGCACCGCCTACCTGGCGCGGATTGTTGGCGAGAAGAAAGCGCGGGAAATCTGGTACCTGTGCCGGCGCTATAGCGCGCAGGAAGCGCTGGCCATGGGCCTCGTCAACAAAGTGGTGCCTGACGATCAACTCGATGCCGAGGTCGCCGCCTGGTGCAGCGAGCTCCTGGAGCGAAGCCCGACTGCGGTCGCCATCGCCAAGCGCTCTTTCAATGCCGACAGCGACAACATCTCCGGCATTGCGGCGATGGGGCTGCAGGCGTTGAAACTCTATTACGAGAGCGAGGAATCGAAGGAAGGGGTGCGGGCGTTCAAGGAAAAACGCAAGCCGGATTTCCGCCGCTATAGCAAGTAGGCTGGGCTGGTCGCTTCTGGGCAGCAGCGCAGTAATCGGGCGGAGCCGAACCCCCTCTTGCGCCATTATGACGTTGCTGTTTGCTCTGCAAAGCTTCCTTCGGCCTTTAGCTTGGCGGCGATCGTTTCTCTCAGTGCCTTTTTTGAGACTTTTCCCATTCCAGTGAGTGGTAGCGAGTCAACGATTTCCAGGCGCTCGGGTAGCTTGAATTTTGCGATCCTCTTGTCCTGCAGGAATCTATTGAGTTGATCGAGCGTGAGCGAGTAGCCCCGCTTGGGGATTACGAAGGCGCAGCCCTTCTCGCCCATAATCGGATCCGGCATCGCGACCACTGCCGCCATGTGAATGTTCTCGTGGCTGAGCATCAAGTTTTCAATCTCCTCGGCGCTAATTTTCTCACCGCCACGATTGATCAGGTCCTTTCGACGACCTTCCACGATCAGATTGCCGCTCGGATGTAGGCGAACCATATCCCTTGTGCGATAAAAGCCATCGGCGGTAAAAGCAGTCCGATTGTGCTCGTCGGATTTGTAATAACCGCGAATGGTGTAAGGGCCGCGCGCAATGAGCTCACCCAGCGCAGCCGACCCTACGTCCTGGTTCTGGTCGTCAACGATCCTGAACTCGTCGGCGGAAGATACCGGCCGTCCTTGCGTTTCACGGATGATCTCCCACGAATCGGTCGGACGGGTGAGATTGGTCAGACCTTCGGCCATGCCGAAGGCGTGGCCAGGGGTTGCGAAATTCCACGTTGCTCGCGTTCGCTCGACGAGCTCGGGCAAAATCTTCTGGCCACCTGCATAGATGTTTCGCAATGAGGTGAGATCGCATTTGTGACGCGCGGAGGAGTTCAACAGTGCGATCAGCAATGCGGGGCTAACACCAAGAAATGTTCCTTTGTGTCGTTCGATAGCTGCGAAAACAACGCTTGCTTCGGTTGATTTGCACAGAGCGACGCTACCGCCCGCGACGAGCGCCGCCAACATTCCAGGTGCGCCAAGTGGAAAATTATGTGCAGCTGGTAGCGCTATCATAAACACGGTATTTGGATCCCAGCTTAAAACCCGCGCGCATTCCTTAGCGTTACAGATGTAATCGGCATGAGTCCGCGGAATCAGCTTTGGAACACCCGTCGTTCCACCAGATAGCAGGAAGAACGCCACATCAAACGGATCCGGCCGAAGAGGCGCCAATACAGATGCGGCACGGTTGTCCTGACTAGCGTCTTCAAGCCATGGCGCCAAATAACGCACTCCGCATTCGCTGCCATCTCCGGTCGTGACCAAGTACTGCAATGCCGGAAGCAAGGTTTGCAGCTCCTTTGCCATTAACACATAATCGAAATTCCGGTACCGCTGCGGAATGAAATGCGCCTTGGCGCCGGTAAGCTGGGCGAAATAGCTCAATTCCATGCCGCGATGTGGCGGAAGACACATGATCGGAATAACGCCGATTTTCTGCAGGGCAAAGAAAACAAGTATGAATTCACGAATATTCGGAAGCTGTAGCAGAACAATATCGCGTGGTTTGAGTCCCATATCGAGCAAGCGCAGCGCCACGCGCGCTGCGAGCCGATCAACGTCGCCATAGCTCAGGCTGCCGGCGGCATCGCAAACAAAGGCGCGCCCGCAAAAGACGCGAGCCTGCCTTTCCAACAGGTCGGCCAGACTGTCCGCTTGCCAATACCCAAGCCGAATATAGTCTTGAACAAATCGGTCCGGCCAAGGCGTGCAGTATTCCAGCATACATCCGCTCCTCT
>Ga0306920_100001811_pt1 | contig 26610 bp, 26 predicted proteins | sample flu12Cox44000170_FD_204666 | JGI IMG/M metagenome (GOLD analysis project Ga0306920, IMG submission 204666) | Lab enrichment of tropical soil microbial communities from Luquillo Experimental Forest, Puerto Rico - flux4day.12C.oxic.44.000.170 (v2)... | ecosystem: Environmental > Terrestrial >...
GCTATCGCGGCTATCGGCCAGTCTACTAGCGTCGGTCGGCCTAGTATGGTCCGCAGGCATACTATGCCGCGCCGGCCCCGCCCGTCGTCGTCTAGGACCCGCCGCCGGTGGCGAGCTACCCCGCGCCGATCGCGCGCCCGATGGCTTCAGGGCTCCGGCAGCCGTCCATCACAACGCCTATTGAGACTGGCAAGATGGAGGAGGTTCAGCTGCTGGGCGCATCGAGTTTGCGCGTAAGGTTCTCGAACTCGCGCCTGAGTTCCTCGTTCTTGAAGATCTGATCGAAGGTGGGCGCCTCGAGCTTTTGCAGGGCCTCGAATGATGCCGCCGAGTCCTTCATCAGGTTGCGCAGCTGATAGCTCGCCTCCACCGTCTCGAAGGTGTTGTCGGCGATGCGCAAGTCGTGTGTGGCGCGCCGTCGTGCATTCGCCACCTGTTCACGCTGCTGCAAGAGATACTTGCGGTAGCCCTTGGCGGCGTCGTCCGCCAGCCGCTGACTGTCGCGATTGGCTTCGAGCGCGCGCTTCTGGTCCTCCCGGTTCTCGGCCTTTAACAGCTCGGCCGTCTTAAGGCGGGCCGATTTGATGTCCTGCTCGATGGCCGAGAGCTTGGGCAGGTACTGTTGATCGATCTTGGCCACCAGCAGGTCCTGGGAGTGCACCAGCAGGGCGAAGAGCGCGGCGTGCATGGCGAAGTATTTGCGGGCCGCGCCGATGTTCTCGCCCGACGCGATCAGCAGCTTGCCGAGCTGGCCGTCGATGAGCTTGGCCGAGTTGAACACGGCGGCGAGACGGATCAAATCGCCGGACAGCACGCTGTCGAGCAGCAGGTCCACCTGCTCCGGTGCCAACCTGATTCCCGCCTTGTCGAGCGCGACCACCACTTCGCCCTTGGCCTTGGCGATTTCCTCGTGATTGAGGTCAATCCTCTTCTTGGCCTCGTCGATGTCCTTGCCCAGGCTATCGACCGTGTCGGTGATGAGCCCCGGCAGCATGCCGTCCTTGGGTGCGCCGACCTGCTTCTCCCGCAGCTTCACGATGCGGTCATCGAGCTCGCGCACGTTTTTGCGCAGGCCCTCGATCTTCTTCTGCACTTCGACGACGGGGACATCGGTGACGATGCCGAGGGCCGCATCGAGGAGGTCGCGAATCTTCTTCTCGCGGTCTTCCTTGGTCTCCGTCCACAGCGGCTTCATCAGGAAGTCCTTCTCGGAGGGAAGCTTCCTGGCCTCAGCGCGGTTTTTTGCGGCGTCCTGCAGGATCGCGTCGACGGCCTTCATGAGGCGCTGCGCCTGCTCGAAGTTGGGATCGCCCTCACGCGGATCCTTCTCGGGTGCGGAGGGTGTGGCGGCGGGCGGAGGCGCAGCAGCGGGGGGCTGCGGGCCGGCAGGGGACTGGGCCTCGGCCGGCGTTACGAGCGCCAGGAGGCTGCAGAGCAACGCAACTGTGGAAATCGAGCGGCCAACATTGGGCATGGTACCCCGCACCTCCCAAGGCATTCGCCACCCAAGATGCAGCGGCGATTGGGGTATTTTCGTGGCTCGGCCAAGCCTGCCTCAGCCGTTCACCCGGGTGTTAGCGGCTTTGATAAGATTAAGCAAATCAGCGTTCACTTGTCGAGCGTCGGTCAGGACCACCATGTGCGAAATGGCAGGACCCGGCCCGCGCATGCGGGGTGTTTGCAGCTGGGCATCGTGGGGCCTGTCGCCCAAGTCGAGGCCGAGCCGCAACTCCGTGGCCAAGAGCGTGACGGCCGCAAACTCGCGGGGCGCACCGAGCGAGATGTAACGAGCCTTCGGGCTGACGACGAGGCCAACTACCACGCCGCGGATTTCCGCCTCCAGCATCTGATAAAGCGGCCGGTAGCCCTTACCCGCCGCCAGCAACCTGTCGAGATCGGCGAGCTCGCGCGCGCTCGGCGCCGGCTTGGGTGCGGGCGGCTGCAGCCGCCTCGTGCCGCTGCGCTTCGGCAATTGGTGCAGATAGATTGGCCGCCCGCCGTTGCTGTGGATGCGTTCCAGCCAGGAGGCGCGAGCGAAGGGGATGCCCTGGCCGCGCAACCAATCGATCGCCTCGTTCTTGTCGGCGAAGTTCTGAGCCGCGATGGCGGCCATCCACTCAGCGAGGTTGCGTCCCGTGCGGGCCTCAAGGTCCGCCAGAAACTCCCGTTCCTCCTCCTCTTCGTCGCGAGGCATGTGCGAGGGTCCCCTCAGAACCAGCGGCGCGTGCGACCCTTGTAGGCAAGATACCTCTCGCCGAAGCGCGCCTCCAGATGCCGCTCCTCGGGCAAGATGGCAAGCACGAGCAGGAGCAGCGCCAACGGCGGAGCCACGATTGCCATCCAGATGTTGCCTGTCGCCTCCGCCAACCCGAGGAAGGTCAGGACTTCACCCATATAAATGGGATTGCGGCGAAAGCCGAAGGCACCGTTGGTGACGAGCTGCTTCACCTCTTTGTGTGGCAGCGCCGTGGTGTTCGCGCGATGGAGCGTGAGGAACCCCCAACCCGCCAGCAGCAGTCCGATCCCACCGAGGCCGTAGCCTATGATCTGCGCGGGCAGGTCGTTGCTTGCGGGCCATGGCAAGGGATAGCGCCTGCCCAGCAGAATGGCGGCAGCGAGCGCGGCCGCGATCAGCAGCGGCGGCCAGGCAATGCGCGAGGGACGCTGCGCGTGGGAAGTGGCCATGGACGCCATCCAAGAAAATCGATGCATCACTGCTTGTGACTGCCGTCGGCGCAGAATGTGAGGCGGATGCCGCAGGCCTCCGGCGTCTTGGCCTGCCTGCGGCATTCGTTTAGGGCAAGGTCCATCGCCTGCCCGAGCGTCGGGCGCACGATAGCGTAGGCACCCCAGTGCGTGGTGCGGTGTACCGTGCCCATGTAGAAGCCCAGAGCACCGCAGCCCGTCTCGGCGGCGGTGACGACCTTGCAGTTTGTCGCGGCGCGCGCGTGGCAGTCGGCAAGCGCGGCGCTGACGGCCTCCTGGCGCGAGGGCCGGTTCCAGACCACCGCGCTGGCACCCCGCGCCGCATAGGCCAACGCGCCCCAGGTGCTGGGAAGGCGGGCATTGCGCAGTTGGCTGAGCTCCTCCTCGGTGAGCTCACCCGTCGGCTCGTGATTGACATTCGTCTGCCATTGCCGGATCGCGTTGCGCGTCTCCTGCGTCATCTGGCCATTGAGGATGCCGATCTCGTAGTTGAGATTGTATAGCCGCTCTTGCACCTCACGGATCACGGTCGCGTCGGTCAGCGCGTCGCCGGATGCGGAGGGCATTTGCGGTCGCAGCGATATCGGGGCGAGCTGCTTGAGGCGCGCCCTGGCCATCTCCGCGAACGCGCCATTGGGATAGGCTTCAAGGTATGCCTTGAGCTCGTCGGCGCTGGTGGAATCCCGGACGCGGTTCCAGAAGGCGACCTCGGCGGCGCTCTGTGCCTGCGCCGTGCCGACGACCGGTCCCGCGATGAGTGCGAGCGCAAGGAGCAAGCCCCCAATCCAGCCAATGTTCACCGCCCGCGCCCCATCACGCGCCCCGCGCCTTGCCCTCGCCACACTATCAATCTGCGGACTGGGCGCGTAAAGCCCTGCGTTAGCGATCTTCCACCCCAATCGGTCCTTGCCCGCGCCAACGGTGAGCGTTAGCCAATGGGCCAAAATCAGCGGAGACTCCCTCCCATGATCCCCAACGACTTTCCCTCGCTCAACTTCGATCTCGGTGAGACCGCCGACCAGCTGCGCGCCAGCGTGCGGGGCTTCACCGCCGATCAAGTCGCCCCGCTCGCCGCCGAGATCGACAAGACCAACGTGTTCCCGCGGGCGCTGTGGCCAAAGCTCGGCGACATGGGGCTGCTCGGCATCACGGTGGAGGAGGAGTACGGTGGATCGGGGCTCGGCTACCTCGAGCACTGCGTCGCCATGGAGGAGTTGAGTCGCGGCTCGGCCTCCGTGGGCCTCTCGTACGGTGCGCATTCCAACCTGTGCGTCAACCAGCTGCGCCGCAACGGCTCCGACGCGCAGAAGCGCAAGTACCTGCCCAAGCTGATCTCGGGCGAGCACGTTGGTGCGCTCGCCATGTCGGAGCCGGGGGCCGGCTCCGATGTGGTGTCGATGAAACTTAGGGCCGACAAGAAGGGCGACCGCTACATCCTCAACGGCAGTAAGTTCTGGATCACCAACGGTCCATGTGCGGATGTCCTGGTGGTCTATGCCAAAACCGATCCCGCCGCCGGCCCGCGCGGCATCACCGCCTTCCTCGTCGAGCGCGGCTTCAAGGGCTTCTCGACGGCGCAGAAGCTCGACAAGCTCGGCATGCGCGGCTCGGACACGGGCGAGCTCGTGTTCGAGGACTGCGAGGTTCCGGCTGAAAACGTGCTGGGCGAGGTCGGCAAGGGGGTGAACGTGCTCATGAGCGGCCTCGACTATGAGCGCGCGGTGCTGGCGGCGGGCCCGCTTGGCATCATGCAGGCTGCCATGGACGTGGTGATCCCCTACGTGCATCAACGGCGGCAGTTCGGAGAGCCGATCGGCACCTTTCAGCTGGTGCAGGGCAAGCTCGCCGACATGTACACCACCATGAATGCCTGCAAGGCGTACGTGTACGCCGTGGCTCGCGCCTGCGATCGGGCTGAGACGGCGCGCAAGGACGCCGCCGGCGCCATCCTCTACGCCGCGGAAAAGGCGACGCAGATCGCGCTCGATGCCGTGCAGCTCCTGGGCGGCAACGGCTACATCAACGACTATCCGACCGGACGCCTCCTGCGCGACGCCAAGCTCTACGAGATCGGCGCTGGCACCAGCGAAATTCGCCGCTGGCTCATTGGCCGCGAGCTGTTCGAGGAAACGGCCTGACGGCCGTCACCGCTCGTCCAATCCTGGCAACAGCGGGGTGCCGTGGCCGAGGTGCACGCCCTCCAGTGCCAGCAGGCGTGCTTTGGTGATGGTGCCGCCGTGGGCCGAAAAACCGCCGATCTTCCGGCCGGCTGCCAGCACCCGATGGCAGGGGATGATGATCGGCACGGGGTTGCTGCCCATGGCTCGCCCGACCGCGCGCGCCGCACCTGGAGAGCCCGCCTGCCGCGCCAGCTCACCGTACGTGGCCGTCTCACCCCACGCGAGGGCACGCGCCCGCTCGTAGATCTTGCGATGGAACGCAGCGACGCCGCTCAGGTCGAGCGCGACACCCGACAATTCCACCCTCTCACCTCGGAAATAGCGCTCCAGCAACGCGATCGCTGCGCGGACCGGCGCCGGCGGGGCGCGTGTGCCGCCGCTCGCGGACCTTGCCTGCAAGCGGCGCTCCGTGGCACTGGGCGACCGCTCGGGCAGCTGCACGCCGGTCACGCCGCGCTCGCTCCAGGCAACACCGCACACGCCTATCGCGGTCACAAACACGCAATAGTGCTCCTTGGCGTCTGGCCGAGCGGTCTGTCGCATGCGCCTTCTCTCATCGCTCATCGGCAGCGGCCAAGGAATTCCACCCCCAGCCGCCACGTAGCACCGCCGGCAGCGATATCTCCTCGCGCCAACGAATGAACAGCGGGGTGATATCACGGAAGCTGCAGCCGATCAGATCCTCGTCCGGACGCTGGCCCTGCACGATGTCGCACGCCTCCTTGCGGCCGATCCTGCGGAAATAGCTCCGTGTCATGGAATCTGTCCACGGGATCTGCCAATTCGAGGATCCTAGACCCTCGCGGTCGTGCCATGGACGCTGCCGTTGGCGGTCCCGTCCCCGGCAGGCTGCGCCCCGCGCCGGCAACATCACCCACGCGACTTTCACAAGTCCGGGCAACAGGTTCGGGCCACACGTGGCAGCGCCAATTGCGGAATGCGGAGGATTTTGCTCTTGCAGCCGGCCCACGCCCGTCACCCCTCGAGCGTCGGCTTCATGGCGCGCATTGCCTGCTCCATCATGTCGTCGATGGGTCCGGCGAGGTCGTTGGGCAGCAAGTCGGCAATCCACACGATCCGACTGCCCCCGTTCTCCTCGGCAAAGACCTGTAGCGACGCGTTGTGGTGGGTCGGTCGGCCGCCGACCACGGCCCAGGCGAGACGGCGTGCTGCATCGTCGGTGTCCACAATGCGCTCGCGCGCGACCAGACCGTTGGCGAAGGTCACGACCCGCTCCGCGCCGCCGGCCTCGAGCCGGCAGTCGACGACGAAGCCCGGAGCCAGCCTCCGGTGCACCGACCCCACGTCGCGGATTTTCCCCCACACCGTCTCGGGTGCATTGTCGAGCCGCATTTCCTTGCGGATGGAAGCCATGGCCATTCTCCACATGCCCTAATTGGACAACTTGTGTCGGCGGGCACCAGCTAGCTTGTGCACACCGCCTCGACGTTGTTGCCGTCGGGGTCAAGCAGGAACGCGGCGTAGTAGGTGGCGCTGTAGTCGGGGCGCAGCCCCGGCCGTCCGTTGTCCCGACCTCCGGCCTTGAGGCCGTCCTTGTGGAAGCGGTTGACGGCCGCCCGGTCGGCCGCGCGAAATGCGATATGCACGCCAGGCCCGGTCGGGCCGTTGCCGGACGAGAGCCACAGCGCCGGCGCATTCGCTGGACCGAAGCTTGCGCCCGAGGCGTTCTCTGCGCACAACTGATGGCCGAGTGCCTCCAGAGCCGCGCCGTAGAAGCGCACGCTCGCGGGCAAGTCCTTAACCTTCAGGCCGAGATGATCGTACATGGGTGACCTCCTAGCGTTGGAGGTCAGCCTAAGGCCGCAGGCCGAAGCCGTTCTTGGAGAATCTTGCGGTCGCCGCCTGCCGCCTGCCGGAAGCGGCGCGGCGAAACGCCTGCCGCCCTGCGAAATGTGCGCACGAAGTTGGAGAGGTCGGCGAAACCCACATCGAGCGCAACGTCCGTAATCGAGCGCTGATCGTCGGCCAGCAGGCGCGCCGCGCGCCGCAACCGGGCTCGGACCAGATACTGGTGCGGGGTGACACCCAGGACATTGGCGAACAGGCGCAGGAAGTGAAATGGGCTCAACCCGGCCTCGCGGGCGCAGGAGGCAAGTTCGATCGGCTCGTGGGCGTTGGCGTCAATCCAAAGGGCCGTCTGCACGGCCTTGCGCCGAGCGAGTGCGGTTGTCTTGACCGGCCTGCTCTTGGCTCCCGAGGAGACCTCGATCAAGCGGCCGACGAGCAGCAGTCCGATTTCGTCGAGCCCGACGTCGCAGCTGCCCTCGGCAGCCGCCTGGGCCAGCTCGCCCATCACCATGAGCTCCGGGATCGGCGGCAGGGCGCCGGACTGCCAAGATTTGGTTTGGGCCTCGGTTGTCTCGGCCAAGTCGGGCGCAAACTGAAAGGACAGGCATTCATCACCGCCAGCGTTGTGGTCGTGCGTGCACATGTATTCATCGCCCGGACGGCCGATCAGCACAGCGCCCGCCACCAGCTCGTAGGCCCGACCGCGTACGCGATAGCCGAAGGTGCCCCTGTGCACGTAGGATACCGAGAAGCGCTGGTGCAACTCCATATAGGGCCGGTCACCCGGTCCCGCCTCGCAGCGGTAGTCGTAAACCGAAACGCCATCCCGCTGGACGATGGTTTTGCTGGCCATGGCCGATTTTGCTCCGCCCGGCCGATGCGGTCGAGACGGCGCCCGCCCCGCTCCTGACACGTTGGCGTCAGGATGGCGCGTCAGGATGGCAGGAAGGTTACCCGCTCGACGCCTTTGGCGCGCGCTTCGGCCTCCTCGTAGGCTTCGCTGGCGGCGAGCCAGAGGGCCTCCGCTTCAGCGCGAGCGCGGATCAGTCCGCCTCGCTCGCGGGCCAGCGCCTGGGCTCGCACGGGGTCACGCAGATAGAGAGCGCTATCCGCCAGGTCGCGGTCGATCGCGGTTATCCGCTTGGACAGAAGCTCGACCTCGGCCTCCGCTTTGGTCACAGTCCGCCTCAGGGGGGCCAGCTCGGCGCGCGATTGTGCCGCCTGCCGGCGCCCGTCCTGCGCCGTCGGCCGATCGACGCCGTTGGCCCTGGGTTTAGTCCGAGCGGCATCGGGGTGCGCGCCGCGCTCGGCTAGGCATTCGGCCCGGTACTGATCGATGTCGCCGGCATAGGGCCGCACGGTGCCGCCGCGCACGATCCAGAGCCGGTCTGCGCAGGCGTCGAGCAGGTGCCGGTCGTGGCTGATGATGATGACGGCGCCCTCGTAGTCGTTGAGCGCCCGCACCAGCGCCTCGCGCGCGTCCACATCAAGGTGGTTGGTGGGCTCGTCCAGGATCAGCACATGTGGCCCGTGGAACGTTGCCAACACCAGCAGCAGGCGCGCCTTCTCGCCGCCCGAGAGGTGCTGGGCCTCGGTATCGGCCTTGCCGATGCTGAAGCCAAGGCGCCCAAGCCTAGCGCGCCGCTGCGCCTCACTCGCCTCCGGCATGAGGTCGAGCATGTGCTGATAGGGTGTCTTGCTTGCGGGCAGGTCCTCCATCTGGTGCTGTGCGAAGTAGCCCACGATGATTTTGTTCGAGGCGTCGCGCTTGCCGGCCATGGCGTCCATGCGCCCGCAGATGAGCTTGGCGACGGTGCTCTTGCCATTGCCGTTGGCGCCCAGCAGCCCAACGCGGTCGTCGGCGTCAAGCCGCAGGTCGAGATCGCGCAACACCGGCACGTCCGGCACGTAGCCCACGGCGGCGCCTTCGAGGCGGATGAGCGGGCTGGCCAGGGCTTTGGCCGGATTGGGGATCAGGAGGGGCGCAACGCGCTCCTCGATCTGCTCGGCGATCGGCTGCATGCGCGCCAACGCCTTGATGCGGCTTTGCGCTTGGCTGGCCTTGGAGGCCTTGGCCTTGAAGCGCGCGATGAACGCCTCGATGTGACGGCGCTCGTCATCCTGCTTCTTCTTGAGCTTGAGGTCGAGGCGCTGCTTCTCGCGACGCGCCTCCTCGAAGCGGTCGTAGCCGCCCGAATAGAGCGCGAGTTTGCCCTGAGACAGGTGCAGGATCGAGCCGACCGCGCGGTTCAGGAGCTCGCGGTCGTGGCTGACGATCAGCACGGTGTGGGGATAGTCGGCAAGGTAGTCCTCAAGCCACAACGCTCCCTCCAGATCGAGGTAGTTGGTGGGCTCGTCGAGCAGCAGCAGCTCGGGCTCGCTGAACAGCATTGCTGCCAGCGCCACGCGCATACGCCAGCCGCCAGAAAATTCCGCGCACGGGCGCTGCTGGGCCGCCTCGTCGAAGCCGAGCCCTGCCAGGATGCGCGCGGCCCGCGAGGGCGCGGCGTGCGCGCCGATGTCATTGAGGCGTTCGTGGACCTCGGCAATGCGGCCCGGCTCGTGCGCGGCCTCCGCCTCGGCCATCAGGCGGGTGCGCTCCTTGTCGGCGGCCAGCACGAATTCGAGGAGGCTCTCGAGCCCGCCCGGCGCCTCCTGCGCCACCCAGCCAATGCGCGTTGCGCGCGGCAGGCGGATGCCCCCCTCATCGGGCTGCAGCTCACCGCTGATCAGGCGCAGCAGCGTGGTCTTGCCGGAGCCGTTGCGGCCGACCAGGCCCACCTTGTGCCCGGCCGGAATGCCCGCCGCGGCCTTGTCGAAGAGAAGGCGCCCCTCGATGCGGTAGGTGAGGTCTTTGATGTGCAGCATGGGGTGTTAGGCAATAGCCGAACCCCAACGCATTGTCATCCGCTCCCGCGGGGCAATGACGCCAGCTGTGCCTCGGTCGACAGGTCGCGCGCGGCGGCGAGGAGCGAGTGCGCCGACAGCCATTGGCGATGCAATGGCCCATCAATCCCGGGCAGCGGCCGGGCCAGCGCAACCGTTCCGCCCCATTAGAGGCTTTTAACTGGGGCAGTGGGCTAAATCTTCTGATTGTACGCGCCCACCTCTGGATACTTGGCGAGCCGGCCGTCGATGTCGGCGAAGATGGCGCGCATGTTGGCTTCCGACGTCGGGCTCTCCACTACGACTACCAACTCGGGCTTGTTGGACGAGGCGCGGACCAGACCCCAGGTGCCATCCTGGAGCACTACGCGCACGCCGTTTACGGTGACGAGGTCGCCAATCCTCTGGCCAGCGACGGTTCCGCCGTTGGCGGCAGCGTCCCTATATTGCTGCGTGATCGCGTCGACGATGCGGTACTTCACCTCGTCCGCACAGTGCGGCGACATTGTGGGCGAGCCCCAGGTCTTGGGCAGCTCACGCTCCAGGTCGGCGAGCGATTTGGCCGGGGCGCGGGCAAGCATCTCGCACACGGCGATGGCTGCCACGAAGCCGTCATCGTAGCCCCTGCCGAGCGGCGGCTGGAAGAAGTAGTGGCCCGATTTCTCGAAGCCCACCAGCGCTTTCTGCTCAAAGGTATGGCGCTTCATGTAGGAGTGGCCGGTCTTCCAGTAGAGCGTGCGCGCGCCGTTGGCGGCGAGCACAGGGTCGGTCATGAACAAGCCGGTCGATTTGACGTCGGCGACGAACAGCGCATTTGGGTAGAGCCCCGACAGGTCGCGCGCCAGCATGACGCCGACCTTGTCGGCGAAGATTTCGTGGCCTTCGTTGTCGACGACGCCGCAGCGGTCGCCATCACCGTCAAAGCCGAAGCCGACGTCGGCCTGGTTGGCGAGCACGGCCTCGCTGATGGCGTGCAGCATCTTCATGTCTTCCGGATTGGGGTTGTGGCGCGGGAAGTTGAAGTCGAGATCGCAATCGAGCGGCACCACCTCGCAGCCGATCCCTTCGAGCACGCGCGGCGCCCACGCGCCCGCCGTGCCGTTGCCGCAGGCGGCCACCACCTTGAGCCGGCGCTTGAGCTTCGGCCGCGATGTGAGTGCCTTGACGTAGCGATCGGCCATGTCAGCAACGAACGCGTAGGTGCCGCCCGGGGCCGTCTCGCCTTGGCCGGAGAGGACGAGCTGCTTGAGGGCCGCCATGTCCTCCGGACCAAACGTGAGCGGGCGGGCGAAGCCCATCTTGATGCCGGTCCAGCCGTTGTCGTTGTGGCTGGCGGTGACCATCGCCACCCCCTCCACGTCGAGCTCGAACTGCGCAAAGTAGGCCATCGGCGACACGGCGAGGCCGATGTCGTACACGTGTGCGCCTGCGGCCAGCAGCCCCGACACCAGCGCCTGCTTCACCGCGCCCGAATAGGAGCGGTAGTCATGGCCGACGACGAAGCGCTTTGGCGCCTGGCGCTTGCCGGCTAGCGTGGCAAGACCCAGGCCAATGGCATTGAGACCCATCAAGTTGATGTCGTTTGGGTAGAGCCATCGCGCATCGTATTCGCGAAAGCCGGTGGGCTTGACGAGCGGTAGGCGCTCGAAATCGGCCGTATTGGGTATGAGATCGGCGCGTGGCTTCAACAACATGGTTGCCTCTTCCCTGCCAAGGCTGGCTCAGGCCACATGGACCAGGTAACGTCGAAAGCCCGGTTGTGGGGCATGCGACACGTGGACCGCGACGGCTGCTTTGCCGCCCCGAATACCTCATTCCTGCAAGAGAAGGGCGCCCGCGCGCAGATCACCCGCCGCAAGCGTGCCAAGATCGGCATAGACGCGGGCGATGGCGGCCGCGCGCGCCAATGCGAGCCCGCACGTCGCGACGCCGAGCGCCTGCCACGTACCCGTCGATAACGCCGTGCCACGCGAACTCCGGAGGGGATGACGCCGGCCTGCCGGCACCCCAGGATAAAGGTGTCAACTGCGCAGGGTCAGCATATCGGTGGTGAACTCATAAGAGCGCAAGCGGCTTAAGAAGCTCATGCCCAGCAAATTCTCTTTCAGCGTCCCGGGCTTGGCCACCAGCGCCTCGACGTCGTTGAGGCTGATGGGCCCCAGCGTCAGGTTGCGCAGACGCACGTGGGCGGCGAAGGTGGTACCGTTGGCAGTCTGTACGGGCACCGTGTACTTCAGCCGCTCGACATCGATGCCCAGCCGTTGGGCGTCGGCCGGCTTGAGCACAACCGTGGACGCCCCGGTATCGATCAGCATCACCAGCGAAACGCCGTTGATCTGCGTCTTGGCGATGAAGTGGCCATCCGGCCGCCGCCGGATGCGCACGGAGCGCTCCCCTTCGATTTGCGCCTCGCTGGTGCGCAGCGCGCTACCCGGCGGCAGCAGCTCACCGACGACGCGGTGGCCGAGGCTGAAGAGCTCCTCGCGATAGCTGTAGCCGGCGACCAGGAGCAGCGCCATCAGCGCCCAGGTCAGAAGATCGCGCACGGCATGGCTGGCCCGGCCGCGATAGCTGCCAGCGATTGAGGAAGCGAGGAAGATGAGCAGTGCCACGCACGCCACGGCGATGGCGAAATCGGATGGATCAAAGCCGGCGATGGAACCTGCATCTGCGCGCAGCAGCAGCGCCAGCCCGGCAATCACGAGGAGCGTCAGGGCAATCCAGGCCCCCATGTCACTTCTCCGCCGCTTGTCGTGCGCGAGCCCGCCTTAGAGGCAGCTCCCGCATAATACGTTGGCGCTCCGCGTCCGTCATTCCTGCCCAACGAGCAATTTCATCGAGCGATCGGCCGCAGCCCGCGCAAAGCTTGGTGCCGGCATCGATCACACATACGCTGATGCAAGGGGTCTCGATTGGCCTCTTGATCTCCGCCCAGCGGTGGAGAAGAACCCCGCCTCGCTCGACGAAATGTAGGAAGCGGCGCGGTGCATGGCAATCGGTCTCAGCGGAACACTGTGGATTCGCGGCCACTCGCCGCGGGCGCGGCCGGCCGGCGAGGCCGCTCCTGGCCAGGCGGCAGCGGCGGCATGGTGCGCAAGACCCGGCTTTTGGGCAGGCAAACAACCGCTTCCGTACCCTTGCGCAGCTCTGAGCTGAGCGCGAAGGTGCCGCCGTGCAAGGTGATGAGGTTCTGCACGATGGGCAGACCCAGTCCGGTGCCGCCCTCGGCCGTCTGGTGCGCCAGCGAGCCCTGCCCGAACGCCTGCATGACACGCGGGATCTCCTCCTTGGGGATGCCCGGCCCTGTGTCCTTGACGCTAAGCAACTGCCCGCCCTCCGGCGTGCTGGCAACCGTGAGCGTGACGCGCCCGCCGCGCGGCGTGAACTTCAAGGCGTTCGACATCAGGTTGAGGCAGATCTGGCGGATGGCGCGCTCGTCGGCCCAGATTGGCTCCAGGCCTTTGGCGAACTCCAGCACCACCTGTAGGCCCTTGCTGTCCGCGCGCAGGGCAAGGAGGCGATGGCAATCCTTGACGATCTCGCACAACCCAATGGGCTCCTCCTGCAGCTCGTAGCGACCGGCCTCGATCCGGGAGAGATCGAGGATCTCGTTGATGAGCTGCAGGAGGTGGCGGCCGCTGGCGTGGATATTGGCCGCATATTCCAGGTAGCCCTGGTTTGGCATCGGCCCCAGCAGCTGCGCCGTCATCACTTCAGAGAAGCCGAGGATAGCGTTGAGTGGCGTGCGCAGCTCGTGGCTCATGGTGGCGAGGAAACGCGACTTGGCAACGTTGGCTGCCTCGGCGCGCCGGCGGGCTTCATCCGAGATCGACTTTTCCTCTTCGATCTCGGCGATCAACGCGTCCTTCTCGGCGCGGAACTCGAGCATGGCGAGGGCTGTGGAATTCAGTCCTCGGGCGAGGAAGATGAAATAAACCTGCAGTCCCACGGCCATGGCCGCCATCGCCAGGTAGAACGGGTGGCCCTGCATGAGAAGACGCATGCAGACGGCGAGGGTCATGGGTGTGGTGCCCACGTAGAGGAGCGTCATGACCGAGGAGGCGAAGGTCATGCGGATCGCCAGCAGCACAATCAGCGAGCACAAAATAAAGACGTGGCTGATGGCATCCCTCGTTCCGAGGCCAACGACCGCCATGCCGCCCCAGGCGATGCCGGTGGCGAGCTCGAGCCACACAAACATGTCGCGCCAGGGAGCGATGCGCAGGTCGGCTCTGGGCTGCGCCAGGAACTTGCGGCAGGCCGCAATCATAAAGAATTTCATGGCGATCACGGCCGCCAGCCAAGCCGCCGCCTGCACGACAGGCGCCCAGAACATGGAGGCGAGGGAGAAGATGACGGCGAGCAGCGGGATGGTGATGCGCGCGGAGAGCTCGTTCTTGACGAACATCGCCAGCAGTTCGTACTCGAACTCGGGCTTGAGCACGCTGCCCTGCGCGGGGCGGGCGCGCAGCTTGCGCAGATGCGCAGCGAGCACCACGCGCCCCTCCTTGGCGCGCGGGCTGGCAGTGGCGTCCTCGCCGTGCATCGTCTCCCCCGCCAGGCCTGCCCGAAGCCATCGCTCGCAAGGGCGCGCTCCGGCGTTGGCGCACCCACCAGGTTAATCTTGCGGCACATCCGTTAATTGAGGTTTATCAATGCATTGTTGGCGCCGCATGACCGCGGGAGGCCAGGGCGGGAGCCCCCATGGCACGCCAAGCTTCGCCTTGCACCGTCAACAGCGCTCCTCTACCACTGTTCAGAAATAGGCAAGCAGGGGACCGCGATGAAAATTCTGCAGACGAAGACGGCGCCCAATCCGCGCCGCGTGCGCATTTTTCTGGCGGAAAAGCGGATCGAGCTGCCCTACGAGGAGCTCGATATTGTCAAAGGCTTGAAGACGCCCGATTTCACGCGGCTCAATCCCTTCCAGCGTGTTCCCGTTTTGATCCTCGACGATGGCACGGCGATCGCAGAGACCATGGCCATCTGCCGGTATTTCGAGGAAACCCAGCCGGAGCCGGCCCTGTTCGGCAAGGGTGCCAAGCAGCGCGCCATCGTCGAGATGTGGAACCGGCGCATGGAGCTGGGGCTCCTTGCCTCGGTCGCCCAGGCCTTCCGGCATCTGCACCCAGCCGCAGCGGCCTTGGAGGTGCCACAGGTCCCGGCTTGGGGTGAGGCCAACAAGCCCAGGGCGCAAGAGGTGCTGCAGATCATGGACCGGGAGCTGGAGAACCGGCGGTTCATCGCCGGCGACGAATTTACGGTGGCCGACATCACGGCCCTGGTGGCGGTGGACTTTGCCAAGCCTGCCCGCGTGGAACGGCCGCAGGGCCTCGACAACCTCGCGCGCTGGCACCAGGAGGTCTCGGCTCGTCCGAGCGCCAAAGCTTGAGGATGGCCGCTCCCGGCTTGGCGCGGGGGTTGTTCCCTAGGGAACAGACAAGCCGTGCAACTTGTGCCCAGGCGTGAGGGACGCGGATCCCCGCATGCGAGAAGTGCCATGAAGCTGACGGTGGTAGGGTGCGGCGACGCGTTCGGATCGGGCGGCCGACTGCAGACCTGCTACTGTGTGCAGACAACGGCGACGCGGTTCATCATCGATTGTGGCGCCACCACGCTGATCGGTTTCAGCAAGCTCAAAATCGACCCCAACAGCATCGACACGATCTTCATATCCCACCTGCACGGCGATCATTTCGCCGGGCTGGTTTGGTGGCTGGTGCACGCCCAACATGTGGCCAAGCGCACCACTCCCCTGACCGTCGTCGGTCCCGAAGGCATTCGCGCGCGCTTCGAGGCCGCGGCCGACATTCTGTTTCCGGGCTCGGTCGCGATCAAGCGCCGCTACGATCTGCGCTTTCTAGAGTTCGTACGCGAGACGCCGTTGGAGGTGGGCTCGGTGCGCGTCACTCCGTTCGAGGTGAGGCACCCCTCGGGGGCACCGCCCTACGCGTTGCGCTTCGAGCTTGAAGGCAAGGTGCTGAGCTTTACCGGCGATACGGAATGGACCGACGCGCTTGTTCCCACGGGGCGTGGTGCCGATCTCTATATTATGGAATGCTATCAGTTCGACGGCGAGCCGCGCTTCCACATGAGCTGGCGGAAGATCGTTAGCGAGCTTGACCGCATCGGCGCCAGGCGCATCCTCATCACGCACATGGCCGATGCGATGCTGGCGCGGCGCGGGGAGGTGGCCGACCCACGCGTCGTCCTGGCCGAGGACGGCCTCGTGCTCCACCTTTAAGTCGTGCGCCCGTCGCGGGAAAGCCGGCGCGCGCTGGCGCGCTTAGTGGCCGACATCCGGGCCTGCCGCATCTGTCGTGACACCCCGTACGGAACGGCGCTGCCGCACGAGCCGCGGCCCGTACTGCGGCCAAGCGCGAGCGCGCGCATTTGCATTGCGAGCCAGGCGCCCGGCGTGCGCGTGCACGCCTCCGGCACGCCCTTCACGGATCCGTCCGGAGACCGGCTGCGAACCTGGCTGCAGCTTAGTGCGCAGGAGTTCTACGATGAGCGCCGCATCGCCATCGTGCCCATGGGCTTCTGCTTCCCGGGGCAGGATGCAGCCGGCGGCGATCTGCCGCCGCGGCGCGAATGCGCGCTCACTTGGCACGCGCGCCTTTACGCGGCCATGCCGCAACTACAACTCATCCTGGCGGTTGGCAGCTATGCCCAGCGCTGGCATATGGGCACGGGCGCCGATGGCGGCATGACGGGCGCGGTGCGGCGCTGGCGGGAGGTGCTCGCTGGCCGGGCCACGCCCAGATGCGTCGCACTGCCGCACCCCTCCTGGCGCAACAACGCCTGGCTCACGGCCAACCCCTGGTTCGAAGCGGAGCTGCTGCCGGCCCTGCGGCGGGAGATCCGGCGCTTGCTGTAAGCGGATCGGCCGGCAACACATGAAAAAATTGCCCCACTGGACCCCACTTGACGCAAATAAAAACACTGCTATAGGCACGGGTTTCAGCGGCTCGCGGAAAAAATGTTTCAATTGCACCTACCCCGGGCCGAGCCGATCCGAGGGGGCTAGCCCCATGCTCGACGAGATGGACGTAAAGATTCTCAAGCTTTTGCAGCAGGATTGCACACGATCGGTGGCCGACATCGGCAAGGAAGTGGGACTTTCCACCACACCCTGCTGGCGTCGCATTCAGAAGCTGGAAGAGGCCGGCGTCATCCAGCGGCGGGTGGCGATCCTCGATGCGCCGCGGGTGAACGCCGGCGTCACGGTGTTTGTCTCCATCAAGACGGACCAGCACTCGCTGGCGTGGCTTGAGAAATTCCACACTGCCGTGGTCGATTTCCCGGAAGTGGTGGAGTTTTATCGCATGAGCGGCGAGGTCGATTACCTGCTGCGCGTGGTCGTGCCCGACATCGCGGCCTATGACCGCTTCTACAAGAAGCTCATCGCCCGCATCGAAATCTCCAAAGTGTCCTCCGCGTTCGCCATGGAGCAGATCAAATACACGACTGCCCTACCGCTCACCTTTGCCATCGATCGCGAAGAGCGCAATGCGGAGAAATCGGCAGCCGAGGCGCCCCAGCGGGGCTAACGTCACCTTGCCGTCCACGACGCCCTCAAAGCCCGATCCGGTGAGCAACAGCGCAAGCTCCTTTTACGCCGCCCCCTGCTGACTTTGGGCGCGGATGGGGAGCTCCACCTGGAAGGTCGAGCCTTTGCCCGGCGTTGATTCGACCCAGATGCGGCCGCCGTGCATCTCCACGATCTGTTTGGCAATGGCGAGCCCGAGCCCGGTTCCACCCTTGGCCTTGGTGTCGGAACTGTCGACTTGGTGGAACTGCTCGAAGATGCGCGTCTGCTCCGCTGCCGGGATTCCCGGGCCCGTATCGGTTACGCTGACGGCAAAGCCGCCGTTGGCGGCGATCGCAACTATGCGCACCTCGCCGGCATCGGTGAATTTCAGCGCGTTGCCGACAAGATTGAGCAGCACCTGCGTGAGGCGCTGCTCGTCCCCAAGCCCCAGCGGCATGCGCTTTTCGACCTCGGTCTTGAGCGCGAGGTTTTTGGCGGCGGCGAGGGACTCGGTTGCAGCGCGCACGGTTTCCACCACGCTTTCGAGCGCGTATTCGCCGATGTTCAGGGTGAATTGTCCGGATTCGATCTTGGCGATGTCGAGCACGGTGTTGATGAGCCCCAAGAGATGCTTGCCGTTGGAGCGGATGCGCGTGAGGGCATCCATGGACTTCTCCGGCAGTGACCCATAGAAGCCCTCCTGGATCAGCTCGGCGTACCCGAGGATGGCGGCCAGCGGGGTTCTGAGCTCGTGGCTCATGTTGGCCACGAATTGCGACTTGTGCTGGCTTGCGATCTCGAGCTCACGGCTTTTCCGGGCGATCTCCTCAAACAGCCGCGTGTTCTCGGTGGCGATCACGGCCTGGTCGGCGAAGGTCCGCAACAAGCCGATTTCGGCTTGGGTGAAAGGCTTGGCTTGCTGGCGGAACACCACCATGCAACCTATTGGCACATCGCCCCGCAACATCGGAACTCCCAATGCCGTGCGATATCCCGCGCCCCGGGCCAGCTCCTGGCTTGCCGGAAAGCGCGGGTCGGTCAGCATGTTCTCCACGTGCACGACGGTGCGATCCAACATGGCGCGGCCGCCGATCTCCTCACCGGTCGGGGGCCTTGGGAAGTCGCGACGCGCCGTTTCGAGCCGCTGGGGCGTGCGGCCGTACTGCGCCAGCAGGTGCATGACGCCGCCCTCGAGCCGCGCTGCGCTTGCATAGTCGGCGTTGCACAGACGAACGGAACTTTCGGCGATGGCTTGGAACACCGGCTGAACATCGGTCGGCGACCGGCTGATCACGCCCAGGATTTCGCTGGTCGCCGTCTGCTGTTCGAGCGCCTCCTGCAGCTGCTGCGTTCGCGCCTGCACCTCCGCGAACAGGCGCGAGTTCTCGATGGCGATCACGGCCTGGTCGGCGAAGGTCGCCATCAGGTCGATCTGCCTTGGTGTGAAGGGCGCCACGCGCGTGCGGTAGAGCGAAAGCAGACCCACCGGTCGGCCGTCCCGCAACAACGGCACGCCGAGCATGCTGCGGGCACCGGTGATACGCGTGAACTCGCGGAACGTGTACTCGGTGTCGGCCTCGACGTCTGGGATGTGCACCGCGTGCCCCTCGGCGATGGTGCGTCCGGCGAGCGAGCCGCGGTCCAACACCTGACCGATCTTGCTCAGGGCCTCCACCATTTCCGGCGGGTAGCCGTAGCGCGCGCGACCCGGCAGCTGAGCGTCGCGTTGCACGTGGATGGCAACCATCGGCGCATCGCACAAGTGCGCGGCCGAGGCGACGAGTGAGTCGAGCACGGACTGCAGGTCGAAGGCCGAGCGACTGATGATGCGCAGCACTTCGGCGGTTGCCGCTTCCCGTCGATGCGCCGCGCTTAGCTCGCGCCGCAGTTCCTCGACCGCGGGGGCGCGGTCCTGATCGGGGCTGGCTGTCGCCACAGTGGCACTCATAAAAGCCAATCCTTGGGGCAATGGGAGCTGCTGGGTGCCACGCAGATAGGCTCGGTTGCGGGTCGAACCCAGACTGGCCAGGCCATCTTACGCCGGGCGCCCCTGTGATAAAACGGTCTCGGCAACTTTGCTCGGCTGCTGGTTTGCCAGCTCGAGCGGCTAGTTAGGCCAGTACACGCTGCAAGGCAGCGGGGAACTCGCGAAAGTGATCGATCAGGGCGTCGGGCCCGAACTCGGCGATGGGGCGCGGTGTGTAGCCGAACGTGACCCCGATTGAGGGAACCTTGGCCGCCAGCGCCGTGGCAATGTCGACCTCGCTGTCGCCCACCATCACGGCCCGGCGCACGTGGCCGCCGGCCATCTCGATGGCACCGATGAGATGGCCCGGGGCGGGTTTGAACACGGGGAACGTATCGCGGCCGGCAACAGCGGCGAACTTGGCCTCGAGCGCCAGCTCGCGCAGCAGCAGCTTGGAGAGGCGCTCGACCTTATTGGTGCACACCGCCAGGCGCGCGCCGGCCGCTAGCAACCCGTCGAGAAGGTCCGGCACCCCTTCGAACGGCTGACTGCCGACGGCTACGTTGTCAGCATAGAACGCGAGGAACTGGTCGTGCAGCCGCGTCAGCTCGTCGGCCGTCACCGCGGCTTCGTGGAGCCGTAGGCCTGCGTCGATCATCGCTTTCGATCCATGGCCGATGAACGGATGCAGCTCTGCGACGCTGATGGGCGAGAGATCGAGCAGACTTAGCACATGGTTGGTGGCGGCCGCGAGGTCCGGCGCCGTGTCGACGAGCGTACCGTCGAGGTCGAAGACGATGGTGGTGCCGGTAAGATCGAGGGGCATGGGTGTGGCGCTTGGTTGCGGCGCGGCAAACTATTCGCCTTTGCCCCGGCTGGGAAGAGGACCGTTGCCCCATGATTTCGCAAGCGGCGATCGCGCGCGTCCGCTTGCAAACGGCTTCGTCGCAGACCCTGCGCTTGCCATCTTGAACTGCGGCTGGCAGAGCCTTGACACCAAGGCGCCAGGGTAGTCGCCCGACTTGCTTGCGGCACCTCACAGGCCTACACAAGCCGCAGTTGCTCCATCGCCCAGCCCAGGGCCCATTAGAGCGGAGGCGTTCATGGACAAGCCCACCATCAGCCTGATCAGAAGCCAGTGCTACGTCGACGGCCAGTGGATCGGCGAGCCTAGGCTGCCCGTTACCAACAAGGCCACTGGCGACACCATCGCCAAGGTGCCAAGCTTCGGCGAGGCCGAGACGCGTTCTGCCATCGAGGCTGCCAATCGTGCGCTGCCCGGCTGGTCGAAGCTGCTGGCAAAGGAGCGCGCGAAAATCGTGCGCAAGTGGTTCGACCTCATGGTCGAGTACGCTGACGAGCTCGCCCTGCTCCTGACCAGTGAGCAGGGCAAGCCACTGGCGGAGGCCAAGGGTGAGATCCTCTACGCCGCCGGCTTCGTCGAATTCTTCGCAGAGGAAGCCAAGCGCGTCTACGGCGAAACCATCCCCACCTTCAAGGCCGATGCCCGCATCGTCTGCATCAAGCAGCCGGTGGGAGTGGTGGCGGCGATCACGCCATGGAACTTCCCGGCCGCCATGATCACGCGCAAGGTGGCTCCCGCACTGGCCGTGGGTTGCACGCTGGTGTGCAAGCCCGCCTCCGAGACGCCACTCACCGCGCTGGCGCTGGCAGAGCTCGCTCACCGGGCCGGCTTGCCGAGGGGTGTGTTCAACGTCATCACCGGCAAGGCGAGCGTGATCGGCAAGGAATTGACCGGCAATCCGCTCGTGCGCATGCTCACCTTCACGGGCTCGACCGAGATTGGCCGCGTGCTGATGGCGCAGTGTGCGCCCACCATCAAGAAGCTCGGGTTGGAGCTCGGCGGCAACGCCCCCTTCATCGTCTTTGACGACGCCGACCTCGACAAGGCCGTAGCCGGCGCCATGGCCTCGAAATACCGCAATGCCGGCCAGACCTGTGTGTGCGCCAATCGCATCTACGTGCAGGAAGGCATCTACGACAGGTTCGCCGACAAGCTTGCCGCAGAGGTCAAGAACATGAAGGTCGGGGCCGGCACCGAGGAAGGCGTCACCACCGGTCCGCTTATCAACAAAGCCGCCGTCGAGAAGGTCGAGGAGCATGTGGCCGATGCCGTCAAACACGGTGCCAAGGTCGTGCTCGGGGGCAGACGTCATAGCCGCGGCGGCAACTTCTATGAGCCCACCATCCTCGCCAACGTCACTCAACAGATGATGGTGGCGCGCGAGGAGACGTTCGGCCCAGTGGCGCCCCTCTTCAAGTTCAAGACCGAGGCCGATGTGATCGCCCTGGCCAACGACACGCCATTCGGACTTGCCGCCTACTTCTTCGCGCGCGATGTGGGCCGCGTGTGGCGCGTGGCGGAGGCTTTGGAGTGCGGCATCATCGGCATCAACGAAGGAATCATCTCCAACGAGGTAGCGCCCTTCGGTGGCTACAAGCAGTCGGGCCTCGGCCGCGAAGGTTCGCACCACGGCGTTGAGGAGTTCCTGGAGACCAAATACATGCTGATGGGCGGCCTGTGACGATGCGTACTCCCCTGCCTCTCGCGCCGTGCCAACCGCTTCGCCCTGGCCAAGCGCGTGGGCAAAGGGCCGTGATCCTCTCCCCGTGCCTTAAAGGACATGGGGAGAGAGCTGGTCGCTACTTGCTATGACGTCACCGGCGCAGGTGGCGGAGTGGAAGCAGCAGGCGGCCGAGCGGGCGCTCGCCTGCGTGGAGGATGGTATGCTGGTCGGGCTCGGTACGGGCTCCACCGCGGCCCGCTTTGTCGATCTGCTCGGCCGGCGCGTACGGGAAGGACGGAAAGTAACCTGTGTCGCCACGTCGGAGACCACGCGCGCGCAGGCCGAGCGTCTCGGCATCGCGCTTACCACGCTCGACGATGTCCCGTTCCTCGATCTGACGGTGGACGGTGCCGACGAGGTCGACCCCCACCTGCGCCTCATCAAGGGTGGCGGCGGGGCGCTGCTGCGGGAGAAGATCGTCGCGGTGGCGTCGGGGCGCATGATCGTCATCGCCGATGCCTGCAAGCGCGTCGGCAGGCTCGGCAACTTCCCCCTTCCCGTCGAGGCCGTGCGCTTTGGCCTGGGCGCCACGCGCAATCTGGTGGGCGCGCTAGCGGCCGACGCCGGCTGCTCGGGCGAGATCAAGCTGCGCCTCGGCCAGGATGGTCAGCCGTTCATAACCGACAGCGGCAACGTGCTCCTCGACTGCGCGTTCGGCCGCATCGACAACCCAGAGGCGCTCGATGAGGCCCTGAAACGCGTGCCGGGCGTGGTCGAGAACGGGCTCTTTCTCGGCATCGCCGATGCTGCCATTATCGCCGGCCCCGACGGCGTCAGCCTAATCGAACGGGACACCGCCGCGCGCGAGCCCTGAGCCGAGGCATCCAGATCGGCTTCGGCCGGCAATGAGGAAGCTCTCTGCCCGCAATCGCCTTCCAATGCGTGCGGCGTTCGCGAGCATGCTGACGCGGGTGAAGAACGGGCCGGGAGACAATGGCCGCGCCCATCACAGTGGCAGCCTCGCGCCCGGAGCTTGCGCTTGACCGCCCGGCCAACTAAGCGGGGACGCTCACGCATAGCGCCAGGGGCGTGAGCCCTCAGCATGAGAGAGCCATGAGCCCCAACATGAATATGAGGTGGAAAGGGGTTTCTCGACGCTGCCGCGCCGTCATCGCGCTGGGAAAAAAATAAGCTTAACGCGTCGCTCTCTGCCGCAACCGAGGTGTGTCGCTCCACTCTCCATGGACGGGAACCTGACCGGCAGACACGGCGCGGCGCCTTCCGCTCCATTGCCAGATCTGCAACCTTCGGCCACCCTGGCGGGAGGCGAACCTTGGTGAGATGAGCGCAGCGAGATGGGTAAGTTCGACTATGACCTATTCGTCATCGGCGGCGGCTCGGGTGGGGTGCGCGCCGCGCGCATCGCTGCCGGCCACGGCGCCAAGGTCGCGATCGCCGAGGAGTATCGCTTCGGCGGCACCTGCGTGATCCGAGGCTGTGTGCCCAAAAAGCTGCTGGTCTATGCCAGCCGCTTTCGCGACGATTTCGAGGACGCGGCCGGCTTCGGCTGGAGCCTGCCCAAACCCGCCTTCGACTGGCCGACGCTGATCACCAGCAAGGACGCCGAAATCGCCCGCCTGGAGGGCCTCTACCGCGCAGGGCTCGAGCGCGCCGGCGTCACCATGCTGCAGGCGCGCGCCGAGCTCGCAGACGCGCATACGCTCAGCATCGCGCCCGGCAACCGCAAGCTCACGGCTCGTACCATCCTGGTCGCCACCGGTGCACGCCCGGTGGTACCGCAGGTGCCGGGGGCCGGCCACGCCATCACCTCCAACGAGGCGTTCCATCTCGACGCCCTGCCCAAGTCCATCCTCATCGTCGGCGGGGGCTATATCGCGGTGGAGTTCGCCGGCATCTTCAATGGATTGGGCGTCGACACGACGCTTGTCTACCGCGGCCCCAAGATCCTGCGCGGGTTCGACGAGGAGCTGCGCGACCACCTCACCGAGGAACTCCTCAAGCGCGGCATCGATATCGTGTGCAACGCTGAGATCGCCGCCATCGACAAGGGCTGGGGGCATTACCGTGTGGGCCTGCGGGACGGCAGCAAGGTCGAGACCGGCAGGGTGATGTATGCCGCGGGCCGCCTCCCCAATACCAGGGGACTGGGCCTTGAGGCTGCGGGCGTAAGGCTCGGCGAGAAGGGCGAGATCGTGGTGGACAGGATTTCGCGCTCCTCGGTGGAGAGCATCTATGCCGTGGGTGATGTCACCAATCGCGTGAACCTCACACCCGTCGCCATCCGCGAGGGCCACGCCTTCGCCGATACCGTGTTCGGCAACAAGCCCGCATGCGTAGATCACGAGCTCATTCCAACCGCGGTGTTTGCCACGCCCGAAATCGGCACGGTCGGCCTGCCTGAGCATCTGGCGCAGGTGCGCTACCCCAAGCTCGATGTCTACAAGGCTCGCTTCCGGCCCCTCAAGCACACCCTCTCGGGGCGCGACGAGCGCATGTTCATGAAACTGCTGGTGGATGGCGAGAGCAGCCGAATCGTGGGCTGCCATATCCTGGGGCCCGATGCCGCCGAAATCGTGCAGATGGCGGCCATTGCCATGCGCCTTGGCGCCACCAAGGCCGATTTCGATGCCACCATGGCGCTGCATCCGAGCGCGTCGGAGGAACTTGTCACCATGCGCGAAAAGTGGGTGGCACCGGTGAAGCCGGTCCGGGCCGAGAGGGCGGGACTGCGATGAGCCGGCTCGGGGGGCGCATCGCACTGGTGACGGGCGCCGGCTCGGGCATTGGTCGGGCCATCGCCATGCTGTTTGCGGCCGAGGGTGCGCACGTCTACGTTACCGACTGCAATGGTCCCGCCGGCGAACGTGTGGTCGGCGAAATCGCAGGGACCGGCGCCTCGGCGCAGGCCATCACCGCCGACGTGTCGCGCGCGCACGACGTGACGGCGATGTTCCGCGCCGTCGCGGGGACGCACGGTCGGCTGGACGTGCTCGTCAACAACGCGGGGCTCAACGTGCGCGGCGATTTCCGTCACCTGAGCGACGCCGACTGGGTCAAGATTCGCGAGGTCAACCTTGACGGCATGGTGCGCGTCGCCCGCGACGGCTTCGCGCTGCTGCAAGCGTCGGGGCGCGGCTCTCTCATCAACATCGCCTCGATCATGGGGCTCCGCGGCTTGCGCCAGCTCGTCGCCTACTCGGCCACCAAGGGCGCGATTCTGGCGCTGACGCGCGGCCTTGCCGTCGAATACGCGCCGTTCGCCATTCGCGTCAACGCCCTGGCGCCCGGCTTTGTGGAGACGGCGCTGACGCAACGCGCGCTCAAAAACCCGGGCATTCAGAAGGCGCTTCTCGAGAGCACGCCGTTGCGCCGCTTCGGGTTGCCGGAGGAGATCGCCAAGGCCGCGCTGTTTTTCGCCAGCGACGATGCCGCCTACGTAACCGGCGCCGAACTGGCGGTGGACGGCGGCATGTCGGCGAGCCTGTAGCCCATCGGCGATGTGACCGAAGCAGAAGGGTTGCGCCGAGCCGGGGGAGGTGGCGCACCCACCAGGATGGTGAGACGCTGACTGCCCTGTTGGGGCTGCGCAGCGGGGCCCATCTTGCGCGCCTGCGGTCTCTTGGCGCGCTGCGTGAACTGTCGAGATGCGCTTGGTATGTGCTGCGGCAGCATGGGGCAAAATGCATCCGTTAATCGAGACGCTGTCCCTTGGAACAGACCCCTTTCGAGGCCGTTGCATTCGCGCTATGCCAGGGACAACCGGGCAAAGATGATTGTTGCGATGGAGACGAGCCCATGACGAAAGCGATGACATTGGAACAGGTCGCCGAGGCAATGGTGGCGGCGGGCAAGGGCATCCTCGCCGCCGACGAGAGCACAGGCACCATCAAGAAGCGCTTCGATTCTATCAAGGTCGAGAGCACACCCGAGAGCCGCCGCGACTACCGGGAGATGTTGTTCCGCTCCACGGAGGCGATGAAGAACCATATCTCCGGCGTCATTCTCTACGACGAGACCATCCGCCAGAAGGCAAAGGACGGCACGCCGCTGCCCAAGATCATCGAGGCGTCGGGCGCCCTGCCCGGCATCAAGGTGGACGCCGGCACCAAGCCGCTGCCCTTTTGTCCCGGCGAGCTGATCACCGAGGGCCTCGATGGGCTCGGCAAGCGCCTCGCCGAGTACGTGGGCCTCGGGGCCAAATTCGCCAAGTGGCGTGCGGTCATCGACATCGGCAAGGCCATGCCGTCTTACAACTGCATCAACGCCAATGCCCAGGCGCTGGCGCGCTACGCGGCCTTGTGCGTGGAGGGCGGGCTGGTACCCATCGTCGAGCCTGAGGTGCTCATGGATGGCGACCACGACATCGACACCTGCGAGAAGGTCACCGAATGGGTGCTCAAGGAGGTCTACGCGCAGCTCTATTACGCCAAGGTGCCCCTTGAGAAGACCGTGCTCAAACCGAACATGGTGATCGCGGGCAAGAAATGCCCCAAGCAGGCGAGCCGACAGGAGGTCGCCGAGCGCACCATAGCGGTGTTGAAGCAGTGCGTGCCGCCGGCGGTGCCGGGCATCGCCTTCCTGTCGGGTGGCCAGTCGGACGAGGACGCCACCGCCCACCTCTCGCGCATAAACCAGATGGGGCCGCTACCGTGGAAGGTCTCCTTCTCTTACGGACGGGCACTGCAGGCGGCTCCGCTCAAGGTCTGGGGCGGTAAACCGGAGAACCTTGCCGCCGGCCAGCGCGCCTTCACCCATCGGGCGCGGATGAACGGCGCCGCCACGCTCGGCAAGTGGAGCGATGAGCTGGAGAGGGCCGCGTAGGCTGGCCGCTATTCCGCCCCAATAGCCCCCGATAGCGTGCAATGTCGGGAGCAATGGGTCGGCCCCCGGGGGACGGCGTGGCGCAGGATGCGGCAGCGGCGCAGCTTTGTGCGGTGATCGAGGCGGGCGAAAGCGCGCTTGACTGCTTGGCAGCGGCGC
>Ga0306920_100001812_pt1 | contig 26607 bp, 24 predicted proteins | sample flu12Cox44000170_FD_204666 | JGI IMG/M metagenome (GOLD analysis project Ga0306920, IMG submission 204666) | Lab enrichment of tropical soil microbial communities from Luquillo Experimental Forest, Puerto Rico - flux4day.12C.oxic.44.000.170 (v2)... | ecosystem: Environmental > Terrestrial >...
TGGCCACGAGGCTCACCAGCAGCACTGTCTGGAACTTGCCGGTGACTGTATCGGAGTCCGCCATAGTTTTGCCATCTTAGGTTGCGACTTAGTGCAAGTCAACGAACCTGCGAACCTGCGAACCTGCGTGACTTATGCGAACTCCCTTCCCGAAAAGGGAGGCGGGTAGCCTAATCAACCGGACAAGTGGAGGCTAGTACCGTCCTAGGCTTGTCCGTTGACTCATGCAGCGCATTCAACTACAGTCGCTGTGTACCAAGGGTACCCAACTCTTGATACGCAATAGCTGTTATGTCTTGACTGGGACGCCCACCAGCCAAATCCTCTCAAAAAAGAAAGTACCCGCCCAGAAAGAAAGCAATATGACTCCGGATGAACTTAACAATATCGCAGTTGAATTGAAACGACTCGGTGGAGAACTGAAACTATCTGATGAGCAAAAAGATAAACTGAAAACGTTTCTGACGGAAAAGTATGAGAAGCTTCAAGAATATAGAAAGCAGAATCCAAACGTATCGAAAGAGGATATTGCCCAGTATATTGCCAAGAATCGAAATGCTGGCCGCGAGAAACTCGAGCAATTCTTGACGCCAGAACAACTCAAAACATTTGACGCGGAAGTCGCCAAGGCGAAGGACTTTATCAGTCAACGAGCCGCAAGCGCCTAAATCAACAACCGATTGTCTGAATCCCATGGAATTTCTTAGGGCGACTCCCAATTGCAGTCGCCCTTTTTCTTGTTCGCCTCAAAACAAGCGACTCACCGCGTTGCCGCATTTGGAAAGCCGGTCAGAACCGTCGGGGCAAAGGAAGATTAGAGGCTCAAACATAAAGGGTGGCAGTCGCATATTGTGAGTCAGTGCGTGGATCTTCCGCGCAGCAAAGACCATCCCGGCCTCTCCAAGATACATTCTCGACTGAGACTGGTATATCGAGGATTCCCTGCAATTTGGCTGCACCAAAGGGCGGCAGGACGCCGGGTGGCAACATCCATCTGAAACTCTGGACAGAAAACGAACTTCTAGCGCTCACGGAAATGTGCCTTACGAATTCGGGGACCCTCCGTCCAAGCTTCTTTAGTGCTGTCTGCACATCCACCCCTGGGAGAATAGCCCCATGCAAAGGAGAAACCCAAGATGAAACGATCCTCGCTTGCCCTAATTGCCGTCACATTGTTTGTCCTCGCCAGAACGAGTCTCGCAGCCCCTAGCGCTCTAACACCTGGCGCTCCAGCCAACTCCGCGCCTCAGGCGCAACCGTCGCCGCCTCCGCCGAGCATCGCTTCCACCGTGGACCGCCAGATCAGCACCATCGAAAAGCTGATTCTGGACGTTGCCGAAGCCATGCCGGAAGAGAAATACAACTTCTCTCCGGAGAGCTTGAACATTCCCGGGAGCGACTACAAGGGTGTCCGCACTTTTGCCGTACAGCTCAAGCACATCGCCTCTTCCAATTATTTCCTTTGGGGGCCCCTTACCGGCGACAAGATCCCGGATGCCATCAAGGACGGCAACGGTCCTGAGAAAGTGACGACCAAAGCCGACATCCTCAAGTTACTGAAGGATTCTTTTGCCCTGGGTCACAAGGCCGCCGCAACGCTGACGACGGAGAACATGTTGCAGCCCCCGGAGCACAGCAAATCGCCCCGCCTGTACTTGGCCACCTTTGGCGTCGCGCACGCCTACGATCATTACGGCCAGATGGTCGAGTACATGCGGATGAATGGAATTGTCCCCCCAGCCAGCCGCGGACAGTCCCACTGAATGCCAGAATCGGCGGGTGAATTCTTGTTCCCCAGTTCACATTTGGCCGCCTTTGAAAATTCTGGCTTCCATAATCCGCCTGTAGTATATGAGGTTCTGTTTTGATCCGATCCGTGGCGCGGATGGCACTGTCAATAAAGATCGGATCGGCTCCGAGGAAACAAAACTCCGGCGATGGCTCGATGGCAACAGGTTGCCTTATTTTTTTTGTTTATTATCTTGCCCGCTGGGGTCCTCCGAGGCCAGAGCACCCAGACGCCTTCCTTGTCTACACGCTTTGGCGTGCAGCCATCCCAACTGTTCTCGACCCCAGCTTCTGCGAATTGGCTCTCGTACAACGGTGACTACAGCGGTCGGCGCTACAGTGCTCTTCGTGAAATCAACGCAGATAACGTGTCGCAGCTCCGCGCTCAATGGGTCTTCCATGCGCCGAATTCGAGTCACCTTGAAGTTACTCCAGTGGTCGCAGACGGGATCATGTTGGTCACTTCCGCCAATGATGCCTATGCGCTAGACGCGCAAACGGGTCGAACGGTCTGGCACTACACTCGGCCAATCACCGAAGGACTTATCGACGATGCCTCGCAACATCACAATCGTGGTGTGGGTGTCTTGGGCACTCGAATCTACATGGAGACAGACAATGCGCACCTGCTCTGTCTTGATGCGCGCTCCGGTCATCTGATTTGGGACGTCTCTTATACGGACGGAAACAGGAATTACGGCGCAACCAGTGCGCCCCTGGTGGTGAAAGATAAAATCATTGTGGGAACATCCGGTGGCGATGATGGCGTGCGCGGGTTTGTTGCGGCTTACAATGCGGAGACTGGTAAGGAAGCCTGGCGTTTCTGGACGATTCCTGGACCCGGGGAATTCGGCTCGTCCAGTTGGCCCGGGGAAAGCTATAAGCTGGGTGGTGGTACAACTTGGATGCCAGGTACTTTTGATCCCGAACTCAACACCATTTTTTGGGGTACGAGCAATCCGGCGCCAGATTTTGATGGAGAGCCGCGTCCCGGCGACGATCTCTACACGGACTGCCTGCTGGCTCTAAATCCCGACGATGGAAAGCTGAAGTGGTATTTCCAGTTCACACCGCATGATCTGTTCGATTACGACGCGGTGGAAACGCCCGTGCTCGTTGATGAGGTTTTCCAAGGTCAGCCTAAAAAGCTTGTCGTAGAAGCCAATCGAAACGGTTTTCTTTACGTGTTGGATCGCTCGACCGGCAAATTTCTGTCGGCAACGCGCTTCGCCGAGAAGCTAAACTGGGCCACCGGGATTGACGCAGCAGGCCGCCCAATTCGAACGGAACTCAAACCAACGGAGACGGGCACGCGCATCTGTCCGGGCATGGTAGGGGCCACGAACTGGCACTCGCCCGCGTTTAATCCGAATACGTCCATGTTCTATTTCATGGCGCTGGAGAGTTGCGATATTTATATGGCCAAAGCCCAAAAATTCGTGCCTGGCCAAGCTTACTACGCTACGGGAGTCCGCCGCAGCGAGAGCGACCAGAACCAGAAAATTCTTCTGGCCTACTCCATCGGGGATGACAAGCCCGCATGGCGCTACATTCAGTCCGGCGATGGACATTCATCGGCTGGCGTGATGACTACTGCCGGCGGGCTGGTTTTTTTCGGTGATGACGCACAATCCTTCGAAGCGGTGGACGCGGCGACCGGAAAACCACTGTGGCATTTCCAAACCGGACAGGACATCAGCGCATCTCCAATGACGTACGCGGTCAACTCGAAACAGTATGTGGCGATAGCCGCCGGCAGCGACATTTTCACGTTTGCATTGCCATGACTAGCGGCCGAGAGGCATGAACGAGATAATGCAATTCGAGGCAGCAATTGTTCGGACTGAGAATTGTTTGACTTAAGAATGAGGTTACGACGACATTTCACATTGATGGTTCTGATCCTGAACTCCGTGGCGATTTTAAGTTGCTCGGAGCTGGACCGCGCGCGGCCAGCAACGGCGTGCCACAACCTTCGAACGACCATACCTCAGTGAATGTATGCGAGTTCACACCACCCGGCGCTGCCTTTTCTATTCCCTATGTTTCGAAAGCTCCGGAGCTAAACACTGATCCCAATTCCGCCGCCTGGGCGAAAGCGGGGTCGACATGGATTCAGAAAGATTGCTCGCGTCAGATCGATTATCCCAAGTTGAAAACGGAAGTGCGGGCATTTTGGACGGACACCGACCTGTACCTATTGTTCATTTGCCCATACACCGAACTGAATCTGTGGTTGCCGGCGGATAACAGCAAGGACCGGTTGAAGCTTTGGGACCGCGATGTAGTGGAGTTTTTCCTCGGCGACAACTGGCAAGACATCAAACTATACAAGGAATTTGAGATTGCCCCGACCGGAGATTGGGTCGATCTAGCGATCGACCTGAATCAGGACGCCTATGATACCAAGTGGGATTCCGGGTGGCAGCGGCAAGGACGAATTGATGAAAAGAATCACACTTGGTACGCGGCCGCACGAGTGCCGTTGCATTCGGTGAGCGAAAAGCAGGTTGGGGGCGGCACGAAATGGAGAGTAAACCTCTATCGCATTGACGGCCTGGGCGCGGATCCTGTGCGCCATTTCCTGTGCTGGCAGCCTACGTGTGTGATCAACCGTGATCCGAATCACGTGCCGGAACATTTTGGAACTTTGATTTTCGAGAAGTGAGCTGAAACTTTCTGAGAGGAATCGTATGCCCCTTGCAAATGAATCGAACCGTCGCGGATTCATGAAAATGTTGGCGGCCTCACCGCTGTTAGCGCAAATCGCCGCTCAGGCCCTCTATGTGAAGTCTGCTGCGGCGATTGGATTTGACCCTCGCGCGAATGTTTACAGCCGCTTGGGCGTCAAGACGGTGATCAACTGCCGTGGGACGTGGACGTATTTGAGCGGGTCGCTGCAATTTCCGGAGACCCGCGAGGCGCAGGCGGAAGCGGGCCGTTATTTTGTGAACATGGTGGAGTTGCACCGCGCGGTCGGGCGGCGGCTGGCGGAGTTGACCGGAGCGGCATCTGGAATTATTACTTCGGGCGCGGCGGGCGCAATGGCTGCCGCGACGGCGGCTTGCATGGCAGGCGACGATCCGCAAAAAATCTGGCAACTGCCGGACACGACTGGTCTGAAACACGAAGTGATTATGGTTGGCGGCCGTAGCGCGTTTGATAGCGCGATCCGGCTGGCGGGTGCGAAGCTGGTGCTGGTCGAGAAGCCGGACGATATCGCGAATGCCATGACCGCGAATACGGCAATGATTTACACCACGGATTTGAAGGACAAGCTGGAGCGCGAAGCAGCCATCGCCAAACAGCACAACGTGCCGCTGCTGTTGGATGACGCGGCGGGTATTCCGCCGATCGACAACATCAAGTTATACGCGAAGATGAAATTGGACTTATACACTTTCTCCGGAGGTAAAGGTCTTCGAGGCCCGCAGTGCAGCGGGGTGCTTTTGGGTCGGAAGGACCTCATCGAAGCTGCCCTACGGAATTCGTGCCCGTACGAGGGCGCGGTGTGCCGCCCGATGAAAGTTGGAAAGGAAGAAGTCATTGGGTGCCTGACCGCGATTGAAACATGGCTGAACACGGATGCAAAAAAGCTTTACGACGAATGGAACGGGCGCGTGGAGCGCATTGCCAAGCTTGTGGAGACCGTGCCGGGGGTGCAGACGGAGATTTACATCCCGGATGATGGGAATCGCTATCCGACATTGCGCGTGTTGTGGGACCAAGACGCGTGGGGCTTCGGGATCACGGAGTGCGTGCAAAAACTTCGCGAGGGCGATCCGGTAATCGAAGTGCTAGGGGTCGATAATCCGAGCCTGGTGTCCGCGGTGCGTGAAGGAGTAGAGAAACCAAGACCGAGCGCCAAGGAACTGAAGAAGCAGAATCATATTGAGCTCGTGTCGATGACGATTCAGCCGGGCGAAGAAATGGTGGTGGGGGACCGCCTGCGATCAATACTCGGTGCGGCGCGCAAGGGAAAAGCTGAGTGAGACGGGTCTTCTTAGCGGCGGCGTGCGTGCTGTTGCCTGCAGTGTCATCGCTGGCGCAAGGACCGCCCGAGGCGAGATCGCCTATTCTTGTAATTCCAAACGGTATCGACGCCGGGGATTATGTGTATGTTTCCGGGCAAGGACCGCGCCGTGCGGACGGATCGACCCCTGCAGATTTTGCGGGCCAAGTGCATCAGTGCCTTGAGAATATTCGAAAGGTCGTGGAAGCCGTCGGGCTGTCGATGGAGCACGTGGTTTACATACAGGTGTATCTCACGGATTCGAGCAATTCTCGATCGCTGAACGAAGTACTTGCAGATTATTTCACTCACGATCCGCCCGCTCGGGCGGTCCTTGGCGTTGCGCAGAATCCGGAATCCACCGTGCAAATCACGGCCGTCGCCGTGCGCGAACTTCAAGGCAAGCGAGCGGTATCCTTGCCTGATCTCCCGCCAAACAAGGCTTACTCTCCGGGAATGCTGACTCACGATCGGTTGTTTGTTTCCACGATGCCAGGCAGCAATCCTGTAAACGGAACAGTGCCTGAGGATCCCGCCTTACAAGTCAACCTGGCGTTGGACCGGCTAAAGACCGTGGTTGAGGCGGCGGGGTTGACACTGGCCAACATGGTCTTCGTGAATCCCTATCTGACTGCGGAAATTCCAATGAACATCATGAACACACAATATGCGCAGCGGTTCGAATTCGGAAACACACCGGCGCGCGCCACGATCGAAGTATCGAGTCTGCCGGAGGGGGCGCACATTGCGTTCACAGGCGTGGCGGTTCGGGATCTAAGCCGGAGGCGAGCTATCCGGCCGAAGAACATGCCGCCGAGTCCGACGGCTAGCCCGTGCGTCTTCGCAGGAGACACTTTATATTGTTCGGCTAAGAGCGGATTCATTCCTGGACCCAATGGCGGCGTCTACGCGGCCTCGACAAGAGACCAGAGCCGGCAGACGATGCGCAACTTGCTGGACAATCTGGAAGAAGCAGAAATGAGTTTCGATAACGTCGTTTCGGCCACGATTTACCTGGACGATTTGAAGGACCTGCCGGAATTTGCCGGGGTCTACACGAAATATTTCAAAGTAAATCTGCCCGCACAAACCGCGGTTCAGCAAACTGCAACCCGCCGAACGGAAGGCCGACGAAGAGGAGCACTATCCGGATTTGGAACAGGCATCACTCATCGCGGTGCGCGGCCGGAGCAATTCGAGCACGCGACCTTTACCGTGACCGCTTCACCCCTGTTCGCGCGTCTCGCCCCAAGCATTCTGCGCGTAGACCACAATGAAACGAAGTCCCTTCGCGTTCAGTTTGATATAGTTCGCGCTAAATCGGGAACGTAGTCACATTGGTTGGAGGCAATCGCAATGGGAAAACTCATCGTGGTGCTTCTGGCGATCGCGCCGGGACTGCTTGCTCAAGAACGGAAGGTCGAGCCTACTTGGTTGTACCGCGATGTGTCCGCTCTCCGCGAGTCCCATAGTGACGTAACCACGAGTTCCTGCCACTACACTCCGATCTTTGGTGAAGGAGACGCTGAGTCCCGGTTACCCCAGAGCGTGGCCCGCTTCGGAGAACTGACAGTCGATACGCTCGGTGCTTGCCAGTCGGTCGAGTATCCCCGCCAAGAAGAACTCTATTTCGTGCGCGACGGGAGCGGCCTTCTGCGCTACGGTGATGAATCCCATCCCTTGGCCAAAAATGATTTCACGTATGTGCCCCCGACGGTCCGGCACAGCATCTCGAATCCGTCGAGTCAACCGCTCCGGCTTGTAGTTACCACCGTCAGGATCCCTCCTGACACTTCGATTTTGCAATCGGCGAAGTTAACGGTGGCGAACCTAAGCGAACTGAAGGAACAGACGGTAGAAGGTCATCCGACGTCAGTACTCTACAAGCTTCTGATCGGGCCGCGCAGCACTGCACGCGACCGTATCAACGCTACCTATACCGTCGCCGATTTTTTCCTGATGGACTTCGCGCCCGGCGGGACAAATTTCCCGCACCATCACGAGGTGGCGGAGGAGATTTATCTCGTACTGGATGGAGAGGGGCAAATGGCCGCGGGCGGGGGGATGGACGGAGTTGAGGGTCTGCATCCCGCCAAGGCCGGAGACGCCTATTACTTTCGCCCCAATTGCACGGTCGGCTTCTACAACCAGACTACGCCGGGTGCGAAGGCTCATATTCTTGCGGTGAGGGCCTTCGTCTCGCTGCCGAAGAATCCGGATTGAGTTGACGAGTCTATGGCGATTACTGCATTGGGTCAAAATCAGGTGTTTGTTCGATTAAAGCGGGGAGAGTCGCCGAGAACTCTTGATGGCTGATCACTTACCTTGTCCGCAACTTGCCCCGCGAGATTTCCGTGTTAATTCCCTGTTCCGCCCACAACCCTAAAGGCGGCTCAATGGCCTTGAACCCGCCTAGAGACATGGTTTTTTACCGGAGCTAGCTCCGGTAGAACCAGAATTTCCCTGATTTTCCCTGTTACCTGGCCTATGTACTACTTGGGGTTAACCCTGGCTGCATTCGCTGCTTTTGGCCACACCCACCATTTATCATGGTCTCAGCGTCAACCTGCATAGCTTTTGTGAGGTACAAAATGAAAAGACCCATTTCGATCCTAGCGGGTGCTCTGTTGGCTCTTCCCGTACTCTGTGCTGGGCAGAGCGCACAGCCCAAGGCTGTTTCCAAGAAAAGTACTGTCCCTCCCACAAAATCAGCAACTCCCCCACCCAAGCCGGTGGAGCAAACCTCGAAAAGTACTTACGCAGAACTAACCATCGGTGAGTTGGTCTCCGAAGATGCCAATCGCTGGTCCGACAAAATGGCCACTCGTGCCGCAGTGGGTGGCTTCGTCACTCAGGTAACCAAAGGAGACGACGGCGACACCGACATTCGCATCTGCGAAAACCCGAAAATAGAGGGCATGGATCGCGCGCATTGCATTGTGGCCAAATGCATACCCAAGCTTCCCTGTGATGTGCCGCAAGTCGGCAAACCCGTTACGGTGAAGGGCATCACCCGATATGATGCCAAAGTCGGCAATCACTGGTGGGAGATTCATCCCATAGAACAGATCGAAAAGTAGCTCGCAAGCCCTGCCCGCGGAGAAGGACGCAGCCAAGTCGCAAGGTGTCGAATCGGTTCACACCAGGCAAAAGGGCATTTGTTAGCGATGGATCACCAATTTTTCGCTAGCACAGCAATGATCTTCCCCAGGGCGTCCAGATCCTTCGTATCAATCACCTCTGCTGGCGAATGCGAATATCGCAGGGGCCATCCCAGAGCCACGTCCACTGAACCGTAGCGAAAAAACACCGCTCCATCATTCCCGCCGCCCGTTACCCCATATTGCACCGGAATCGCATTCTCTTTCGCCGTCGCTACCACGCGGTCCAGGTAGTTCAGCGGCACGATGTTCGAGTTGTCCACCGCCCGAACCACGAAGCCGTCGCCTAGTTTTGCATCCGCAAAACGCTTCGATTCCAGCGGTGAATCCGAGCTCACAAACGTATCAATCGCAAACACAAAATCGGGCACGCGCCCTTCCTTTGCCGCCTGCTCCGCAAACGCTGCCGCTCCCTTTAATCCCACTTCCTCTTCGGTAGACCATACAAACTTCACATCCCGCCCTGGCAATTCCGGTCCAATCGCATTCACCGCGGCAATCAATGCCGCGCAGCCCACGCGATCGTCAAAACTCCGCGCGTTAGCGCGCGTTCCCAACAGTGGCCGGTACTCTTTCGGAATGGTTACAAAATCTCCAACCTGGATCCCCAATTTCTCTGTCTCTGCTCTTGATTTTGCTCCCACGTACACATGCGCGGGTTCGTCCATCGCTTTCGGCCCGCTCGGCCACTCGAATCCTGGCTTGTCCCATCCCTCGGGCAGCTCCAGCACGCCGCCCACGGAGTTTCCGTCTTTCTTGTGCACCAACACCACATGCCCTAGAAAGTATTGCGTGAAGCCGCCGCCCAGCACTTCCACCTGCAGCCGACCATCGTCTTCGATCTTTTTCACCTCATACCCGATCTCATCCATGTGCGCGATAAACACGAGCCGCGGTGTTTTTTCGTCGCCCAAGTGCAGCACCAGATTTCCCGCCGCATCCGTCGTCACTTTTTTCTGTAGCCTGGCATCCAGCCGGTTTAGCACCACCCTTCGCACTGCTCCCTCATGCCCACTCGCCCCGTAAGATGTGACAAGCGCCTCGAGAGATCCCTCTTCGTGGCCACCCCCCAAACCTGCTCCCAAACCTGCCCCCAACCCTCCCGATAGTTTTGAGATTTCCAAGTAGGCTTCCAGCAATTTCTGCAACTCGCCTGCGTCGCGCCACAAGGCATACTCAGCGGGTGTGGCCGGCCAAAGCGTCGGTACGCCCAGTTCCACGAAACGCTCAGGAAATGCTGCGCCCTTTACATAGCTCGCAATACGCGGAGGTGTCGCTGCGACAATCTGCGTCAGTATCCCTTTTTTGTCCGCGAGGGCTTGGAGCTCTCCCACAAAATGCTTGCCAGGTTCCGTTGTGGACGCGGGAGAACCAACCACAATTCCTGCCCCAGGCTTCGGTTCGACTTGATTCGCCGTCTTGCCGTCGGCAGGCTGTTCCAGCCGGATTCGACCCACATAGATCATTTCATCCGGATGGGTCTCCGTCAGAATCCGATTTAAGCCCCGGCCACCCGTCCATTGTTGTGTGACAAACGCAATCGTGGTCGTACCCTTGGCCTTCGAGTCCTTCATCTCCTCGAGCAACTGGCCGAGCGTCCTGATGTCCAGGCGATCCACCACGGCAGGCCCCGCTTCTCCATTCCCTCCAATTGGCGCCCAGCTTCTCTGCAACCCAATCGGATCAAGCAGGTTCACTCCGGCCGCCCTTACTTCCTCCGCGCTCTTTGCCCCGATGTCCACATACAGCTCATCCTGGTGATTCATCTTCGGCGCATTCTGACGCCCGGGCTGCAAATGCACGCTCAAACCCGCGAACACTCCGTTCAACTTCTTGCCACTCCTCGTGACGACCCAGACTGGCTGTGCAAAGTGCAACGTATCGAATACTGGGTTCGGTGCCCCCTGGGGCAGCCTCTGCACACGCAAATATCCCTCGACGGTGATTTCACTAACGACATAACCCGGTTCATCCACCGGTGTTACGATCAGGCGGTGCGGTGCGCCGCTTCCGACGGTCACATACACATCGCCCAAGTTGTCTTTTTTCGGGGAGTATTTCCCTAATTGTTGCGCGATCTGCGCCGCCAACTCTTGCTCATATCCCGAAACAGAAAGGTTCGTTCTCAACTCTGCCGGATCGAAAAGTGCTTGCGCACATGCTCCATGTCCCCAACGCAACAAGCTCCCTGCAATCACCGCCATCCGAATCCACGCCTTCATCCTTTCCCCCCACGCCCGTTCTTCTCTAAACTTTTTGCGGCCCTCGGCTCCTCTGTGGTGGGCTTTTTCTTCTCTTCATCGGCACAACGTTTCAATCAGCAATTCCTTCTTCTCTTCCGCAAGCCGGTTCATTGCCTCCAGCGACGCCACATACCCTCCCGCAGCCGCCGCTGTCAACGTTGCGAACGCAATCGCCGGCGTCCACGCATTCCCCAGCCATTTCCCGGCCAACAAAATCGCGATGCCAATTCCTCCCAGCACGATCTGTGCCCCAAACGCCGTCCACACCGCGATCCCGGAATTCCTCTGCCCCTTCATCTTCCCGATCTCCATCTTTTTCGGAAAGCTGAGCGAAGACCAGTTCGCGATCGCCAACTGCCCAGATACCGCAAACGCCGCGGCCGCCACCGTCGCCGCGAATATCGGCGGGCTTGGCAAACCGACCCGCCACACAAGCAGAGCCAGGGACACCGTCAACTCAAGCCCCACAATCCCCACCAGCATCAGGTTTTTTCCCAGGAGCACGTCCCGGAACCGCACCGGCGCCATGAAATACGTCTGGATTCCTTTGCTCTCAAAGGCAAACGAGTTGTAGGCCGGCGACAGCAAAATCAGAATCAAGTAGGCCAGGATGGCGGGATAAAACATCTCGGGGGAAAGCCCGTGCTTGCCCAGCATGGAATGCGGCCCCGCAAACTGCATCGAAAAAAAGAACACCATCACCGGCGGTAGCAGCAGCGTAATGAACGAAAACCCGTTGCGCGTCACATAGTGGAATTCCTTCACGACTACCGCCGCGACAGGTCCACGCACAAATTCGGGCCCGCCTCCTGCAGAAATTTGTCTTTTCTCCCTTTTCTTCCTCAGCACCGCCGCCGGTGCCGCGCTCTCGCTCGTCTCCTCACCCGCGTATTGCGCGGCAAATCGCTGCCAAAGTAGGCCGCTCATCACCGTAAGCCACACGACCAGCCCTGCCACACCGAGAATCGCGGCATGTTGATTCGCTGCCGCCGCTCCCGCCACCGCATCTCCTGCCAGCGATCCCGGCAACCATCCCAGATATGGCCACAATCGACTAAACTTCGGCGCTGTTCCGTCTCCCCACCGCTGGAACGCGGGACTCAGAAAATTCAGCGACACCATAGACAGAATGAAAAATCCAAGGAAGAACTCCCGCGCCTTCCGCTTCGCCAATATCTTTTCCAACCACGAACCCACCAGCCGCTCCAACGTCACGTTCAGCAGCGCGAACAGTGCGCTCACCAGCAGCATCACCGGTACAAGGTCCAGTCGGGCCGTCGCCACACCCACCAACATAGCGACGATCCAGCACAAGGAAGAAAGCGCTGCAAAATCCGCCAGCCCGTAACCCAGCCCCAGCAGATAAAAAGCCCGTAAACTCAGAGGAAATCGCAGCAGTGTCTTGAATTCAAAATTCGCGCCAAACCCCGCCACAAAAATGGGGAGCACCTGCCACCACAAAAAGATTCCCCAGAAAAGCGCCGCCATCCAGCCCGCGCGGCCTTTGGATAGGAACTCATGTGCGCCAAAGTAAAATGCCAAGCATAGTCCCGCCACGAGCAGCCCGCTGAACACGGCCACCCAGATCATGCCGATCAAATCCCAACGGCTGTTCTTCCGGCGCAGGCTGTTCTTCAAAATCCGCCAGCGCAATCCGGCCACCAGTTTCAGTTGCTCCAGCACTCCCGGAATCTGGGTCACGTCAGCCATGTGAGCTCCTCGAGCCGGGCTTGTTCGGCGCCGCTCTGTCCTACGATGGACAAGAAAATCTGTTCTAGTGTTTTCTTTTCTCCTTCAGCACCCGCCACGCCCGCGCGCAGCTCTTCGAGCGAGCCCTGTGCTACCAACCGCCCCTTGTGAATGATCGCCACGTGGCTGCACAAGCGCTCGACAATCTCCAGCACGTGCGACGTCAAGAAAATCGTCACGCCGCGCTCTGTCATTCTCCCCAGCAGCGCCTTCAACGCCCCAGCCGCCAGCGCGTCCACGCCCTCAAAAGGCTCGTCGAGAAACAGAACCCGAGGCCCATGAATTACCGCCGCAGCCAGCGCCAGCTTCTTCTGCATTCCGTGCGAATAGTCCGCGATCATCGTTTTCTCGCGGTCCGCCAATTGCATGAATTCGAGCAATTCTTCTGCGCGCTTCTCGGTCGTCGTGCGGTCCAGGCCATACATCCGCCCGACAAACTGCAGGTATTCCATCCCCGTCAGCCGGTCGAACAGTCCCATCCCTTCCGGCACCACGCCGATCTGCCGCTTCACTTCCACGGGGTGCTGCTGAAAATCCAGTCCCAGCAACTCCATTCGCCCCGAAGTCGGCGCCAGCAGGCCGGTCAACATTTTGATGGTTGTGGATTTCCCCGCGCCGTTCGGCCCGAGGAAACCAAAAAACTGCCCAGCCTGCACCCGCAAATCCATGTTATCGACCGCGGTCAGCGGTCCGAACGTCCTCGTGAGTCTTTCCGTCGCAATCGCGATTTCGCTCATGTTTTCTCTTGTCCCGCGCACATCCTGTCGCACAACTCTACCATTAGTTTCTACGCACGCCGCTGCGCTAAGTTTCGAGGATTCGGTTGAGAAAGGAAATCTTTCAGGAGATCTTGCTCGGCACTGGAGTCACACCAGCCGCGGAATGTCCGCGCCCGGGCAATGCCGCGAGCACCGCCGGAAGCTCCACGCGGAACACCGCGCCGCCGGTTTGCCCGTTGTAGCAGAAGATTTTTCCGCCATGTTCCTGCACGATGCCGTAACAGATGCTCAAGCCCAACCCCGTGCCTTTGCCCACCGGCTTCGTCGTGTAAAACGGATCGAACACGCGATGCGGATCCTGCATGCCCGGCCCGGTGTCCGAGAAAAGCACCACCACGTTCGCGCGATCCCGCTGCGTCTTGATCGTCAGCGCGCCGCCGCCGGATTCCATCATGGCGTCGAGCGCGTTGTTCACGATGTTAAAAAACACCTGCATTAACTGGTTTCCGTCCCCGCGCACGCCTGGCAACACCGATTCGAGTTGCAGGTCAATCCGCGATCCCCCGCTGTGCAGATCGAGAGCGCGCAATTGCACCGCATTCGTCACCACAGTATTGATGTCCAGCAGCGTCCGCTCGGGCGGCACCTGCCGCGCAAAGCTCAGCAGGTTCTGGACCAGGCGCTTTGTCCGCCTTGCCTGTTCGCGAATTTTTCCTGCCGTCGCGCGCGTACGCTCCGGAAGCGTCGGATCATCCGCCAGCAGGTCGGAGTAGCCCAGAATCGCCGTCAAGGGATTGTTGATCTCGTGCGCCGCGCCTGCCGCCAATTGTCCGAGGGAAACCAGTTTTTCGGACTGCACCAGTTGAGCCTGCAGCCGCTGCAAACTCTCGATCGAAGATGCCGATCGCGCCAGCAGCCGCGCGCGGTCCGCATCCGCAAGGTGGGTGCGCAAGAAAACCAGCAACGCTAACGGTAAAGCGGAAATCAACGTCACCGTCAGACGAAAATCTCGCACCGCTTGCGTATCGTGTTCCATGCGCAATGCATAAAGCGCAAACAGAGGCAACGAAAGAACCGCGGCCATCGCAAAGCGCGTGGCCCAAACGCTATCCGCACCCGGATTCTCCGCTTCTTCGATTGGACTCGTTTCCGCAGGCGCGTCCAGGTCCTTGCGTTTTTTGTAAGCCAGGAAGCCTGCGTACGCGTACCAGAAAAACACCGTGAGTAGCGGCAAGTCGTAAACACTTCCCGCGTAGTATTCGTTTTTGCCAATAGCGACATTAATCGTCAGCGAGGTCAGCATGTACAGCGCGGTTGCCCCAAACAGGTTCGCATAGACGGTTCGCCAGGCGCCTCGCGTGCGCAGCCACAATAGTCCGAAGCCCGCAATGGTTCCTACATGTTGGATATAGTCCAGGGTGTTGTAATTGTAGTTGTAGATCGCCACGTCCGGAGTTGCATACATCCAAGGAAACACCACGAAAACATACAGAAATGTCCACCACGTCAGCAGCAGCGCGAAATCCATGTATCCAAGTCCGAGGCGCATTTCACCGCGCTTCAGGTGCGGCCGCAGCACCAGCGCTGCAATCAACGGAAGGTTTCTAAGGAAAAAAATAATGTCGCCCGCAAAGAGGTCCGGAAGGCTCCGGTGCAGGTACACCTCATAGTAGGTCCACTGAAACTGCCCGATCATCCACATCGAGCAGCTCAAAGCCAGAAGCATCCAGAAAAAATTTCGTCGCCAGTGGGGTGTCCCGGCATTTAGCAGCAAACCGGCGTTCGCCAGCAGGGGCACGAAGCACTGCACGATATTTCCGAAGGCGCTTAGGCTCTCCCCCTGGCCAAGGTAGTGACACACCCCGGCATAGAAGCCGAGAAATATAGTCCAGGTTCCTACCAGCCAGGCCGTCATCCGGGAAAGGGACATATTTACGTGTGCGGCTATTTTATGCTCCCCGCGGCGGGGATAGGCCATTCTTGCTGGCGGGATGGCGTAAGCATTACGGCATCCTCCGAACGCTCCGGAAGGGGGTATCTTCAATTTCCTCAGGAATGGGCTGGGGGAGCAACACGATTCGTGACATTCACAAGCCCTACGACGCGAACCTGATGCGTCGGTTATGCCGTCAGCAGGAGACTCAACAATTCAAGAATTGACGATGGGGAGGCCGCGTCGCCCGTCACGTTAGACGCTCCAACTCAGGGACAGTTGTTCTATCCTGAGCGTCAGGACGTCGCCTTGGCCGAACGACCCATATCCTTCTCTCAGCAAGAGATCCTCGCGCCAGTGGAGCTTACGAAAGGAACGCTTATCTATGTCGCAAAAAACATTTCTAGCGGTGTTGTGCACGAGGTGCCCGCAGATTTAAAAACGGCACTTGCATCCAACCCGCGGGCGTTAGCGGCATGGGAGGACATTACACCGCTGGCACGCAACGAGTGGATATGTTGGATTGAATCAGCTAGGACAGCAGAAACCAGAAGCCGCCGGATCGCGTGGGGCTGTTCAAGCCTTAAGGATGGAAAACGACGCCCATGTTGTTGGCCCGGATGCGCCAATCGCTAATTCCAAGATGGTCAAACCGGACTTGCGACCGTGGACTGGAATCAGCCAACTTTTGGTGCCATGTCAGCCTCGCCGCGCTGCCTCGATCGTGGCGATGTCGATCTTCTTCATCGTCATCATCGCCTCGAAGGCACGCTTGGCCTCACCGCCACCAGCCGCAAGCGCATCGGTTAGCGCGCGTGGCGTGATCTGCCAGGAGAGGCCCCAGCGGTCCTTGCACCAACCGCACTGGCTTTCCTTGCCGCCATTCCCGATGATCGCGTTCCAGTAGCGGTCCGTCTCCTCCTGATTATCCGCTGCGACCTGGAAGGAAAATGCCTCACTGTGGCTGAACACCGGGCCGCCGTTGAGACCGAGACAGGGAATGCCAAGAACGGTGAACTCCACCGTCAGCACATCACCCTTCTTGCCACTCGGATAATCACCGGGCGCATTGTGAACAGCGGTTACTTTACTGTCCGGGAAGGTGGCAACGTAGAAGCGCGCCGCCTCAAGCGCGTCCTTGTCGAACCAGAGGCAGATCGTGTTCTTTGGCTTCATGTTTCTATACTCCTTGTGCTCGGTCAAGGCGAGCGCCAGTGGTCCCCGGGTCGCCCGCGTCTCAGTGGCCCGCTATCATGTGATGATCTGCTGCATTCGGCGGTGCAGATTGTTCGCATTCTAGTCCCCAGAGAGCGCACTGATCGTAACGTAATATCCGTCCGGATCTCGGAGCGAGAACTCCTTCGTTCGAGTGTTCGAATTGAGGTGTGGCTCCTCTTCGAGCCGACTGACAAGAGAGCGTGCCCTTTGAAGCGCCAGGTCGAAATCATCAACACGGAAGAACAATAGGAGACCGTTGCCGGGCGTTCCGCGATCGGGGCTCATCAATGAGGGATGCTCGTGGGCGCCCCATTTGTGGAGGCAGAGCAAGACAGTCCCATCTGAATCGAGGATTTGTCCAAAGTAGTCATGGGCAGGAAGGGTAGCCGGTTGACCGAACAGCTCCTGGTACCATTTGAAGCTGCGCGGGACGGCACCTACCCCCAGGATCGTCCACGTGCGCTTCATCGGTCCCCCATTGCGACCTAATTCTTGCCGTCGAAGACGGCCTTAAACGAAGTCTTCACCGCCGGGCCGACAACCCGTTGCGTTTACTCGCTTCCAGTATACGCCCGAACTTGCCCGCACTGTTCTCTCCGAACCGGCGCTTCCTCAGTCGGCGGATCGTCGGCAATCCGGAAATAATGGCGCAAATCAGCCTTTTTGAAAATCACTTCCGGGTTGCTCGTCATCTGGGAGTGACCGCGAATCGATTCTGCTAGCGATGTACAAATCAGCGTTAGCGAGATCGCCGGATGCTGTTATTTCCCGTGCCAGCTGGCCGGCCGCTTCTGAAGAAAGGCGTCGATCCCTTCTGCGGCATCGTCCAAAAGCATATTGCATGCCATCACTTCACTGGTGATGTCGTAGGCTGCTGCGAGAGGATGATCGATCTGGCGGTAGAAGGCTTGCTTGCCGAAACGGATCGTAGCAGAACTGCGGGACAGAATAATATCGGTGAATCGGCGAATTTCGGCGTCAAGCCTGCTGCTAGGAACGACTCGGTTGACGAGCCCCCAAGATTGCGCGGTCGCGGCATCGATGGGCTCGCCAGTCAGCAGCATTTCCATGGCGTGTTTCCGACCGATGTTCCGAACCACGCCCACCGCGGGCGTCGAGCAGAACACACCGATGTTTACTCCTGGCATCGCGAATGTCGCCGTGCTAGCCGCTACGGCAAGATCGCACATCGACACAAGCTGGCACCCGGCCGCTGTGGCTATGCCCTGGACTCGTGCGATTACCGGCTGCGGAATCTCAGTCAGCGCGATCATCATCCGGCTGCAGGTGTTGAACAGGCCGTGCTGCCAGCCCTTGTCCTCCGTGTGAGCACGCATCTCCTTGAGGTCATGCCCCGCGCAAAAGCCCTTTCCCTCGGCGGCGAGGATCACAACCCGCACTGAAGCGTCACTGGCTATCGCATCCAACTCGGCCTGTATCGCAGCGATCATCTGGCTCGACAACGGATTGAATCGCTGAGGACGATTGAGAGTGAGGGTAGCGACTCCGTTCTCCACTGTCGTAAGGACAAACGGCTCCCCCGTTACCAAAGTAGTGTCGGCGCACATAATCCATCGCTCCGTTCTGTCTAGCAAGTGCTTAAGGTGTCACCGCGAATGTAGGGCTTTGTGCAAATCTTCGGTCGGGTTCCTTGGCGAACAAAAAGAAACGCCACGTGGAATCAGCCGCTTTTCGTATGCCTGCCGTTCCAGATCCCCGCGGAAATCGGGGTGGGCGAGTCCAATGATCGCCTTGGCTCGTTCAGCGACACATTTTCCCTTCAAATTGACGATGCCGAATTCCGTAACGACATACATCACGTCCGAGCGCGGCGTGGTCACGATGTTGCCGGGCGTTAGAGTAAGCACGATCCGGCTGCGTCGCTCGCCTCTCTTTTCGTAGGTGGACGATAGGCAGATAAACGACTTGCCTCCCTTGGAGGCATACGCGCCGCGCACGAATTGCAGTTGCCCTCCGGTGCCGCTGATATGGCGGTGACCGTCTGACTCCGAAGCCACCTGCCCCTGCAGATCGATCTGTGTGGTGTTATTGATGGACACCACCTTATCGTTTTGCATGATCATGTGCGGCGAGTTTGTGTAATCCACCTGATGGCAGCACATGTCCGGGTTGCGGTTGGTCGTGGCGTAAAGGGCGAGTGACCCCAGCGCGAAGGTATAAACCACCTTGCCGGGGTCCAATGTTTTCCGCGATCCGGTTACAAGGCCGGAACGATAAAGTAGCCCGAGACCATCGGTGAGCATCTCGGTGTGGATGCCCAAATCCTTTACTCCGCTTTCCAGTAACAGCGAACATACGGCGTTGGGCATACCGCCGATCCCGATCTGAAGACACGAACCATCCTCAACTTCCACTGCAATGTATCTGGCTACCGTGCGATCAATCTCGCTCGGCTCTGGATTGGGCAGTTCCGCGCACGGTTGATGATCGCCCTGGATGACGAAATCGACGTCCTTTTTGTGCACGCCGTTGTCTTTGCCGAAGACGTACGGCATCTCGCGATTGATCTCCACGATCACTAACTTTGCACGTTCGATCACGGCCCGCTGCCAGAGACTGGTCGGGCCAAAGTTGAAGTAGCCACCGTCATCCATCGGGCAAGTCTTGAGAATTGCGATATCGACGGGATCGAGAAACCGTCTGTAATAGTCCGGCACCTCTCCGAGATTCAGCGGGCTGTAATTGCAACGGCCAACGTCGTGCTTCCTTCGCTCGTAAGCCGAAAAATGCCAACTGAAAAGGTGAAAATGTTTGCCTTCAGGGTCATCTTCGATCACGGCGCGCGGACGCATCGAGAGGCAGGAGCGGATCTTGACGTTCTCCAGCTCATCTTTTCGCGCTGCCAACGCCTTGTCGAAGACATCGGGCTCGCAGTGCGTTGCGCCGTAGTCCAGCCACATGCCGGATTTAACGAAGCCAGCAGCCTGTTCCGGGGAGATCGTTTCACCAAGCATAGCCGAAGCCTCTACCAGGGCCTATCGCGGTGCCACAGAGTCTATAACGAAATCGGGATCTGCGCAGTTCGTCTTTAGCAAGGAGTACCGAGAAACACCCTTGTCGCTAATTCCCGAGTGGTCGGCAATCCGGAAGTAATGATGCGAATCGGGTCTCACGCGATTACTTACGCATAGCTCGTCACTCGACCAGCATCGTCCGCGCGGATTTGTGGCCGCAAGAAGCAGCTAGAATCGTCTGCACTACCCGCACAAGGGAGTTGTGTGATAGAAATGGGTACAATTCGATGAGGGGTCGCCATGGCGAAATCGCGGAAGGGACCCGTCAATCGTCGCGAATTCCTTAAGAACGCTGCCGCTGGTGCAGCCGCGCTCGCTGCGTCCCCAAAGTTAGCTGACGGGCAGCCCACCCCCAGTACGCCTCGAGGCCCCGTACCACCAATGTCTCCGGAGGCCGAATTCAGCACGCCTCCTGCCCCGGAAGTTCTGACCGCTGATCGCACCGGTTCCGATTTCATGGTCGATGTCATCAAGTCCCTCGGGATCGAGTACGTCTGCGCTAATCCTGGCTCCGCCTTCCGAGGCCTTCATGAATCCGTGATCAACTACGGTGGCAACAAGGATCCCGAGTTTATCACCTGCTGTCATGAAGAATCCTCCGTGGCCATGGCCCACGGATACGCCAAGATCGAAGGCAAGCCTCTCGCTGTCTTCGCGCACGGTACCGTTGGAATCCAGCATGCTGCCATGGCCATCTACAATGCCTATTGCGACCGCGTGCCTGTTTACCTCATCGCTGGAAATATCCTCGACGCCACGAAGCGTATTAACGCCGCCGAGTGGGTGCACAGTGTCCAGGATGCTGCCGCGATGGTCCGCGATTATCTGAAATGGGACGATCTGCCGCTTTCTTTACCTCATTTCGCAGAATCCGCGGTTCGTGCCTACAAAATCGCCATGACTCCACCGATGATGCCTGTTTTCCTTGTCGCCGACGCGGAACTGCAAGAAAATCCTATCCCCGACGGCCTCGCCTTGCCGATTCCGAAGCTTGCTTTGGCGGCGCCTCCTCAGGGAGACTCCGGGGCGGTTGCCGAGGCGGCTCGCCTGTTGGCCGCGGCCCAGAATCCAGTAATCATCGCTGATCGAGCAGCTCGCACCCCTGTGGGCCTGACGCGTCTCATTGACCTGGCAGAGACACTGCAAGCTCCCGTCATAGATCAAATGTGGCGCATGAATTTCCCCTCCCGCCATCCTCTGAATCAAACGCAGCGCAGCCGCGAGCTCGTTTGCAATGCGGACGTTATCTTGGGTCTGGAGTGCAGTGATTTCTGGAACGCTCTCCATTCGTTCCGTGATCAAATCAATCGCACCTCGCTACCGCTAACCAAGCCAGGAGTGAAGCTCATCGGCATCACTGCCACCGACTTGTTTTCCAAGAGCAATTACCAGGACTCGCAGCGTTTCCAGCAGGTCGATCTCGATATTGCCGCCGATGCCGAAGCCACTCTGCCGTCCCTGACCGAAGCGATCAAGCGCGAGCTCACCTCGGATCGCAAGCGCGCTCTCCAGGATCGCGGCACGCAGTTCGCGGTCGCTCGGGAAGAATCCCTTCAGCGTGCCAGGGATGCCGCCGCCTACGCTTGGGACGCTACCCCCATCAGCACAGCGCGGCTTTGTGCCGAGTTATGGGCCAACATCAAAGACCAGGATTGGTCGCTCGTCTCTTTCACCACCTTTGTCAATCGCTGGCCGCAGCGGCTCTGGTCATTCGACAAGCACTATCAATATATCGGAGGCCACGGCGGCGCAGGAATTGGCTACGGCGCTCCCGCCGCTGTCGGCGCCGCCCTCGCCAACCGCAAATATGGCCGCCTCTCCGTCAATATTCAGTGCGACGGCGATTTGATGTATGCCCCGGGCATTCTTTGGACCGCCGCGCACCATCGCATCCCACTTCTCAGCGTGATGCACAACAATCGCGCCTATCATCAGGAAGTTATGCAGGTGCAAATTATGGCCAATCGCCATAGCCGTGGTGTCGATCGAGCCAAAATCGGCACGGCGATTGAGGACCCCACTATCGACTTCACCAAACTCGCGCAAAGCCTAGGCGTGCACGCCGAGGGCCCCATAACCGACCCTAAAGATCTCGGCCCTGCCATTCGCCGTGGTCTCGAAGTTGTCAAGCGCGGCGATCCGGCCCTTATCGATGCGCACACTCAGCCCCGCTAGTTTCATGCACATGCGCGCTCCTCGGAACGACAGCCCAACGCCCAGCGGCCACGAACGATCACGTTTCTGTCTGCCGTCGATGCTCTCCCTCCCCTCTCAGTTAATTCTTGGTTTTCTCTCGGCTGTTGTCATAAGTGCGGCAGTCTCGGTTGCGCGAGCACCGTCCAGAAATTCCCAAAATGGCAAACACATTTTCGAAACCCAAGGCTGCCAGCAATGTCATGGCAATCAGGGCCAAGGGCTCGCAAATACTCAAACCCAAGAGTCCGCGCCACGCATCGGTCCCACCCGCCTTTCACAAGCCGCATTCGTGGGCTTTGTCCGCCATCCTATGGGCAAAATGCCCGCCTATCGCAATCAGGACGTTTCCGATGCCGAGCTCGCCGACCTTTACGCCTTCCTGCAGTCGCTGGCGCCACCGACGAAAGCTGACCCATCATCCGCAAATGCCACGAAAGGCCAGCATCTCTTCATGAGCTACGGTTGCTACGAGTGTCACGGCAACGAAGGCCAGGGCTCCACGCAAACCGCTGGCTCCCGCATCGGCCCGATTGAGATCCCGTTCGCGCCATTCGTCGCCTATATTCGTCAACCCACTGCGCAAATGCCGCCCTATACCGCCAAAGCCGTTTCCGATGCGGACCTCGCCGATATCTACGCCTTTCTCCTCAGCCGTCCACACTCCGCACCAGCGAAGTCGATCCAACTGCTAAACCAATAGTTACCTTTGGCCATGGATCATTTCCTTTCCTCACCAGACACAGCCGAAATTCAGATTCTTAACAAGGAAAACCCGGGTTTGTGGATGTATTGTCGGCAATCCGGAAATAATGGCGCAAATCAGCCTTTTTGGAGATTACTTCCGGGTTGCCCGTAATCCAGGAGCCATCCGGGATCTGAGAAACGAACTCGTCGGATATGCAGAATACTGCCGCAAGGTGCGCTATCGGCTCGTTACCGTTTCTCTGGTAGCTCCAATGTTAGTTTGCCTGTGCGCCGGTAGATACCTCGCAACTTTCCGGAACTCGCATCGCGTGGAAAGCCGACTGACGCATGGCTACAGCCGGCCTGGAGTTCCGCCCCATTCTCTTGGGTCAACATCGGCTATCGATTGCGAGAAGCACCAGTGGTGTCCCGCGAAGTCTTCAGCATTGTATTGCCGCTCGCCGTACGGGTAATCCGTTGGCTCGCGAAGAATATGTATTCCGCTCCGGCGAGCATGCTCATAGTGACCGTCGACATCTTCGACGCGGACCATGACAGCCGTTTTCAAGGAGACGTTGCGATCGGCCTCAATCAGGATCACGGCACCATCGCCGACGTTCAGTTGAGCTCGATGATCTCCCATGCGGATGCGCAGGTTGAACCCGAACGCCTCGCAGAGGCGGCTGATCGCTTCCCCAATGTCCGGATACGCGAGTTCCGGAAGCACTGTGCTTCGGGGCATCGAGCGATTCGATATCACGACGCTGATACTACGACGAGTGCGTCAGCGCTGGCAACTCACCGATCAACCGCACCGCAGCGAACGAACTGGCGGCTTCCGTATTGCCGGCAACAAGAAGTAAATCAGTTCCTTCCGGTTTGCTCGTGTTAGGGAAACTATGCGGCAAATTCAAGCCCTGTTGACCGTCATGCAGAGCGCCGCGATGGTTCTCGCAGGGGATTAGTCCAGCTTCTTTTCGGCAAGGAACTTCGACATCTGATCCGCAATTTGAAGGTTGTTCATGTCCGACATCGGGAAATGCGTGTTGCCCTGGATTCCGATCTCGGGTAGGTGTACCACAATGACATCGCCGCCATGGCGATTCGTCACATCGCGCCACCGCTTGGCCATTTCGAAGAAAATGCGCCACTGTTCCTGGCCGGGATTCGTGCTCGGCTTATCAGGGATGTTGTCGCCGTAATAGATAACAATCGGTATCTTCGTAAGCTGCATGAAATCCGATTGGGACACGGTGATGGCGCTGAGCGCCCTGCCGCCGAGCGTCATGGACGGAGGCACGTCGCCCTCGGGAAAAGGAAAGTCGAAGCCCGGCTCGAAGGAAACGATAGCACGGACATTTCTATTCTTGATAGCCGTCCGCCAGCCCAGTCCGCCACTCTGTGAGTGGGTAACAAGAATGCTAGGCCCGATCTTGTTAAATAGTGCGGAGACCGAATCAGTATTCACCTGTGCATCGTATGGGCCGGTGTTGGGAACCATTTGGCGGAAGAACTGGTTGAGTGCCTCAGGATCGCGCGGGAACTGAACGCCCGGATAGAAATCCGGCCAAGCGCCAAGACGGAAGATGCCGAACAACAGTTGCTCAGCAGGTGTGGCGCTGATGCTGACAGGTCGTGCGCCGCGTGCGGCGCGGCCACGCCGCGGCTGGTCGATCAGGTAAACCGGGAAACCACGGCGCAGGAAAATGTTCTGGAATCCTTCTCGCCCGTCCGGCGTGGTCTCCCACGTTTTGGCGGACTGGCCGTGGCCGTACCAGAAGACCAACGGAGGTTTTCTGGCATTCACCGGAACCTGATAGAAAACGTAAGCGTGATCGCGGTGGAGTGTCTGTCCTGCGGGGTCTGTGCCAGCGGGGTTGTATGCGCCCTGCTTGATGGGGTCGAAAGTGCCGGGAGCCGTGATGACCGAACCGCCCACAGCGAAACTACCTTGTTCCTGAATCATCAGTGGGTCTGGCTTGTTCTTTTTGGTCTGTTGAGCCGCCGCTGAAACCAAGAGAAATGCTGCCCCCAGCCAGACTGCGATGGAAAAATTTTCGATGCTTCCCGCCCATCAGATTTGCTGTGACTGACGCTTTTGCTGCAGGCTACTTGATTGGCCGCGTTAGTCTTTGCGCTTCCAGCCAGTAATAGAATTCGTCAATCCGGTGATCACTCGTTGTGTCTTGTTTGCGCATAATTTTTGAGTTTGCATGGTTTCTCCTGCGCGTTCTTCGAATCTCATTTTTTGTCGAAGACCTCCTTGGCAACGTTGAGGGCATTTATCGCGTTCGGCCAGCCACAGTAAAACGCGAGGTGAGTGATGGTCTCGACCAACTCTTCCTGCGTCACGCCGTTTTCGCGCGCTCTCATGAAATGAGATCGGAGCTGTTCTGGACGATTCAACGCGATCAGCGCCGCCACAGTCACTAGGCTTCGGTCACGCTTCGACAACTGGGGACGCTCCCATACATCGCCATACAGCACATCGTCAGTCAGTTCGGCCAGCTTGGGGGCAAAGTCGCCGATCGGTCCTTGAGAGGGCCTGAGCTTTGCGGCGGGGCCACTGCTCGCTCCCTGTGCACGAACCGCCTCGCTGTACTGTGCGTCGCTGACCTTCTCCATCCAATCGACAGTCTTGCCGTTGAGCTGTTCCACGATGGCAATGTGAGCCACCGAACTGTTCGGCGCGGCCCCGTGCCAGTGCTTCTGACCGGGCGGAATCCAAACCACGTCTCCTTTCCGGATTTCGTCCACGGGATCGCCCCAGCGCTGTACCCGACCCGTGCCCGCCGTCACAATCAGGATTTGCCCGAGCGGGTGAGTGTGCCATGCCGTTCGCGCGCCGGGTTCAAACGTCACGAGTGCCCCTGACGCGCGCGCAGGACCATTCGGCTGAAACAAAGGATCAACGCGTACGGAGCCCGTGAAGTTTTCGGCGGGCCCCTGCCGGGAGAGCTGCGAACCGCTTTGCATGATCTTTATCGCCCCGCGATCCTCGGAAGTTTGGCCCTGCGCAACTGACGAGAGCATGCAAAGTGAAATCGCAATCGCCGCAGGTATTCTCATGGTGCTCGCTCCTGGTTTCTCTCGGGCCTAGCTCATCACAACTCAGCCTCCGTCGAAGTTGCGCCTTAGCGGTAAGACATTCGCAAAATCGATTCAGGAAGGAGATCACCCTGAATCAAGATCTTGGAAAGCGGCCGCATTGATTTCCGCGAGATCCTCCGATCTCAGCTCGACCGAAGCGGAACCAATGTTTGCCAAGCCTCTGCGCGTGGAAGAACTCGCACGGCTTGCGAGCATGGGGGTATCTACGCTGCACCATCATTTCCGGATGTTGACTTCGATGAGTCCGCTTCAGTATCAGAAACAGCTCCGGCTTCAGTCAGCGCGGAACCTGATGATGAACAATGGCCTCGATGCGGCCAGCGCAGCATTTGAGGTTGGCTACGAAAGTACTACGCAATTCAATCGCGAGTACAGCCGTTTCTTCGGCCAACCTCCGATATTCGGGCGCTGCTTTCTCCAGGTGCTCCAAAACTCGAATTGGTCGATAGTCTCTGAATTGGCAGTTCATCTCGTCTTCGTCCGCCGCCGCAAGTGCCTCCGCTTTTGAGCGGCAAGCTGACGGGCATACGTCGTGCTGTGTTCCTAGCGGTTGGTCGGCAACCCTTACCCAATCTGGTTACTTCAGGGTTGCCCGTGATCCGACCGAAATCGGCAGTAATGGTGAACTTCGGCGGCGGTCATCGAGCCAAGCAATCACTGCACCAGCCCAATCTAATCCTTCCTTGGAGTCCACCGGATTCGCTGGAACGCCTCTTGAGCGTGCCGGACACGAGAACTTGGCATGGGTTCGCAAACGA
>Ga0306920_100001813_pt1 | contig 26590 bp, 25 predicted proteins | sample flu12Cox44000170_FD_204666 | JGI IMG/M metagenome (GOLD analysis project Ga0306920, IMG submission 204666) | Lab enrichment of tropical soil microbial communities from Luquillo Experimental Forest, Puerto Rico - flux4day.12C.oxic.44.000.170 (v2)... | ecosystem: Environmental > Terrestrial >...
AGGGAAGCGAATGTTAGAATAATACCAGATTCCAGTGGAGTTTTGGATTTGACATTCGCTTTATGAGCCCGCTGGCAAACTGGATAGCGAATTTCAAATCCACTCCACTGGTGTTCCGGTTCTGACATTCGCATCATATCGCGGCGGGCCGCCCTTTTGCGAATGTCAGAACCAAAGGAACACCAGTAAATCCATGATTCTGGTGTGGCTTTGACTCTGACGTTCCTTTGATGAGGTCGCAGCAAAGACTGAAAGGAACGTCAGAGTCGCCACACTGGCCGCCGCTCTGGGCAATGCGCGGCGGCCCTCTGGACATAACCCTCCTGCAATGTCCAAACTCGGTTCCCAAAAAGAGGAGCCGCCCCGATGACCATTATCGATTCCCAGGTCCATGCCTATGAGGCCAACACTCCGAAGCGCCCGTGGGCCAGTGTGCCGAACTGGCCGGATCACGTCACGGGCGACGAGATGGTGGCGGCGATGGACAAGGTCGGCGTCGACGGCGCGATCTTCATCTCCGCGTTTTCGATGTACCGCTACGACGCCAGCTATGCCGTCGAGGTGCAACGGGCCCACCCTGGCCGGTTCGGCATCGTCAAGCCCGTCGATCCCGACGATCTCGCAGTGGCAGACGTTGTCGCCGAATGGAAGAAGACGCCGGGCACGGTCGGAATCCGCATCATGTATACAGCGGATTCCAAGCGCGCGCCGAACGACCCGGGATTCGACCGGATTGCACGCGCGGCCGTTCGCTACGACTTTCCGGTCAACATCCTGTGCTGGGGCAATCTGGACGCGGGAACGGCGATCATCGATCGCCATCCCGACACGCGCTTCGTACTCGACCATCTGGGCATCATGCAGCCGCGCGTGCCGCCGGCACCGCCGGAGCCGTGGGCCGACCTTCCGAAGGTGCTCGAACTCGCCAGGCGTCCGAACGTGGTCATCAAGGTCAGCGGCGCCTGCACGTTGTCCCGAAAACCGTATCCTTTCCCGGACATCTGGGATCCGCTGGCACGCATTTTCGACGCATGGGGTTTTGATCGCTGCTTGTGGGGGACAGACTGGACGCGCGCGTTCGCTGTCGTCAATTATCAGCAGGCCGTTGAACCCTTCCTCGAGACGAGCCGCCTGAGCAACAGCGAGCGGGCGATGCTGATGGGAGGCGCCTGCGCCAAGGCCTATGGCTGGTCGCCGAAGAAAGGCTAGCGCAAAAGTGGCGGCCGAGAAGGGATGCAAAAGTTGGAATCGGACCACCAGGGAGGCGCCTATGGAAGGGGCGCGCGCACGCTCGACATCGAGAGCGAGCTTCGCCCGCCTCGGACCCCACATGGGGGAGGGATGCCCTTCACTGATTAGACCATCGCCTAAGTAACCAATCCCTGCATTGGCTTCACAACCGCGCTGTCCGGGAAAACCGCCTTCGCCAGCACGCCTTCACCAAGGCCAAGATGATCGCGCAGCACGCCCTTGAACGGTGCGCGAAGATCGCAAGTCGGCGCGAGATCTCGGCCCTCGTAGAGATTGGCCACTTTCAACCCCGGCCAGTCCGCGATCACCCGACCGCCCTTCACCGCGCCACCGGCGAGCAGCGCGATGGTGCCGGTGCCGTGATCGGTGCCCTCGGTGCCGTTGATCCGCGCGGTGCGGCCGAACTCGGTCGCGACCACGACCACGGTGTCGCGCCAGCGCTCGCCAAGCCCGCTTTCAAGTTCGAAAAGCGCGCCGTCGAGGCCGGAGAGCAATTGCGCGAGACGGCCAACCGGGCCGCCTTCATTGGCATGGGTGTCCCAGCCGTCGAAAGCGAGCGCGGCGATCCGCGGACCATCGTCGGCCGCCATCAGCTTGGCGGCGCCGCGCGAAACCTGTCGCATCGCACCGATATTGTTGGTGCCCGGCTTCGGCTTCATGTCGTCGCCGAGCGCGATCTTCTCCAACTTGAGACCTTGCGACAGCGCGGTCGCCAGTGCCGGATCGCGATGATGATAGAGGTCGATCAGACGCGCCGCCGTATCGTCGTCCGCTTGCGGCAATGCGGCGGGCGCCCAGCCCACAGTCGGGGCGGCGCCGCGCAGCACCAGCGGCGTGGTCGCGCCGACCGCCAGTCCGCTCGTCACGCGCCCGCCCTTCGGCAGCGCTTCGAGCGCTCGATTGAGCCAGCCCGATTGCACGCGGCCAGGACCAGAAAAGCCGCTCTCGAGCACGTCCTGCCCGTCGAAATGCGAGCGGTCGCGATAGGGCGTCGCCACGGCGTGAATTACCGCGGCATGCTTTTCTCGATACATCCGCGCAAATTCCGGCATCGAGGGATGCAGCGCGAAAAAGGAGTCCAGCCTGAGGCCTGCATGCGGGCCATCGGATGAAAGCGCGATCGAACCGTGCAGGGGCGCGTAGTCGGGATCGCCGACCGGCGCGACGGTGGCAAGACCATCGAGCGCGCCGCGCAGGATGATGACGATCAGGCGCGGGTCGCGGCCGTCGGCGGCGCGGGCGAATTTCGGCGCATAGGCCCAGGCGGCGAAAGCTGCGCCGCCGAGCAACAGCGCGCGCCGCGACGAGGCAAGGAGTGTCCGGTTTTCGCAAGCCTCCATCGTCATCTCCTCTGGAATTCCGGCGACATCAACAACAGCGCCAGCGCCTGCTGACGCGTCTCCGCGCGCTCAATGGCACGCCGTGTCTCGAGCGAGGCCGCATCCGCCGCAACAAGCTCCAAAAGTTCGCGCGGATCGACGTTCTCGCCCAGGCGTGAGGCGATTTGGGCGGCGATGTCGAGCCGCAGCTTCATGCCTTCCGGCGCGGCCCAGGCCGCGTTGGTGTCGGGAAATCCGTTCGGCCCTGCCGGCGTCCACAGCGGCTGACCGAGCAGGTTGAGGCCGCCGAGGTAACGTGACGGCTCATCAGGGATTTGCGCGAGCAGGCGGCCGGCCGCCACGAGATATTCGTAAGGGCTTCGGATCTTGGTCGGCGGCGCACGCCAGGCCTCGTCGGAATCCACCAACGTCGTTGCGAGCAGCCTGAGGTCGCCGTCGGATTTGCGAAACGCCTCCTGCAGGCGCACCACGAGCGCCGGTGGCGGGTCGTCGGCGACAAAATGGCGGGCGAATTTGGTGGCAATGAATTTCGCGGTCGAAGGATGGCGCGCGATGTCGGCAAGCGCTGCTTCGCCTTGCGCCAGGGCGGTGTCGGCGTAGGTCTTGCCGAGCAGGCGCTGTTCGCCCGGCTGGTGGAAATTCACGTTGAACACGAATGTGCCCGGCGGCCCCATCTGACCTTGCCGTCCGGCGAAGGTCCACCCGGTGATGATGCGCGCCAGCGACGTCACGTCGTCCTGGGTGTAGCCGCCGCCGACGCCAAGCGTGTGCAGCTCCATGATTTCGCGCGCGAGATTTTCGTTCAGCCCGCGCTTGCGGTTCTGGCCTGCGCGCGAGTCCGGACCCAGCGATTGCTGGTTGTCGAGAAAGAACAGCATCGCCGGGTGCTGCTCGACCGCTTTCAGCATGTCGGAAAAGCGCCCCAACACATGCGGCCGGATCGCCTCGCGCTCGAACGAGCCGGCCCAGATTCGCGCCAGTTCACCCTTGTTGGCGGAGATGCAGAAATGATTGGACCAGAACGTCACCAGCCGTTCGATGAAGCCGCAGTCGGAAATCAACGCCCGCTGCAGTCGCGCCAGCGCCTCGGCGCGGTAGGTTTTCTGGATGACGTTGAGCGGTTGCGCCGGCGGCTTTGCCGCATTGGGTTGCATCGGCTCCGACGATTTCTCAACCGGTTGCATCGGTGCGTTTTCTGACGCAGCCACGGTCGTCTTCGCGGCCGTCTCGCGTTTGGCCTTCATCTCCTCCTGATAGGCGAACACCGCTTGCGCCAACGCCGGCGTCGCCTGCAATCCCGGCAGTTCGAGCCGCACCGCGTCGGGACGATTGAGCTCGGACTTGACGAAGCCGCGCGGATCGGAAGCCGCGTTGACCAGATCACCCGAGGCGCCGCCGCGAGCGCCAAATCCGAAACGATTGAGTGCAACCAGTGCGCTTCGCGAATCGCGGGCCATTGAAAGATCCTCTTTCACTACTCCCAAACCGCGCAACGCTGTAATGATTGGAATATACTGCCGCAGCGAATGAACCAGAGATGAAAAACGCAGGCAGGATTAGCGGCAATTCATGACAAATCGGTTAGAAATGTCGTCGCGGCGCCTCGCCTGTTCCGGTTGCGGGACGGAATTTCTCTGCAGCCTCGACGCGTCCTGCTGGTGCGCGGAAGAAACCGCGCGCCTGCCGACGCCGGTTGACGGCGAGAGTAATGGTGAGGATTGCCTGTGCCGCGATTGCCTGCGGAAGATGGCGGCGCAGGAACGTTCGGGCGACGCCTTGGCCTGAAGCCTCTCCCTGCGGGTACACGGGAATGACGGCTTGCATCTGCAAGGCGCGGCCCGCGCCTCCTTCAAGGCACGCGAATACGCGCCCTCAGGACGATGTGCAGCGAGCGGCACGAACTATCAGGAAAATTACTTCACCACCGCCGCAGTTTGCCCGAACAGCACCTTGCGCTCTTCTTCGGTACGGATCGAAGGCTGTCCGAAATTCGGATTGACCTCTTTGGCCTTCGCATAGGCCCGCTCGGTCGCCGGACGGGCGCGGATGGTTTCCAGCCAGCGTTTGAGATGGGGAAACTGTTCGATGTCCTGGCCCTGATTCTTGTACGGCACGATCCATGGGTAACAGGCCATGTCGGCGATCGAATATTGCCCTGCGATGAATTCGCTGTCCTTCAGGTGCTTGTTGAGCACGCCATAGAGGCGGTTGGTCTCGTTCACGTAACGGTCGATCGCGTAGGGAATCTTTTCCTGCGCATAATTGCGGAAGTGGTGGTTCTGCCCCGCCATCGGCCCCAATCCGCCCATCTGCCAGAACGTCCACTGGATGACGTCGTAACGGCCGTAGATGTCGGCGGGGAGGAACTTTCCCGTCTTCTCGGCGAGATAGAGCAAAATCGCGCCGGATTCGAACACCGAGATCGGCTTGCCGCCACCCTTCGGCTCGTGATCGACCAGCGCCGGAATGCGGTTGTTCGGCGCCACGCCGAGGAACTCGGGTTTGAACTGATCTCCCTTGCCGATGTTGATCGGGAAAATTTTATACTTCAATCCGACCTCTTCGAGAAACATCGTGATCTTGTGGCCGTTGGGAGTGGTCCAATAGTAGAGATCGATCATGGCGAGTTCCTGTAAATGACGGAAAGTCGGGGCAATCGCGAAGTGGATGCGGTTGCATGAATGTCGCCTCAACAGTTCACGGAGTCAACGCCCGCAGGGCGCAAACGGTATCAACACTCGGTGTTGGGTTCCGATAGCCCAACGGCATCCATGGTCAGCGCAGACGGCCGTACGTGTGCAGCAATTTTCTGCCGTCCTCGGTGACCACGACCATTGCGCCAGGGCCGCGCGTGACATAGCCGCCATCGACCGCGTCCTCCCAGACCGTCAGGCGCGGGCATGATGTCCGCCACGTCGCGATCACCTCTGCGTAAGGCCGCGGCTCGCGCGCGATCCATTCGACGAGATCAAGCACCAGCGCGTCCGCCACCTCGTTCATCGTTCGCTCCTGGATCACCGGCAGCCCGCATTATACACGCCCGCAGCATGATCCGGAAAAGCGGGAGCCGGTTTTCCGAAAAGATCATGCTTAAACAAGAACTAAAGGGCGATTGGGAGTCGGCCCAGGCAAATCGCGCTTCGGCCTCCGGCGCGAAAGTTCTTGTGCCGTGTGAACCAGTTCACACGCGGCCGGACGGACCTGTGGTCTGATTTGGGACATTCAAAAACGCCGGGGATGCCCCATGGATTACGACGGTTTTCAGATTGAGACTTTCGAGGCCGGAAGAGGCCTTTGGCACGCAAGGATCAGGCGTGCGGATTTCGAGCCCGTTATCATCGACGGCGTCTCCTTTCCCGAGCTTGAAGTCGGCTTTGCCTGGGCCAACAAGGATGCCGCGATTGCCGACGCCAAGACCCGCATCGACTATCTCAACCAGCGCTCCGTGATCATCGAACGGAAACGGCAGGCCAGTCATGCTTAGCTCCGAAGCGAACTCGCCCGAAACGGTGCGGTCCAATTGCCCGGATTGCGACGGCGAGCTTCGGGTGCTGCGCGTGATCGGCGGACGGGCGGGCAACGCATACTGGACCATGCGCTGCATCCGCTGCGGCGGAATTCATCTCGATATCGTCAAGGATCCGTCTTCCCCGTCATCGGCGGCATAGGTTTGGTCACCCGGCATGCCGCTCGAATGCCCAACAGGATTTTTCTTCGTCATGGCCGGCCGAAGCAGCCTGGCTTGCGCGGACCGCGCAAAGCTGTCCGCGGCGCTCGGCAGTCGCGTCTGAGCTCCCCCCAGGCAGGAAAGACGCGGCCCGAGCCCGGCCGGCCATGACTGGCTTTGCTACACCCCACCATTTGAGAACGTCATTGCCGGGCTTGACCCGGCAATCCATCCGCCTCGCCAAAAGCTCTTTGCCATGGATGATGGATGCGCGGGCAAAGGCGAGCGGAAGCGACGCTATGCCCGAGCATGACGGGATGGACTCACCCCTCGAACGCCTGCGCGATGGCCGACTGCGCATCGCTCTGGATCTGTTTCAGGTGTGCCGCGCTGCGAAAACTTTCCGCATAGATCTTGTAGACGTCCTCGGTGCCCGACGGCCGCGCGGCGAACCATCCGTTATCCGCGATGACCTTGATCCCGCCGAACGACTGATTGTTGCCGGGAGCCGCCGACAGCGTCGCCCGCACCCGCTCGCCGCCAAGTTCCTTCATGCCGAGCTTTTCACCCGTCAGGCCCTTGAGGACATTCTTCTGGTGCGAGTTGGCCGGCGCGTCGATCCGCTCGTAGAAGGGCACGCCGAGTTCGGCCGTCAACTCGGTGAACAACTGGCTCGGATCGCGCCCGGTGCGCGCGGTCATCTCGGCGGCCAGCAGGCCTGAGATGAGGCCGTCCTTGTCGGTGGTCCACACCGAGCCGTCGCGGCGCAGGAACGAGGCGCCGGCGCTTTCCTCGCCGGCAAAGCCGAACGATCCGCCGATCAGCCCGTCGACGAACCATTTGAACCCGACCGGCGTTTCCACCAGCCTGCGGCCGAGTTTGTTGGCGACGCGGTCGATGATCGCGCTGGAGACGATGGTCTTGCCTACCGCGCTGTCCGCTTTCCAATGGGGACGGTGTTCGAACAGATACGCAATCGCGGCCGCGAGATAATGGTTCGGATTCATCAGCCCGTTCGAGCGGGTCACGATGCCGTGCCGGTCGGCATCGGTGTCGTTGGCAAACGCCACGTCGAAGCGCTCGCGCATGGCGATCAGGCGCGCCATCGCAAATGGCGAAGAACAATCCATCCTGATCTTGCCGTCCCAGTCGAGCGTCATGAATCGAAACGTCGGATCGACCTCGTCGCTGACGATGGTAGCGGCAAGCCCGTAACGCTCGATCACCGGCTGCCAGTAGCGCACGGCCGCGCCGCCCAGCGGATCGATCCCGATTTTCACGCCGGAGGCGCGGATCGCATCCATGTCGAGCACGCTTTCGAGGTCGGCGACGTAAGGCGTGATGTAATCGTGCCGATGCACGCAAGATGCCTTGCGCGCCCGCTCATAGACAATGCGCTTGACGCCCTTGAGGTCATTCTCGAGATATCCGTTGGCGGCGCGTTCGATTCCCGCGGTGATATCGGTATCGGCCGGGCCGCCGTTCGGCGGATTGTATTTGAAGCCGCCATCCTCGGGCGGATTATGCGACGGCGTGATCACGACGCCGTCGGCAAGGCTGCCGCCGTGGCTCTTGTTGTAGGTGAGGATCGCGTGCGAGACCGCGGGCGTCGGCGTGTAGCCATCCTTGTCGTCGATCATCACATCGACGCCGTTGGCGGCAAATACTTCCAGTGCGCTGGCGAGCGCCGGCTCCGCCAGCGCATGGGTGTCGATCCCGACGAACAGCGGGCCGGAAAGGTCCTTGTCGCGGCGGTAATCGCAAAGCGCCTGGCTGATCGAAACAATATGGCTCTCGTTGAAGGCATGGTTGAGCGCCGAGCCGCGATGGCCCGAGGTGCCGAATGCCACCCGTTGCGCCGGTATTTTCGGATCGGGTGTTTGGGCAAAATAGGCCGTCACCAGGCGCGGAATATTGGCCAGCATTGATGGCGGAGCGGACTGGCCGGCCAGCGGATGAATTTTTGCGGACATCTCAAAAGAGCTTTCGCCGGAAACATGAATGGATTGAAGAGCGCGTAGTTTAAGGAAATTGCGCTAGTTCGAACAAGCAGGTCGGCAAACTCCGTCATGCCTGGCCTTGTGCCGGGCATCCACGTCTTTCTCTTATTGTCCGGACAGAAAGAAAGACATGGATGGCCGGGTCGAGCCCGGCCATGACGGGGTCACTGACACCTGCTGACAACGAAAACACGGCCCGGTAGCCCTGGTTCCTTATGGCGCAGTTGCCCTTTTCTCAGGTTCGGACTCGTCCCATATTCGAAAAGCAATGGCGAAGAAACCAGACATTCCCAAAAAGCCCGGCAGAACTCCGAAATCAAAGGCGCATCGCCCCGAGGTGCAGCCGATCGGCCCCGCTCTGGCGGAACTGCTCAATCCCGCGATCAATCGGGGCGATAGCGGCGTCGGTTCATCCACCGGCCTGCAGCCGCCGCCGGACAATTCCTGGGACCGCCGGGCCGGCGGCGAGGCCGCAGCCCATCGTGCCCGCGCCTCGACCAGAGGTGCCAGTGGTGAAGTGGCGAAGCGCGATGCGACTTCTCCGCTCGCTTCGTCGCTCGCGCATGGTTCAAGCTCCCCTCCCCCTCGCGGGGTCCGAGGCGAGCGAAGCTCGCTCTCGAGGTCGGGGGTGGGGGGCCCATCAGACGATGATGCCGGTGGCTCACCCCCCTCCCCAACCCTCCCCCGCAAGGGGGGAGGGAGCACCGAGCGGCAAGCGGGAGGGGAGCAGGAAAGGCACGCACAAGGCCTCTCCGAATCCCCGCAACGCGAATTTGCGCCTGCCAATTACGGCACGGCGGCGACCATTCCCGTGCTCGATCCGGAACTCGCCAAACAACTCGGCTTCACCACCGAGGAGGAAGACGCCGCAGCGCTGGCGCGGCCTCCCCGCAACAAGATGGAAGCGCTCGGCGTTGCCGCGACCGCTGAAGCGCTGGAGACATTGATTCGCGATGGCCGTCCCGAATTCCGCAAAGAGGACGGCTCCCTCAAAGTGTGGACGCCGCACCGCCCGCCCCGCCCGGAAAAATCCGAAGGCGGCGTGCGCTTTGTGATCAAGTCCGACTACGAGCCGAAAGGCGACCAGCCGGGTGCGATCGCCGAACTGGTCGAGGGCATCCAGCGCAACGAGCGCTCACAGGTTTTGCTCGGAGTCACCGGCAGCGGCAAGACCTACACCATGGCCAAGGTGATCGAGGCGACGCAACGCCCCGCGATCATCCTTGCGCCGAACAAGACGCTCGCCGCCCAGCTCTATGGCGAGTTCAAGAGTTTTTTCCCCGACAACGCGGTGGAATATTTCGTCTCCTACTACGACTACTACCAGCCCGAGGCCTATGTGCCGCGGACCGACACCTATATCGAGAAGGATTCTTCGATCAACGAGCAGATCGACCGCATGCGTCACTCGGCGACGCGCGCGCTGCTCGAACGCGACGACGTCATCATCGTCGCGTCCGTGTCGTGCATCTACGGTATCGGCTCGGTCGAGACCTATACCGCGATGACGTTCGCGCTGAAGAAGGGCGAGCGCATCGACCAGCGGCAATTGATCGCCGACCTCGTCGCCCTGCAATACAAGCGCACCTCAGCCGATTTCGCCCGCGGCACGTTTCGCGTCCGCGGCGATGTCATCGACATCTTCCCGGCGCACTATGAAGACCGCGCCTGGCGCGTGAACCTGTTCGGCGACACCGTCGAGAATATCGAGGAGTTCGATCCCCTCACCGGCCACAAGCAGGACGAACTCGAATTCATCAAGATCTACGCCAACTCGCACTACGTGACGCCGCGCCCCACGCTGGTGCAGGCGATCAAGTCGATCAAGGGCGAGCTGAAGCTCAGACTCGATCAGCTCAACGCGCAGGGACGCCTGTTGGAGGCGCAGCGGCTGGAGCAGCGCACCACCTTCGACCTGGAAATGATGGAAGCCACCGGAAGCTGCGCCGGCATCGAGAACTATTCGCGCTATCTCACCGGCCGCCGCCCCGGCGAGCCGCCGCCGACGCTGTTCGAATATGTGCCTGACAATGCGCTCGTCTTTGCCGACGAAAGCCACGTCACCATTCCGCAGATCGGCGGCATGTTCCGCGGCGACTTCCGCCGCAAGGCGACGCTTGCCGAATACGGTTTCCGCCTGCCCTCTTGCATGGACAATCGCCCGCTGCGGTTCGAGGAATGGGACCTGATGCGGCCGCAGACGGTCGCGGTGTCGGCGACGCCCTCGGGCTGGGAATTGAACGAAAGCGGCGGCGTGTTCGTCGAGCAGGTGATCCGCCCGACCGGGCTGATCGACCCGCCGGTCGATATCCGCCCCGCACGCACGCAAGTGGACGATCTCGTCGGCGAAGTCCGAAGGGTGGCGCAGCAGGGTTATCGCAGCCTCGTCACGGTTTTGACCAAGCGCATGGCCGAAGACCTCACCGAATATCTGCACGAGCAGGGAATCCGCGTGCGCTACATGCACTCGGACATCGACACCATCGAGCGCATCGAGATCATCAGGGACCTTCGCTTGGGGGCCTTCGACGCGCTGGTCGGCATCAATCTGTTGCGCGAGGGCCTCGACATTCCCGAATGCGCGCTGGTTGCAATTCTCGACGCCGACAAGGAAGGTTTCTTGCGCAGCGAAACCTCGCTGATCCAGACCATCGGCCGCGCCGCGCGCAATGTCGACGGCAAGGTGATCCTTTACGCCGACCAGGTCACGGGCTCGATGGAGCGCGCGATCGCCGAGACCAACCGCCGCCGCGAGAAGCAGGTGGAATACAATGAGGCCAACGGCATCACGCCGGAGAGCGTGAAGAAATCGATCGGCGACATCCTCAACTCGGTCTACGAGCGCGATCATGTGCTGGTCGAGATCGGCGACGGCGGGATTGCCGACGACGTGATCTCGATCGGACACAATTTCGAGGCGGTGTTGGCCGATCTCGAGACGCGGATGCGCGAGGCCGCGGCGGACTTGAACTTCGAGGAAGCGGCACGGCTGCGCGATGAGGTCAAGCGCCTTCGTGCGACAGAAATGGCCGTGGTCGACGATCCCACCACGCGGCAGGTCAGGGTGCAGGAAAAGGCCGGCGCCTATGCGGGGGCGAAGAAATATGGCGAGGCCGCGAATTTGCCGGCGACAGCGATGAAGAAGCGCGGTGGTTTATCCTCCCCGCGCACCGGTGCCTCTTCTCCCTCCCCCTTGCGGGGACGAGACGAGCGAAGCTCTCTCTCGGGGTCGACCGCCACCGCAGGCAAGTCTACGCAGCCTGCGAATAAAGATGGCGGTCGGGGTGGGGGATCGTCGAAAGTCCACAAACCCCATCTCGACGAAATGCACGGACCCGAATCGCTACCCTATCGCCCGACCCGCTCGTTGCCGGAAAAACCTTTCGGCGGTGCGAGCCGGATCATCCAGCCCACCAACTCGCGCGACTCCGGTCCCGAGTTCGGCCCTGCCCCGCGCTCCACCGGCGGCGCGCCGGGCAAACGCGGCGGGTGGAAGCGGCGGTGAGAAAGATTGTGTAGATCGGCCGAATCACATAGCGATTCGGCTGTAACCTGGCTTCCAAACTACTTCTAGGCGAAGGCTCACATACGAATGCACGGACGGAAAGCGCTGCCCGCCAATTTGCGAGGTCCAAGCCGCGAATTTCCCAAGCTAATACGTGAAAACAAGGTTGGAGAAGCCACATTTCTTCGCGGCGATGTGCTGGCAGCGCTAGAGCACGTTAGACCGAAGTCATGCGACCTGATCGTATCATCTCCTCCCTACAACATTAGGAAGGATTACGAACGCGATAACAAGTTTACTTTCGACGAGTATATCGCTTGGCAAGATACCATTATAGCCGCGGTGATACCAAAGCTAAAAAAATCCGGCAGTGTTTGCTGGCAGGTCGGCAACTACGTAAAGGATGGAGAGTCATTCCCTCTCGATATTTTTCTCTATGACAGCTTCAAGAGCCGAGGACTGAAACTTAGGAATCGCATTATTTGGAAATTTAACTTCGGTCTCAATTCGTCAACTAAGCTTTCCGGGCGCTATGAGACCGTGCTTTGGTTTACCAAAAGCGACGATTACAAGTTCAATTTAGACCCGATAAGAATAACTCAAATCTATCCTGGCAAGCGTCACCCTCAAGAAAAAAAGGGGCGATCCGGGCTTCCCAGCGGAAATCCTCTCGGAAAAAACCCCGGTGACGTTTGGGAATTCTCAGCGGAAGCTCATTTCAAAGAAAGCCTTGCTTGGGATATTCCGAACGTAAAAGCGAATCACCCGGAAAAAACGTTTCACCCATGTCAATTTCCGATCGAACTCGTCGAACGATGTGTTCTCGCATTTACTAAGGTCGGCGACACCGTCCTCGATCCTTTCGTTGGAACAGGCACGTCGGTGATTGCGGCAATCAAGCACGGACGCATCGGGGTAGGAATCGACAAAGACGTCTCATACCTCAAGCTCTGTAAAGAAAGAGTCAAAGCGTTTCGTCGAGGAAAACTCGGCATACGCCCTATCGGCAGACCAGTGCACCGACCAAAGCCTACAGACAAGGTCGCAATGCGTCCTCTGGAGTGGGCCACAACATAAGGAGACTTGGGGGAACTGTGCCAGGAAGACGCGGAACAAGGGGCAGGAGAAGACGTTTTTCTCCCGAAGAGCGCCGAACTCGTAAGATTCAACGGGATTACAAAAAGGAAATTCGGTCTATTTTTTCTGCTCTATCCTTCGATCGCATAGTTGCCGCCAGCGAGAGAGAATTTACGTTTCAAAACACCACTAGCGACTTTGATGATATCTTTGTTTTCGAAAATCTTGTCGTTGTTGCGGAATATACGACAGCTCAGGAGTCAGGAATTCCTGAGCACCTGAGAGGTAAGAGAAATATTTTCACAAGAATCGCCGATAGTCCACGAGCGTTTGTCGAATTTCTGAACAGCAAATTCTCGGAATTTCGGTCCATAAGAAATAACGACTATCCTCTATCAAGAATGAAGGTCGTTATCGTTTATTGTGCACTGAACGCAATTCGCACGGCAACAAAACGAGATTTTCCAAACGTCAAATTCCTCGACTACCAAGTAGTAAAATATTTTGTTGCCGTAACAAAGGCAATTAGACTCTCAGCTCAATCGGAATTTTTCTATTTTCTCGGCCTAGCTCATGGAGAGATCGGCGAAAGCGCGTTATCGCCCAGGACTTCCGCCCAAGATGTATACGGGGCATCCGTTCTTCCTGAGGAAGCATCTCATTTTCCACGGGGCTACAAGGTAATCTCTTTCTACGTTGATCCCGAGGCCCTTTTGGCGCGCAGCTACGTTCTTCGGCAAGATCGATGGGAGGAAAGAAGCAATCTCTATCAAAGAATGATCACAAAAAAGAAGATTGACGCCGTTCGTACGTATCTTCTGAAAAATAAACGGGTCTTTGTAAATAATATCATTGTGACGCTACCAGCCACAACCGAATTGCGCGGTCCGGGAAATCGACAATTAGATGCATCGACAATTACACAGACGCAAGCTGTCTCAGTAAGACTACCGGCAGAATATAACTCCATAGGCTTGGTGGATGGGCAACACCGAGTCTATTCATATTACGAGGGTGGAGCTGACGAGGAAAAGATTCGAAGGCTTCGCAAGCAACAAAATCTATTGGCTACCGGCATTATTTATCCCGAAACTATCACTGCTTCGGAACGCACAAAATTTGAAGCTCAGCTCTTCTACGAGATCAATTCAAACCAAACGAACGCAAAATCTGACGTTAAGCAAGCGATCGAGCTACTTCTAAATCCATTTTCTCCAGAATCTATAGCAAAAGATATTGTAAATCGACTTAATGACCAGGGGCCTCTTGCAGGGAAGTTTGAGCGATACTTCTTCGAAAAGGGAAAGCTTAAGACGACATCTGTCGTAAGCTACGGGATAAGACACGTCGTCAAACTTGGAGGGAATGATAGCCTTTTTGAGACTTGGCCACATAGATTAAAGAAAAAGCTCCAGAAAAAGAAAGATACCAGACTGAGGAACGAGTATGTCAATTATTGTGTTCAAAAACTGAATGAATTCATGGGCGCTGCTAAAGATGCTCTTCCAAGAGAGAGATGGATTACAGACACGAAGGCAGACGGACTTTTGACCACCACAAATCTCGTTGGATTTATTGTTTGCCTACGTAGGGTAATTGCGCGAAGTGGAACACACAGTTTCGCTTACTATCGAAGGAAACTTGACGGTCTCGAGAACTTTGGCTTTCACGATTATCATTCTAGCCAATACGTTAGGATGGGTGAAGAACTCTTCCAAACTTACTTTTCGAGGTCGCGACATTCGTCGAACTAAAGCTTGGACGTGCGTTCCTTTAGCGATCAATCTCGCTCACGTAGTTTTTCTCTATAATCTCACCACGCCTTCACCGGCCGGCTGGCATGGCTTGTCTGCGGCACGCCGCGGTTGAGCGACATGTGGGAATGCGTGCATAGCCACCGATCGCCGTGCTTTGAAAACACCAGCGTGGCGCGGCCGGGGCGCGGAAACGTTTTGCCATCTTCATGATACCCCGTGCTCGTCCACGGCGCGATCGCAACCGCCATCTTGCCGTCGGGTGATGCGAGAAGCGACGTCTGCTCAAGGACGAAGCGGAAGTCGGTGGTGTTCGGCCAGACATTGTCCCATTGCGTCGCCACCCATTCGTCGAGGCCGGGGATGAGGTCGTTGTGCGTACCGAAGGCAAGCACGTCCGGATGGAAGAGCGGCCGCGCCGAGGCGTAGTCGACCTCGCGGACGTAACCCGCGAAGGTTTCAAGCCACTCGCGGAAGAAGCGCGTTATCTCAGGGTTCGCGGTCGGCAAGGAATCCGTTGGCTGCTTCATGTTCGCCTCCCTCATGGCGGCAATCTTTATGCCACGGAGGCAAGCGGGCACCAAGCAACGCGGGATAGATCAGCCGTGGCTGTGGCGCCCCGGAAATAAAAGAGTGAAGCGCGATGGTCTCTCCTCGTCGTGCCCGGCCTCGTGCCGGGCATCCACGTCTTGCTTTCTTTGGGAGGCAAAGACGTGGATGGCTGGGTCAAGCCCGGCCATGACGGATAAAGACCACGCGCGCCCGGGAATGACGGTGATCTGAGTTGCGTGTAAAAACGAAATTCAACCGCACGATCAACGCGATTCCATCTGTCCAGTCCTCGCTACAAAAATAATTTCCTTCGCGTCTCACCCAAAACAGCGGCATATCAGCGCCCATCCCGCACCCGAGAAAGAGGGGCGTATCGCGATCGTCACGGACGTTGGGCGCGGGATGCGGTGGACGCGAGCGCGCCGAAAGACGAGCGGTGCGACTTTCGCGGACGGCGAAGTCGTGTGGTCCTGACGCCTCGACGCCGGCGTCAAGTTGGCGGGATGATCCGCCGGCGATGGTGGCAAGAAAGCCCGATTCACCAGGGAGAGCGCGAAGCAAGCCGTTAAAACCATTCGCGCAGGGAGTGCCGGATTCGAAACCGGTGAACCTGTGGTGACTACACTCGTATGCTCGTTTTGTTTTTGCATGCGAGGCTGCGGGCGCATCGGGCGCCCGGCATTCCCTGCGCCCTCTGTTTACCGGGGGACTTGTCGTGAAAACCCGGACGCCACTCGCGCCGCGGGAATGCGGAGGCGCGTCGGGATGGTAAGGACCAGACCCGGAATGACGGAAACAAAATGCGAGCTTCTCCACCCGTCATGCGCGGGCTTGTCCCGCGCATCCACGTCTTACTTCCTTCGTCGGGACACGAAGACGTGGATGGCCGGGTCATCTGGCGCGAAGAGACGCGCTTCGCGCTTTTGCCCGGCCATGACGAGGCGCCTCACATCCCGGTCTGGCCGATATCGGTCGACACGCCCTGATGCTGCGGCGGGTACTGCTGGCGCTGCTGTTGCTGTTCGGATTCTTTGGCGCGATGACGGCCGTAGAGGCAGCCGGCCGCGGCACCAAGCAAGCCGTGGTGGCCGACATAATGACCGGCGACGCCGCCGACCACCGCGCCCTTCAGGCAACCTTTTGCCGCGGCGTCACCCACCGCGAGCGCGAGCGCTGCGGCGGCAAGCAGGGTGGCGATCGTCTTCATGGCGGCAGTCCTTGTCGGCAACGTGCAGGCGACGTGAACGCGACTTGAACCACCAACGATGACACCAGCGATCCGTTCCATCTTCGGCCATAGTTATCGTCGACACCACGAAGATACAGAAATCGTGGAGCGCCGTCTGGTCATGCGCGGGCTCGACCCGCGCATCCATTCAACTTCGAAAGAGCCTTTGGAAGAGAATGGATTGCCGGGTCGTAGCCCGGCAATGACAATGGCGTTCGCCCGCTCCATCGCCCTAATTCAGCTTCTTGCCGCCCTCCGTCACCGCATCGAGAAACGCCGAAATCTCGCGGTTGAGAAACTCGACATCGGCCGGATTGAAGCCGCCAGCGGAAGCATGACCGGTCACGGTGCCCGGCGAGATCGTCACCATCCTGACGCCCTTGATGTTCTTGCCGGCTTCGAGCGGCTCGAACTCCGGGTTGAGCAGGTCCTTGGTGCCGGTGAGGATCAGCGTTTTTGCTTTTATCGAGGCGAGCGCCCTGGCGGTGTCGCCGCCAAATCCTGGCGTGGCGCCGACGTCGTGCCGCTCATAGGCCCAGGTCTGGTAGATGTAGTCGTTGGCGTCGAACGCCTTCAACGCCGCGGTCTCCTGCGCTTCCATCCAGGGCAGCGCATCCATGCCGTTTGCAAACTGCGCGGAATACATGTCCGGCGTGCGCGCCGACAAAAGATTGAGAATGTCGCGCCACAGCCGCACGCCCTTCTCCGGTGGCGCCTCGTAGTTGCCGTCTTTCCAGGCCGGATCGTTCATGATCGCCTTGCGCGTGGCTTCGACCACCGCGACGCTCCAGGCTGGCGTCTTCGCCAGCGGCACCATCGCCACCAGCGTGTCCATGAAATCGGGATGGCTCACGCCCCATTGCAGCGCCTGCATGCCGCCCATCGACGGGCCGATCACGGCAACGACATGGTCGATGCCGAATTTTTCCTTGAGCAGGCGATATTGCGATTCCACCATGTCGCGGATGGCGTATCTCGGAAAGCTCATGCGCGCTTGCGCTTTCGAATTGCTCGGCGAGGTCGAGAGCCCGTTGCCGATCGCATCGGTGCAGATGATGAAATATCGGTCGGTGTCGAGCGCCTTGCCCGGGCCGATCAGGAAATCGATACGGTGGTGATTGCCGCCGAGCGCCGTCACCATCAGGATCGCATTGGATTTTTTCTCGTTGAGCTTGCCGTGGGTGACGTAGGAGATCGAGAAATCGCGGATCACCTCGCCGCTTTCAAGCTTGAGGTCGCCTTCGCCGAAAGACTGGTGCGGCGGCTGTTGCGGCGAATGCGCAGATGTCGTCGAGGACGGCAGCAGCCCCAGGGACAGAGCGAGGAAGAGAGTTGGAAGATTCAAGGCAACGAGATGTGCAGGTCGTTTCACGCGCGTTTCTCCCCATATGGAGGGACTTTGATCGGCCGCCCTCATTTTTCGACGATAGAGCCACCGACGGGCGCTGTGAAGCGGGCAGAGAGATCATCGCTCGCGCTGATTCGCCGGGCTCACATCGCCGAAAAGCCATTTGTGAATACGCGCCGATGGAATGGCGAAGATTCGCAAGTAATTCGAAGCAGGGAGACGACATTTCAGCGCCAGCACGTTGAACCTTGCCCTACCTTGCAGCGACCAAACGCGGGGTTTCAGCTTCAACGGCGAATTTATTTCTGGCCTGGCCCGGATTGCGACCGGAAATCGGTCGGCAGACATGCGATGCAAAATTGCGCTTGCATTTCGGCAAAATCCGATTATTTGAGGCTTCAAATACTAGATACAAAATACCAGTCGCAGCCTCCAGGCACGGCGTCGATGACGCCCTTAGGGCCGGTCGCTGACCCAAGAAATCCAGTCCAGGAAAAGATATTCATGACAGAGCACAGTCTCTGGCGTTTCTCACGCGCGATGCATCGCGCGATCAACGAGCGTCAGCGCGAAGATCTCGAGGCCCTGATCGACGAGGAAATCGATTGGGCGATCTACGGCCCGGTCGACATGTTTCCGTTCTTCGGCGCACGCCGCGGCAAGGCCGCCGTGCTCGAGGTGATCAGGCAGATCGCCAACAATATCAGGGTCCACCGTTTCGATCGTGAATCGATCATGCTGGGCGTCGAGACGGCGGCTTCGATGTTGCGCTTTTCGCTGACCATGCTGGATGCGAACAAGCCGATCAGCCTGCGGGTTGCGAATTTCGCGCAGTTCAAGGCCGGCCGGCTGGTCAGAATCCGGGTCCTGGTCGATACCTTCGATCTCGTCGAGCAGGCGCTCGGGCACCCGATCCATCTGCCGAGAATTGCGTCCTGAGCGGGAAGACGGCAAACGCCTGGTTGGTTTGCCGTAGCATCCGCGTCAAGTTAACAAGAGCGAAGCCGTCGATGCGACAAAGACGCACGCTAGTGGTCTGATTCTAACATTCGCTACCCATTGAGGCAGACACTCTTGCGAATGTTAGAATCCAGGACCACCAGGCAAATATAAGATTCTAGTGGAGTTCAGGATTTTGACATTCGCTTTCGAGGCCGCGGCCAGGTGGGTGGCGAATGTCAAATCCACTCCACTAGCTTCACCATAACTTGACCGGCGCCTGCGGTGGAATCGAGGCCATAATCCTGCACTGATACGATCAGCGGCGAGATATGGCGGGCGGGCAGGTCATGACTTTCAGGGCAGGATTCGGCTGGGCCAGTTTTTTGGCTCTGGCGATCGCGGTCGGCTCGGCCACGCTGCCTGCGCATGCACAGGCCGTGCCGCCGGCCGAAGAGGCCGACGGCCCGGCGATGGAAAAGGACGCCGCCGCCAAGTCTGAGGACATCGACATCAAGGACCTGGAGCTCGACTGGAGCCAGCTCAACGTCGACGCCTCTACCTTGATGACCACGCAAGGGCAGTTGAAGGCCTCCCTCGCGCCGCGCACGGGCGCAAACAATGAACTGGTCTGGTCATCCCGGGAGCAATCGAATGGATCGGCCGTTTCGGTGAAGCGATCGATGTCGGCGTTCGGAGATGCCATGGTCGATGCCAAGGTCGGCGCCGACATGACGGTGGTCCGTCAACCGACGACGCTTTCCGAGCTGCTTTCGGAGAAAGCGCTCAATGGCGGAAACGAGCCGCAATCGGGCGGGACAGCATGGGCGACGATTACGTCTCCGGGCGTCGGCTCGCTCTGGGACAAGACGGCGGTGGAAGCCCGCCTCGATCCCTCCCAGGACCAGAGCAAGCTTGGCACTTCCTTGAGCAAATCGCTTGGGCTCGGCGAGCAATATTCGCTTACCCTGCAGAACGGCTACAATCTGATGCAGCAGGGGGTCGTTCCGGTACCTGGACTACCCGGTCACCCGGCGCGAAACTTCGAGACCGAGCAATCGGCAAAGCTGAACATGACCGGCACCGGTACGAGCGTCAGCGCCGGCCAGTCTCTCTCCTCCACCGACGATAAATGGCTGCGCAAAATCGGCGCCGAACAGAAGCTGTTTGGCGGCGTCAGCATCTCCGGATCGATTAGCGAGACGCCTCTGGGAGCCTCGAACAAGAGCATCAGCGCCGGCTTCAAGCAGAGCTGGTAACCCTCGCTAGAACCATCGACATTCCCGCGAAATGATCAGTTCATTGCCGCACATCGGCCGCTATCCGGTCAAAATCGGACGATCCAGATGCCGCTCCTAAGTTGCGTGTGCGACGGACAACCACGCTCGCTACACGCGCGAAACAGGGGAACAGACGATGAGCGTCATTCGTTCTGAGAAGATGGAAGACACTGAAGAGGACACCGATATTGTTGCCGCCTCGGAAGTCGAGGCCGGCATCCGCGATTTCGTTCGCAACGACGTCGCCTATTTACGCCGTCCCGGCCCGGGGATGGAAGGCGCAACCGAGCAAGGCGCGGAATCCGTCGTCAACAACGTCAACTCGCTGATCCAGCGCGTAGCGGGAACGTCGCTTGCGGAGATCGACAATCTGATTTCCGAGCTCGAAGGTCTGCGGGAGCTTCTGCATGCCGAGGGCCAGCGCGTTCAGCGCGAAATCTCGGGCTATGCCCAGCTCAGCCAGGCCGCGATGAAATCCACGCGCATGATCGCCGACAACGTCACGCAGTGGAAGCGCGCCGCCGACGGGCTTCGCAACGGCTGATTTGTCTTCTTCTCCCGAGGCTCCTCATTCCGGGATGGTCGGACGACCGCCCGGAATGACTTTGTTGATGTCATCATGAACCTCCCCGCGCCAGGTCACGACCAACTGCAGGTGCCGCCACACGGCGGCCGATCCGGGAAGCACCTGCATGAAGAGCGTTCGGCCCGACAACAGCGATCCGATTTCTCTGCGAAGACCGCCCCAGAACATGGGCCGTATCATTCTCCGCTTTGTCGGATTGCTGCTGGGGGCGGTATTGGCGCTGGCGCTGATCTGGAGCCGCTGATTCCTTGCGAGGATTTCCGCGCGCCTCGCGCGGACAATGACCGGAATCGGGATCTATGGTTAGCGAATGCTGACCGTCTGCACCGCCGCCGGCTCGCCCTCCAGCGAATAGTCGCCATCCGCGTAGCCTTTTACAACCACCCCGGTCACAAGCGTGACCGTGAGCGTGACGCTGGCGAAGATAAAGCCCAGGAATTTCAAGCCGCGGCGGTCAGCCATGGTCCCGTCCCCTCAAATTGCCCCGATGCCCTCCTGTTTGACAGGCACAGGTTCAAAATGAGTTAGCGTCCGCCCGTTCAGCCATTGCCGTTCCGCCGGGGCACAAAGGCCGTTGCCAATACCGAAAATACCAGCTCGCCGCGCTGGTTGGTGCCGGTATGGCGCGCTTCCAGGACGGCCCATTCGGGTTTGCTTGAAGACGGGCGCAGTGATTCGACCTCGGTCGCGAAGCTGATCGTGTCGCCCGCGAGCACCGGCCTGATCCAGCGCAGTTCGCGAAATCCCGGTGACGGTCCCCAGGCCGAGATTTTTTCGCCGCGCGCAGCCGCCTCCCTCGCCAGGCGCTGGCCCTCATCCACCAAAAGCTTCATGCAGGCCGATCCGACGTGCCAGCCTGAGGCGGCGAGTCCACCGAACAGCGAGCGGCGGCCTTCCTCCTCATCGAGATGGAAGCGCTGCGGGTCGAACTGGGCCGCGAACTTCTTGATCGCGTCGGCGGTAAAGGTGAGGGAGCCTAGTTCACGTCGCTGCCCGACCTTGAAGTCTTCGAAGGAACTCGTCATTCCGCGTGCCTCAGGGCGATGTCATCGCGCCTCTTCACGATGATCGGCGAGGTCATTTCGCACAACGCTTGCCCGGTGGCATTGCGCGCCACCGCCTTGAACGTGACGATGCCGGTGGCCGGACGGCTGCGGGAGACCCGTGCTTCCGTCACTTCAATGTCGAGCGTGACTTCGTCACCGGGCCGAAGCGGCGTCAGACAGCGCAATTCGTTGACCCCGGGCGAACCCAGCGACGCGGTGCGGCCGATAAAGCCGTCGAACATCATCCGCATGATGATCGAGCAGAGATGCCAGCCTGAACCGGAAGCCCCTTCAACATTGAACGCGAGGCAGCCTCTTCGTCGAGATGCATGGGCTGTGGATCGAACTCTGCGGCGAAAGCGCGGATTTCCTCGCGGGTGACGCGGCGCGGTCCGAACCTGCCGAGGTGACCCGGCTTGAAATCTTCAAAGCAAAGCATCGTCATGACGCGATTAATTGGAGGGGGCCCGATTGTGGCCGTAGTTTGTCGCCATCTCAACTCGCCCACGCGCATGGCTCGTCCACGACTTGCCCGAACCGGCATTCGGAGTTAGCCCTTTGTCGAAGGGATTGGTCGCGCGCGAATCATTCGACTTGCCGGGAGAACCATGGATGTTCGACTTTCAGGATCTTTTTCAGTGGGACCGCTTCATCACGCCCACCATCATCAAGACCTTTTACTGGCTGGTCATCGCGTTAATCGGGCTTTTCGGTATCGGCGGCATCTTTTCCGGGCTTGCCTCAATGGCGATCAGCCCGTTCAGCGGCTTCATTCAGATATTGTCCTCGATCGCCGGCGTCATTGTCGGCATCATCTTCTCGCGCATCTCGGCCGAATTGATCCTGATCATCTTTCGTATCAACGAGCATCTCGGCGCAATCCGCGACCAGGGCGCCGGGCACTAGGCCCGACTCGGCATTTGCGGCAGCCGACGTGCCGCCCGCTTACGTGTTGAACCTGAAATGCATGACGTCGCCATCGGCGACGACGTATTCCTTGCCCTCCAGCCGCAACTTTCCGGCATCGCGCGCGCCGGCTTCGCCGCCGAGCGCAACGTAATCGGCATAGGCGATGGTTTCGGCGCGGATGAAGCCCTTCTCGAAATCGGTGTGGATGACGCCGGCAGCCGCGGGCGCCTTGGTGCCGCGATGGATCGTCCAGGCGCGGGCTTCCTTCGGTCCGGCGGTGAAATAGGTGATGAGGTCCAAAAGCCGATAGCCGGCGCGGATCAGCCGGTCGAGGCCGGCTTCCTCCAGGCCCAGCGTTTCGAGAAATTCGGTCCGCTCCTCCCGCGACAGGGTCGCGATCTCCGACTCGATCCTGGCTGAAATCGTGACCGCAACGGCGCCCTCCTTGCTGGCGCGGTCGGCGACCACCTCCGAAAAACTGTTGCCCCTGGCGGCGGAGGCTTCCTCGACATTGCAAACGTACAGCACGGGCTTCGACGTCAAAAGGCCGAGCATGGCAAAGGCGCGCTCCTCCTCGGCCTTGCGCTCGAGAACGCGCGCCGGCTTTCCTTCGCGCAGAAGAACCAGCGCGCGGTTGACGAGATCGAGCTGCTCCCTGGCTTCCTTGTCGTTGCCCTTTGCCTTCTTGGTCAGGTTATCGACGCGCTTCTCGAGGCTTTCGAGATCGGCGAGCATCAGTTCGGTCTCGATCGTGTCGATATCGGCCAGAGGGGCGATCTTGCCTTCGACATGGGTGATGTCGGAATCCTCAAAACAGCGAACCACATGGGCGATCGCGTCGACCTCGCGGATAGTGGCGAGAAACTGGTTGCCAAGACCCTCCCCTTTCGAGGCACCCCGCACCAGGCCGGCAATATCGACAAAGGTCAGCTTGGTCGGGATGATCTGCGCGGATTTGGCGATGTCAGCCAATTTCTCGAGCCTGGGATCGGGTACCGCGACTTCCCCGACGTTCGGCTCAATGGTGCAGAACGGATAATTCGCCGCCTGCGCTGCAGCCGTCTCGGTCAACGCATTGAACAGCGTCGATTTGCCGACATTGGGCAACCCGACGATACCGCATTTGAAACCCATGATGTGTCCTGAAGAGTCCGTATTCTGGAGGCGCCGCGCTTATTCGGCTTCGCCGTTATCGCGCTCGAAAAATCCCTTGGAATGCATCGCCAGATGCACCCGGTTCTGGAACGTCGAATCCTTATCTGCCGCCAGCAGGCCGGCATTGTCGGCAATCGCCGCACACAGCGCCTCGACCCACGGCCGATCGCTCTTGGCGAAGTCCGACAGCACGTGCCCGTGCACCAGTTCCTTGATGCCGGGATGACCGACACCTATCCGTACGCGGCGATAGTCGTTGCCGATATGCGCCGAGATCGAACGCAGCCCATTGTGCCCGGCGATGCCACCGCCGACCTTCACGCGCACCTTGGCGGGAGGAAGTTCAATCTCGTCCTGAAACACGATGATTTCCGCAGCGCCGAGCTTGAAGAAATTCGCAGCCTCCTGAACCGCGCGCCCGGACTCGTTCATGAAGGTCGCCGGCCGGAGCAGCACAACCTTCTCCTGCTCAAGCGTGCCTTCCGAAGTTTCGCCCTGAAAGCGACGGCGCCAGGGTGCGAAACCATGGCGGCGTGCGATTTGGTCCACGGCCATGAAGCCGATATTGTGCCGATTATTGGCGTATCTCGCGCCGGGATTGCCGAGGCCAACAAAGAGTCGCATGACGCGGTATTCCCGGCTCGTGCGGCAAATCAGAAGTTCTCTTCACTTTCTCCGCAAGTCCGTCAAGAGAAGTTCTGAGCCAATACCACGCTGATGGCTAAGGATTGCTTTCGAATCCGATATTCGCGAGTCCGCCGCAAAGCGCGTCGAACTCGCAAGTTGGAACGCCAGATTACTTCTTCTTGTCGCTGCCAGCGGCGGGCGCCTTGGCAGCGGCGGCAGGTGCCGCGGCGCCAGCGGCCGGCGCGGCCGGGGCTGCAGCAGGCGTGGCGCCCGGTGCGGGAGCTGCAGCACCCGCGGCCGGCGCAGCGCCCGGAGCGGCGACAGCACCGGCTGCAGCCGCCGCAGCGGCGGCCGCAGCGGCCGCCTTCTGCTCTTCGGCGTAGCCTGACGGCGGCACGATGGTGACGAGTGTCGCGTCCTCGCGCATCAGCGACTTCACGCCGGACGGCAGCTTGATGTCGGACAAATGCAGCGAATAACCGATCTCCAGTCCGCTGACGTCGGCTTCGACGAACTGAGGGATGTTGTCGACCGAGCATTCGAGCTCGATGGCGTGGGTGACGATGTTGACGGCGCCGCCGCGCTTCACGCCCGGAGAGGCGTCCGCCCTCTCCACGTGCAGGGGCACGCTGATACGAATGGTGGCACCTTCGCCGAGCCGCATGAAATCGACGTGGATCGGGAAATCCTTCACCGGGTCGAGATGGAAGTCACGCGGAATGACGCGATGCTTCTTGCCCTCGAGGTCGATGTCGTAAATCGTGGTGAGAAAGCGACCGGCCAGAATGCGCTGGCGCAGGTCGGCGTCGTCGACCGAAATGGTTACGGGGGGTTGGTTATTGCCGTAGATCACTCCGGGCACTCTCCCGGCGCGACGCTCGGCCCGGGCGGCCCCCTTGCCGCTCTTCGGACGCGCGGTCGCCTTCAATTCCTTGACGGTCGCCATTGGCTTTAAGTCCTTGTTTTCTAAAAAGTTAAAGGCCGCAACGCGGCCCGTTTGGCGTAAGCAGCAAGCCTCCAGGGGTGCGGGGGCTGCGAACGTGGCGGGTTTCTAGCCCCAAAGTCCGGAAATGACAAGGATTTCCGGCGCCCCGGTGCTGATCTTTGAATGGCTCCTCATGGCCCATCAAGATACGACCCCTCGTTCTCGCGACGAACTTCGCCCGAGCTTTGCGGATCGCCGTTCTCCCTCAAGGTCGCGACAAACGCGAGGCGTTTGCGCGGAGAGGGCGCAGGGAACGCCGGGTGCTTCGCGCACCCGCAGCCTCGCATGCAAATGAAACAAGCATACGAGTTAGTCACCACAGGTTCGCCGAAACGCTTCCGGCATTCCCTGCGCAATGGCTTTACGACTTATTCCGCGCTCTCTCCGGCGATCGGGCGTTTTTGTCACCGTCGTCAACACAATGCCAAGCATTGTCGTCAACTTCGCGCCAGCGTCGAGGCGTTAAGACCACGCGGCTTTGTCGTCCACGGCCGGTGCATTCGTCTCGTGCGCCATCCGCGGCCATCGCATCCTGTGCCCAACGTCCGTGACGATCGCGATACGCCCCTCTTGGTGGGCACGGGATGGGCGTGACTCTGCTGGTGATTTGGGGGCGGCATCAATCGCCGAGATCTGCGACCAATTGGCACGACGGGCAAATCACCTCGCGGCGGCGAAATGCTGTCAAGGATTTTCGATGCGCGAAGGACGCGCCAAAGCGCTTTCCTCCCCGATGAGCGTAACGCAGGCATCGATCTGTGACATCAGCACCGTTCGTGCGCAGAACAATACGTCAGGATCGGCAGCGTCCCGCCGCAGTTCAAGGGCGCGTTTGATCAAGAACACATCGAGCTGCGCGGGAGGTCTTCCATTTACAAATGCCACGGCCTCGTCGTTCGAGCCCATGCGCCCGGTCATCCAACTGAAGCAGAAGCGCGCAGGATAGAGAAGGGTCCGCAAGTACGCCTTGCGATCGCTGGGGTCGAGTCTTTCGGCAGCCACGAAGCCACGCGCCCGGTCTACCCAGCTCGTCAGCGGCGCCCCGCGCAGATATTCCCGGACATCGGTCAAGGTCGGCCGCGTTGGCCTGATACGCTCGCGCTCCATCAGCAAGAGCGCGTGATCGAGGTAATCGATGCGGTCCAGCGGTGGAAAGCGACCGAGAGAGAAATGGCGGTCGGCCCAGAAGATGGAAATCCTGGAACCCCAATCTGCCGACAGTGCGATGGCCCGGCTCTGCAGGCCATCGTGCACGCGTGGGGAAAGGCCGGTCGCCGTCACGAGCGCCATGTCGACATCGCTATAGCGCCGGCTGAACCCGGCATGGGCCATACTTCCGAT
>Ga0306920_100001814_pt1 | contig 26588 bp, 22 predicted proteins | sample flu12Cox44000170_FD_204666 | JGI IMG/M metagenome (GOLD analysis project Ga0306920, IMG submission 204666) | Lab enrichment of tropical soil microbial communities from Luquillo Experimental Forest, Puerto Rico - flux4day.12C.oxic.44.000.170 (v2)... | ecosystem: Environmental > Terrestrial >...
CTCCTGCAGATCGGCGACCTCCGCAAACTCAGGGCCGAGTTCAAAGTTCTCGACGGTTGCACCTGCAGCGGCGAGCCGCCGTCCCACCTGCTCGACCGCACCGCGCATTGCGGGCTCGGCGCGATCAAATAGGGCGTTTGACAAAGACCGAATCTCATTGCGGCGAGACGGCGTTGGCGCGGGAGAGCTCCTTCCACGATTTCGAATGCTCGCGCCACGAGGGCGATATCCTCGACCGAGCGCCCGTACCACCCCACGGTATCGAGCGAAACCGAAAATGGCTTGACACCTTCCGTGCTGACGGTGCCGTAGGTCGGCTTGAAGCCGACGCACCCGCAATAGGAACCCGGTCGAATCAAAGAGCCACCAGTCTGCGAACCGATCGCTAAGGGCACCATAAAATCAGCTACGGCCGCCGCGGACCCACTTGAGGAACCGCTCGGCGTGCGGGTCGGGTCGCAGGGATTGCGGGTCGGGGCTGGCCGCCCATGGGCGGCGAATTCGACTGTTTCTGTCTTACCAAGTACAATAGCGCCCGCGCTGCGCAGGAGATCGACAATCGCGGCATCACTGCCGGGCCTGTGATCCCGATAGATCGGAGAATTGTACACGGTCGGCAGATCCGCGGTGCTGATGGTATCCTTCACGCCCACGGGAATCCCGAGCAGCAGGCGCATCTCGCCAGCAGCGTTGCGTCTTACCTTATCGGCGTTGCGCGCCGCTGAAAGAGCACCATCCCGGTCGATGGCTGCCCATGCGCGCACATCCGGCTCGCGTTCCTCGATGCGCCGCAGACAGTCGCGCACCAGTGCCTCGCTCGTGATCTGTCCTGCCTGCAACTTGGCAAGTGCATCGGTCGCGGAAAGATAATTAAGGCGCATGCTTCAGGATGGTCCCCAGCATGGGTCAGCGCAGTCAGCGCGATGGCAGGTCGCTCGATCCGAATCGCAGCACCTCAACGAGCGGTCGGCCGCCGCGTAGCCGCTCCTTCCGCGCGTTCTCGTCTGCGCGCTGTTTGACGGCGCCATCTCACTCTCATGTCTAATCCGCGACGGCTACGGCCGCACTCGGCAAAAACTCGAGTTCGATTTGATCGCCCGGCTGGATATGTTGGCCGCGGGCTGTGTCGGCGAGATCGGCGGTAAGCGTATTCCCGTTCACCACTCGCGTCTCGATGCGAACCGCCGATCCCAGATAGGTCCGCTCGGTCACGGCTGCGGGGACGGTGCACTCACCCGCCGTGCCCTTGGCGAGACCAATCTTTTCATAGCGGATCGCAACCGTTACGCGCTGCCCTACTTCAAAGGATTCATCGGAAATGCAACGCACCTCGACCTTGCGGCAGCTCACCAGGTAACCGCCCGGTGTCTTTTCGATGATCTCGCCCTCCCACAGGTTGGTGTGCCCAATGAAGGAGGCGACGAAGCGCGTGCGCGGCTTCTCATAGATCTCGACCGGCGTGCCGACCTGCTGAATCCGCCCTTCGTTCATGACGCCGATGCGATCGGACATCGTCATCGCCTCGCCCTGGTCGTGGGTGACGTAAATGAACGTGTTGCCGATCGAACGGTGCAGCCGCCGTAGTTCCTCCTGCATCTGGAGACGCAGCTGTAAATCGAGCGAGCCCAGCGGCTCGTCAAGGAGGAGCACCGCCGGGTCGTTGACGATGGCACGGGCCATGGCCACCCGCTGCTTCTGGCCCCCGCTGAGTTGATCGATCATCCGCCGCTCGAACCCATTCAGGCGAACCAGCGCGAGACCGCTTTGTACTCGCTCGATGATTTGAGACCTGGGCACGCCTTTCCGTCGCAGGCCGAAGGCGACATTCTCGAAGACGTTCATGTGCGGAAACAGCGCCAAATGCTGAAAAATCATGTTGGTCTTCCGAACATAGGGCGGCAGGAACCCGCAGTCCTCGCCGTCGATCAGCACTTCACCCGATGTGAGATCCTCAAAGCCCCCAATGATCCGCAACAAAGTCGTCTTGCCGCAACCGCTCGGACCAAGCAGCGAGAAGAATTCGCCTGCTCCGATCGAGAGGCTCACGCGATCCAAGGCATTGACGCGACCGTATTTCTTGCTGACGGCACGGATTTCCACGGCCGGCGGGCGCTCGCCGGCACGCGACTTGTTCCCTTTCCCCGTCGTCGGGGAGAGGGTTAGGGTGAATGGGTTCACGTTGTCCATCGACCAACTAACCCTCCCCAAGTCCCCTCCCAACGGGAGAGGCAGCACGCTCAGCTTGCTGGCAGATCAAGGGCTCAAACACGCAAGCGACTCAACCCGTACTTAGACTTTCACTATGCAGCCTTGAATGCGCCCCAGGTCTCGATCCAGGCATTCATGTCGTTAGGCCATTTCAGCTGATACAGCGCGAGACTGCGGGACGGCACGTCGATGCCAAGCCGGCGTTGCTCCTCAGGACTGAATTCCGCCAGCGCCTTCGTGGTCACCGGCCCGTAGCTCAGATCGCGAGCGAGCGTGATGCCAAACTCGGGAGACAGCATCGCATTGACGACCTGTTCGGTGAGCTCGGCTTTGGGCGTGTCCTTTGGGATGAAGGCGGCGTGGTTCCATACCAGGAGTCCGTCGGACGGCCAGGCATTGACTACCTTGAAGCCGTCACGCTGCAAAGCGGCCCGCATCGGCATCCATCCATACATCGCCCACACCTCGCCACTCGACATCAGATTGACGGCCTCACCGAACGCGGTCCAAAGCGTGCGGAAATTCTTTTTCTTCGAGATCAGAAACTTTTTTACTTGTTCGAGGTCCGACCGCGTCATTGTCGCGGGATCCTTATGCCCGAGATGCAGGCCGGTGGCCATGATGCTCTGGTATGCATCGTCGCGCAGTGCCGTCTTCCCCGCATACTTGTCGGCAAACAGCACGCCCCAGGACTGCGTCAGCGGGTCGTTTTCCGGAATGTGATCGATCCGGATGATCGGCGAGTCATAACCCCAGAAGATCGGCATGGTGTAGATTTTACCGTCGCGGGTCTGCATGTCGTCCTTGAACAGCTGCTGAAGATTGGCCGCGTTCGGCACCTTGCTCATGTCATAGGCGCGGACTTTTTCGTCACCTGCCTTGGAGCCGAGGATCGGCCCCTTTACGAAGAAGGTATTGCTGATCATCAGGTCATAGCGAGAGGTGCCGCCGGGAGCCAAAAGCTTCGCCACCGTGTCGGTCGGCGAAACATAGGGCACATTCTCGACCTTTGTTCCGGTCATCTGGTCGATGATGGCCCGCGTCTTATCGGTCATGATCACGCCGGGGAGCACGGCGGAGATCGATTTTTGTTGTGCACCGGACGGCGTCGCCCTGAAGACTCCGGTGCCGCCGACCAATGCGGCGGCTGCAAGCGCGGAATGCCCTAGCACTTGGCGCCTCGTGATCTTGCCGCTTCGCGTCGGTCGAGAATTCTCTGTGCTCGTCATGATGCTTCTCCCATTAAGCAGTCCACTATCCGGCCGTGATCCTTCGCGTGGGATGAACATTTGCAAGCTTCATCGTCGCAAGCCTAGCCGTTTTGTCTGACGCCGGCTGCCCGCCCCGAGACCACCACTGCGATCAAAGAGGTCGTTGCCGAAACCAGAATGATGAGTACCGCCATAGCGGGCAGTTCCGGCGTGAGCTCGTCGACGATCCGTGACCAGAACATGACCGGCACAGTGCGGTCATACCCTGTGACGAACAAGGTCCTGATGAACTCGTCGAACGAGAGGCTGAACGAGAACAGAAACGTGGCGATCAATCCCGGACGGATGATGGGAAACACCACGTACCAGAACACGCCGAGCGATTGCGCCCCCAGATCCATCGCCGCCTCTTCGAGGGAGCGATCGAAATTATGCACGCGCGGATAGAGCGCGAGGAAGGCAAAGGGCAGCACATAATTAATGTGGGCAACCAGCACGGTGGTCCACAAAGAGGGGCGTAGATTCAGGTAGCCAAAAAACAGTAGCAGGACGATTCCGCCCACGATCCCAGGCATGACAATCGGCGTGAGCACGAGGTTGAACACCGCCGTCTTGAGTGGAAAATGCCGCCGAAAGCCGAGGGCGAGACACAGGGCAAGACTGGTGGCCGCCAACGCGGCCAGCAAGCCGATGGCGATGCTGCTGCCAAAAGCGGTGATGAACTCTGGCGTGGCCAGAACCTTCTCGTACCATGCGAGCGTAAAGCCGCGAAGCGGAAAGCCGGTGACGTTCGAGTTGTTGAACGAGAGCACGGCGATCATAACGAGCGGGCCGTACAGCACTGCAAAGAAGAATGCTGCATAGATTGCGAGCCCGACGGCATAGCTCCGCGGCAAGGCGTCGAACTTGCGAGCGCGCCGCGTGGTCAACTGCGGCCTCCCACGAATACCTGCTGAACGCCGATCCAGCGGCCGGCGCCAGCCAGGAGGAGCAGAACGATGGCCGACAGCACCACGGAAAGTGCTGCACCCAGTGCCCAATTGTTATTGGCAAGAAACTGGGCGGCGATCATGTTGCTAAACATGATCCCGGATGGCCCACCCAGGAGCTGTGGTGTGACATAGGCGGCCATCGAAAGCAGGAACACCATGATGCACCCAGACAGCACGCCTGGCCAGCTCAGCGGCAGAATGATGCGGAGGAAAATCCACATCGGCTTTGCGCCAAGGTCGGCGGCCGCCTCGATCAATCGCGGATCGATCTTCTCGATGGAAAGAAATATCGGCAGGGTCATGAAAAGAGTGTAGACATAGACCAGACCGAGATAGACGCTACCCTCGTTGTAAAGCAACCACTCGAGTGGCTGGTCGATGAACCCGAGCCACATCAGGAATTGATTGACTGCTCCCGTAGTGCCCAGAATCGGGAGCCATACGAAAGTACGTACGACGTAGCTCGTCCAGAATGGCAGAAACAACAACAGCGCCAGCACGACTTTGCGGATCGTGGGCTGAATCGAAAGAAAATACGCGATCGGATAGGACACGACCAGCGATATGAGTGTCGTAATCAGCGAGATACGCAGCGTCTTGAGCAGCAGATCCCGATAGAGCGGCTGCGCAACGATCTGTTCGTAATTGCCGAACTGAAAGTCGGGCAAGGTGCCGAAAATCGTCGACTTCCAGAACGAGAGCATGACGGTAAAACCAAGCGGCACCAGCACGAACAGTGCGAGCCAGGCGAGGCCCGGCGACAGCAGAAGCAGCGTGGCCCAGTGAGAACGCAGTCTCCGGCCGCGGCGCAGGACCGTGCGTCGGTTGCGCCATACTGCGGGCGGGCGCTCGATCGCTTGATCAACCACCGCCTACTCCCCTTCCCTCCCTATAACGGAGGATGCACGCCGCTCGCGTTCAGCCCGCGTCGCCGCAAGATCCAATTCGAGCGTGCCAGCATCGATCACTACACCGTAGTCATCGCGGGCGGCCGCAACGGAAATCAGGCCGGCCACCACATCGTCCCGCACGCGCCCCGGCTCGCGCTCGAGCGGAGAACCGTAGCCCCCGCCGCCGGACAGAACGAAACGCATCCGGTCACCCGGTAGCAGCCGACGGTAGATACCATGCTCTGCCGGTTGGTCGTTGTGCCACAGGCCGTAGCATTTTCCTTTCTTGCCGCCGAGGCGGCCATTGACCGGAAAGTCGCTGTTTGGGGAGCGCCCCGACAGCCGGATCGAACTTGCGACAAAGTCTTTCGGTCCCAGATCCCCATCCGGAATGTAGAATTCAACTTCCTGGCCGAAGCCACCGCGAAAACGCCCGGCACCAGCCGAATCCGGAACCAGCTCCTTCTTCGTATAGACCATGGTCGCTTCGTTCTCGGTAACCTCGACCGGTATATTGCGCGTGTTCATTGGAAAGCAGAGGCATGATGCCCCGTCCTGCCGCGAGCTGCCGCCGAAGCCGCCCATATGCGCGGAGATAGCCATGAACGAGCGGCCGTCTTTTTTGCGGCCGTGCAGGTACATCTCGTTGGCGGGGCAGCCGCCGTTGCCAGCCAGCACGAGCTCCGGAATGACCGGTTCCAGCGCGCCGAAAATGATTTCTGGAAACAGATGCGAGATCATGGTGCGGCCCCAGGTGGATGCCGGGTGCCGGCAGTTCACGATCGAACCTTCCTCGGCCGTGACGGTGATCGGCTGGAGCGCGCCGGCGTTGTTGGGGACTTCCGGATCGAGCGCAAGCTTGATCGGGTAGCAGCTATAAGACTTCGTCATCGGCAGCGTGCAGTTGATCGCCGCGCTGACTTCGCCCGAACTGCCGGAAAAATCGATCAGCATCTCGTCGTTCTTGATGTGCACGGCAACCTGGATGTCCACCCGCTGCTCGGTATTGGGAATTTTTGGCAACCGCACTTTGTTTCGGTAGACCCCGTTGGGAAGCGCCGAAATCCTTCGCCGCAGGCTGGTATCGGTGCGGGTGATGATCTCGTCGGCCAGATCCTCCACTCCCGAGAGCTCGAATTCGCTCAAGAGATTGCGCAGACTTTGCGAAGTTATATGGTTGGCAACAAGCTGAGCTCGAAGGTCGCCTAGCACCTTGTCAGGGACCCGAATGTTCGCGCGCATGAAGTCGTAAATGGTCGAATTGAGACGCCCTTCATCGTAAAGTTTCAGGATTGGAATTTTCAGCCCCTCTTCGTAGACGTCCTTGGATTCCAGGGTCGACATGCGCCCGCCCATATCGAGATGGTGCACGATGCAGGCGGTGTACCCCACCAGTGCATTGTCGTGAAAAATCGGGGAGGCCACCGTAATATCGATCAAATGGCCGCTAGCGAGCCATGGGTCATTGGTGATGAGCACATCGCCCGGCTTGAGCGTTTCCGGCGGATGCCTTTCCACGAAGTGCCCCATCACGGTCGGAACCACGCTGAGAAATCCGGCGGTCGTGATTGAGGAATGCGCGAGCATGCGCGCCTTCGGATCGAACAAGGCACAACAGAAGTCGTGATACTCCTTGACCGAGGGCGTGTAGGCGGTCCGCAGCAACCCGGAGGCGGCCTCATCGACCGCCGATACTATTCGATTCCACAGGATTTGGATGGTGACCGGGTCGAGTTGCATCAGCCAAAACTGCCTAACGCGCGGACGCTTCCGCAGAGCCGCCCTGGAAGATTGATCCTGCGACTTCGATGAGCAGGCATCCCCATTGATCGACTGTGGCAACGTCGCAGGTACCGAGCACCGTCGCTGATTCGCGCTCCTCGATGACCGCAGGCCCGACGACGCGCTGTCCGATCGCCAGGGACTGCCGCTTGAAAACCGGCACGCTTTCCAGCGTGCTGGTCGCAGCTACGAAAACTGCCCGCTCATCGAGCGGGGCCATCGCGCGATCGGAATGAGGAGCACGAATCGAAGGCGGCGTGGAGGGACGGGCAATCCGCACCCGAAGGTTAGCAATCTCGATCGGATTATCAAGGTCCATGCGGCCGTAAAGCTCCTCATAGACAGAGAAGAATCGCGACCCCCAGCGGTCGCGCAAATCGCCCTCGCCGAATGGACGTTCGACGGCAATCTCAAGCGGGACATCCTGGCCGGAGTGGCGCATTTCAAGGGAGCGCTCATAGATTGTTTCGTCGCCCTCAGGCAACAGCGGTGCGGTTTCTCTCTCCATCGCCTGGAACCGACGTTCGAGATCTTCGAAGTCAACGCTGTCAAGGAGCTTCCCGCTCGCTACGCTCTGTTCGAAGGCGACTGGCGCCGCCAGCAATCCGAACGATGAAGTGAGTCCGGGATACGGCGGAATGACAACGCGGCCGCAGCCGAGCTTGCGTGCCAGTTCCACCCCGTGCACCGGTCCGGCACCTCCGAAGCAGATCAGCGTCAAATGACGCGGCGCCTGCGCCTTGTCTGCTACATAGACGCGCGCGGCCGACGCCATCGTCTCATTAACAAGATTGTGGATGCCCCACGCCGCCTGGGTTACCGACAGCGATACCGGTCTCGCGACCGATTGCTCGATTGCTGCACGCGCCGCAGCCGGATTGAGCTGCATCTCGCCGCCGAGGAAATAGCTGGCATTGAGAAATCCAAGCACAAGGTCAGCATCCGTCACCGTTGGAGCCACGCCGCCCATGCCGTAGCAGACAGGACCGGGATCGGACCCGGCGCTTTCGGGACCGACCTGCAACAAGCCAAGATCGTTCACGCGTGCAATGCTGCCGCCGCCCGCGCCGATCTCAAGCAAGTCATACACCGGAATCGCAACCGGGATGCCGCTGCCGACCTTGAAACGATTGACCCGATCGACCTCGAACGTCCGCGTCCGAGCTGCCTTGCCGTCCTTGATGATGCAGAGTTTCGCCGTCGTGCCGCCCATGTCGAACGACAGCAGCTTCGGGATTTTCATCATCCGACCGTAGAAAGCCGCTGCCTCGACTCCCGCCGCCGGCCCTGACTCCAGGATTCGTATCGGAAAACACTTGGCGGTATTAACAGTCGCCGTGCCCCCGTTCGAAAGCATGACATAGAGCGGCCGCACATAGCCGGCATCGCGAAGCTCGCTTGCCAAGTCATCGAGATAATTAGTTGCGACCGGCTTCACATAGGCGTCGAGCAGCGTGGTCGAGGTTCGTTCGTACTCCTTGGGCTCGGGATGAACGATGTGCGACAGCGAGAGCGCCGCCGAAGGGATTTCGTCGCGCGCTATTTCGGCCGCCCGACGCTCATGCACTGGATTGCGATAGGCGTGGAGAAAGCAAATCCCGATCGCCTCGACGCCTTCCCGGCGGAAAAATCGGAAAGCTTCCCGCAATTGGGTTTCGTTGAGTGGAGTGTGAACCGAGCCGTCGGCCAATACGCGTTCTTCCACGCCGATGCGCAGGCGACGCGGCACCAACGGCGGCGGAAACCGAATGAAAAGATCGTAGAGATCGTAACGAACCTCGCGCGCAATCTCCAGGATGTCGCGAAACCCCTTTGTCGTGATCAGGCCAGTCTTGGCGCCTTTTCGCTCGATCGCGACGTTGGTCAGCAGCGTGGTAGCGTGAATCGCCTCCTCTGTTGCCGCCAGAAAGTTCGGGGCACGATCCGCGAGCTTCTGAATGCCCGCCAGCACCGCCCGTTCCGGCTTATGAGGACTGGTGAGACGTTTGTCGACGAAGATGTCGCCCGTTCGTTCATTCACCAGCGTGAAATCGGTGAAAGTGCCGCCGATATCAACACCGAGCCGATACGAGGCACTCATGTGAGCCTCTGTGCAATAGCTGGCATGTTCAGGCGTCAAGGTTCCCCGACGCCATAGGCCCGCGAGCCGGCAATTTCCTCAACTTGATCCGCCCACGCGCTGGGCTGAGCACGCTGCGGCGGCGAGGCGGCGACGAAAATGCTCCTTCCAACCCCCGATGGCAACGATGGCCAGAAGTTCCCGAGGCAGCGGAGCGTATCGCATTTCTGTTCCACGGGTGAGATTCGTAAATCGCCCACTCTCGAAATCGACCTCCAGCTCATTGCCGGTTTCGCACAACGCAGTGGCCCCGATGCAGCCGCTCAGGAACGGCAAGCCGGCATTGATGGCATTGCGATAGCTGCCACGTGGGATGGACTCCGCCACGAGGGCGAGGCCGTGGCCGCGGATACCGAGAAACCCTTGAATGTGCGAGTTACCCTGCCCAAAGCGTTTTCCAGCGACGATGATGTCGCCGGGTGCCACTTTTTTCGCGAACTGCGGATCGATCTCGCTCATCAAATGATCTTTCAGCACCATCGGATCGGTCTCCCGTTCCAGGGCGAACCGCAACGGCATGATGTCGCCGTCGATGCCGAGATTGTCGCCGAACTTCCAGCACCGTCCCCGATAAATCCATTTCATCCGATTGCTCCGATGATCAACAGTACCGCCGGGGATCGGCGATCTTGCCCTCCACCGCGGAGGCAGCGACAGTCAATGGACTGGCGAGATAGATTTCCGCGGTTTTAGCAACGAGTCGCCCATAGTCGTTGCGCGTCCCGGTATTGATGGACGTTTCGCCCTCCGCGAGCGCGCCGATACGGCCCCCGGCGCAAGGTCCGCATCCGGGCGCGGTCATGACGGCACCGGCTTCGTGAAAGATTTCCATCAAACCTTCGCGCGCGGCGGCTCTGGCGACGTTCTGGGTCGCCGGCGTCACATAGAGACGAACATTAGGAGCGACCTTTCGGCCGGCGAGCACACGCGCAGCGTCACGCAAGTCGGGCAGATTGCCGGAAGCGCATGATCCGACGAATGCATGATGGATGGTACGGCCCAGCACGGTCTCAATGCCGACCACCTTGTCGGGCGTCGGCGGAATGGCGACTTGCGGACCGATGTCGGACAGATCGTATTCGACGACGTCTCGAAAGTTTGCGTCGGCGTCGCTCGCCACCATGTCGATCGGCCCGGCATAGACCTGCGCCACATAATCGCGGATCACGGCATCCGGTTCTACCAAGGCAGATTTTGCGCCGATGTCGATCGGCGTGTTACACAAGGTGTGGCGGCCGGAAATGTCGATTGCCGACATGCCCGGTCCTCCAAACTCGACGACCGTGTAGTCGACCAGCGCGTCGCCGAGATCGGCGATGAGCTTCTGGGCGACGTCGCGAACCGACGTGCCCGCCTTCAAGCGGCCGGACAAGTTGACTCGCACCGTTTCCGGCACCCGGAGCCAAACTGATCCGAGCGCCAGCACCTCCGGAATTTCCACCACCACCGGGATGGCGAGAACGCCGACGGCTCCAAAGTTGGTGACATGGACATCGTACGCCATCACGAACATGCCGGGACGCACAAGCCCCTCTTCGACCGGAAAGATGTGTCCTAGCCCGCCCCGTCCCACATCGTAGAAGTGTTTGATTCCGTATTTCGCGACGATTTCACGCACTCGCTTCTGTCGTTCGGACGATTGCGGCGTCACCGCGACAGGTTCGTGGTCGGTCGAAATCAGGACGCGATCGGGATCGAACAGCTTGGTCACGCCAAATTCCTGCAGCACCTTGTCGAAATTCACCACGTACCAGTCATGCACGGTCATCAGTTCTGGCACAGGGTGCACGATCTCGCCGGCGGACACCGATCGTCCCAACACCCGGGAAAGAATCTTTTCCGTGATTGTCTGTCCCATGCGCGTCACTCCGGCGGGAGATTGAGTATCTTCGCGAGCGGCTCGCCTGCCTGGACACGGGCGTCGCGCTGCGACTCGCTCGTACGCTGCGCCCGCGCTCGCTCCACCACCTGCTCTGCGTCGCCCGCGGCAATCACGATAATGCCGTCGCTGTCGCCAATTATAAAGTCGCCAGGATTGACCACTACTCCGCCAACCGCAATCGGTACACCGGCCCAGCCAGGATGGTTCTTCAGGGTTCCGCGCGGCGAGATACCGGCCGCGAAGACGGGAAATCCAAGCTCGACGATTTCGTCCACATCGCGCACGCAGCCGTTTGTCACGCAGCCGCGGATACTGCGCACAATCGAGGCCTTGCTAGAGGTGCCGCCCCAAACCGCGGCGCGATCGGTTCCTCCGGCATCGACCACGATCACGCTGCCCGCTGGCGCACGGTCGATCGCGCGTAAGACTCCTAGCGTGTCGCCCGGCCAAACGCGCAGCGTTACTGCGAAACCTGCAAGGTTGACGCCCGGCACCACAGCCCGAATTGTGGGATCCATGTCCCCCTGTTTGCCCGCCGCCTCGTAGAGCGTCGCAGTTGGGAAACGTCCTAAGGCGTCGGCCAGTTCGATTTGCCTCATGGTTTCTCCCGGACTGCCATAACATCCAATCGCCCGAGTAATCAGGTGTCAGTCTCCGCTCAGCCAAGATTGCCGTCAATACTAGGCCTGATCCGCCGAGTTTCAGTTGACGATGCAGAGTTGTCCCAACGGCATTACACGAGGTCGCCTTGGCAGCGCGGCAAGCTCGGCGTGGCGAACTATCTTGATGGATGAGTCCGGAATGACCGATCTTGGCGCCGCCACATCGGCCGTGTCGATCCGTTAACTCTCCAAATAGTTTGATGCCCTGCGACGCCGTGTCTATCGACATCAAACGCGGCGAATTTTTTTCCTACTTGGACCTCCTGGGTGCAGCAAAACCACGCTCTTGCGGATCATCGGGCGGATTCGAGACTCTGACATCTGGACGTGCGCATGCTGCTGGAGCGCTTATTCAGTTGCAATGCGACCTCTGCCGACGATCGCGAACCAGGAACTAGCCATCTTCCATTCAACGGCCGGCCAACAGCTGATGATAACCTCTCTAGTACGTACTCGGCACTCTACGGTATGGAATTAAGCGAACTGCCCAGACGGACGATTCCGAATCGAGGAAGGACGCGCGGAAATCGCCGGTGCCGTTTACAGCGCAAATCCCGCCCCGAAGGCGCGAAGATCGGCGACCTCCTCGAGTCCCAGCAGCGCCGCATAGAGCGCTTTCGCACGCTGGGCGCCCCATACAGGCACCGTCAGGTCGAAGAACTTCTTCTCGACGTCCTCCGGCCGATGCGGGTTGCTCGGCTCGCCCTTCATGATCTCGCAGCGCCCGCGAACCGTGTCGCCCCCCTTGAGATGGATCACCACGTCGCACTGCTGCTTGGCGGGATAGGCCTGGGTGTAGGCAGGCTCTTCGCTGACATCGACCTTCGCGACGAGCGCCTGCACCACGGGGTTCTGCACCGCCTGCTTGTCGAAGCAGTCGATGCCGGAGCGACCGTGCACCAGGATCGTGGACAGCGCGAACGGGATCGAAAACTTAGCGCCGAAGGAGGTCGTGATGTTCCTGCCGGAAAGCAGCGCCGCCATCTGAAACGCCCTGACCTCGATGCGCTCGATGCTCGCCACATCCAGCCTGCCCTGCGGCAGTGTCGCGAGCGCCGCCTGCAGCGCGTCGATCGCGGCGTGCGAGTAGCGCCCCGAGGAGTGCAGCTTGAAATAGCCCTGCGTGATCAGCCAGTCTCGTCCCAGCCCCTCGATCATGCGCTGCGGATCGAAGCCATCGGCGATGACGTTGCCATAGGTAAAGCCAATGCCGTCGCGCTGGCCGGTGATCCCCGCTTCCACTAGCTGCACGGCGTTCAATCCGGCGAGCGCGCTGTGGCCGGAATAGACGTTGCGCACGGTCGCCTCGTCGAGCATCGCTTGGCGATTGGTCGCCATGGCCATCGTCGCCGCGACGTTGATGACATGGCGCATGCGCGCTTCAACCAGGCCTTTCATGTGCGCGGCGGCGACCGCGGAGCCGATCACCCCGCAGGTGCCATGCGGGTGCACCGAAACGCGCATCTTCGCGGCCCTCCCGACCCGCGCGCTGACCTCGTATCCCATCACCACCGCCAGCAGGAGGTCGCGCCCCGACACGCCGAGCTCCTGCGCGATCGCGACCGCCGCCGGGATCGCCTGGCTTCCCGGATGCGAATACGCGACGGTGCTGCCCTCGTCGAAATCGTGCCAGGTGCTCGAGATGCCGTTGAGAAAAGCCGCGTCGCGCGCCGCTGCGCGATGCGGCGTGCCGATGACCCAGCTCGTTCCCGGGCGCGCATCCTTGAGGTAGCTCGCTGCTAGAGTCCTGAGCTCCTCGCTCTGGTTGCCCGCCGTGACGATCGCGAAGCAATCGGCGATCAGGCGCTTGCAGCGATCGACGACCGCCGGCGGCAGGTCCTCGAAGCGCGTGTCGCGGATGAAGCGGCCGATCTCGACCAGATACGGCGGGGGAACGGCCTTGTCGTGCCGTGCTGCGGAGGGCAACATCAGCGGACCTCGTTCCTGAATCTCGCGACCACCGGACCGGCGCGTCTCGCCCGCGACTTGACCTTGGGACGAATGACCGGCGCCCAGCGACCCAGGTCGGACACTGCCTTCCATTCCGGGGTCTGGTGGAGATTCTCCTGCGTGAGAAAGTACAGCGCCGAGTAGACTAGCAATCCTTTCTCGTTCGGCACCGCGTCTTTGAAGCGTATGACCTCGATGACTCCCTTCAGCTTGAGGATGTTGGGGATGTGGTCGTTGTCGTAGATATCGTTGAACTCGGCTTCGTCCTCGGGCGCGATCTCGAACGTAATCATCATGCAAAAAGGCGCCGGGCCGATATTTTTGATTGCCATGAGAGACCTTACGATTGTTAGGTCAGCGCACGATGCACCCAATGCGCCAACAGAAGGGCGCGCTCGTCTTCCTTGCGGGGCGCGATGACCTGCAGTCCCATCGGCAGGCCTTGCGGCCCGGTGAAGACCGGCACCGAAACCGCCGGCGTGTGCAGGAGCGTCCACATCTGCTGGAAGGCGGCCGGGCCCAGACTGCCGCTCGGGCCGATGGCGGTCAATCCGGCCGGCGCCTCGCCGGTCGCGCTCGGCGTGATCAGCACGTCGAGATCCCGCATCAGGTCATCGAGGAGTCTGGCGCAGGCGCTCGCCGTTTCGAGCGCCGCAAGGTAGCGCTCGCGTGCCACGCCCGCCGCCTTGCCCAGCTTGTTCGCCAGCGCCGGGCTGAGAAGCTCCGCGTGCCGGACGCGCTCGTAGGTGAGCGAGCCGTATGTCTCATAGTCGCTGATCGCGTCGGCGGCGAGAATGATGTCGTCCATCAGCGGCGGCGCCGTCACCTCCGTGACCCTGGCGCCGGCGCGTGCCAGCCTGCCGGCGCAGCCCTCGAGCGCGCTCGCCATCGACGGCTCGGCGAGCGGCCACTGCGGCGTGCGGTATAGGCCGATTCGCGGCGCCGACGCCGGCTTCGAATCGAAGTCGAACGGGGCGAGGCCGATCAGCGCGCGGCCGATCAGCGCCGCATCGGGCACCGTGCGGCCGTACACGCCGACCGTGTCGAGCGAGGCGGACAGCGCCTTTACGCCGGCCGTGCTGATGAAGTCGAACGTGGGCTTGTAGCCGACGATACCGCAGTAGGAGGCGGGCCGGATCAGCGATCCGCCAGTCTGCGTGCCGAACGCCAGGGGCACCATGCGATCGGCGACCGCGGCGGCCGAGCCGCTAGACGAGCCGCCCGGCGTGTGGCCGAGGTTGCGGGGATTGCAGGTGCCGGCCGGATGAATATTAGCGAGCTCGGTCGAGACCGTCTTGCCGAGCACGACGGCGCCGGCTTCGCGCGCGCGCGCCACACAGACCGCATCGCAGGCGGGTTGGTTGCCCTTGTAGATCGGCGTGCCGTACTCCGTCGGCATGTCCGCCGTATCGATGACATCCTTGACCGCGATGGGCACGCCGTGGAGCGGCCCGCGGCGCGGCTCCCGGTCGCGCTTGCGGGCTTCGGCGATCGCCCTGTCGGGCCAGAGGTACGCCCACGCCCGCGCGTCGTTCTCGCGCTCCGCGATGCGCTCGAGGCAGGCCCGGATCAGGTGCTCGGCGGTGAGCCTGCCCGCCGCCATCTCCGCGGCCGCCGCAACCGCGCTTAGCTCGTTCGGCCTGGACATCTATCTATCCGTGGTGCTGCACCCGCATGCGGGTGTTGTAGCTGAAGCGTCCCTCGGGGTAGTAGCCGAGGCTGACCTGCAGGATGTGACCGTCGCCGTCGTAGTAGTGGCGCAGGATGCGCCGGCGTGCGCGGGCGCACCTTCAGCAGGCGCGCAAGGTCCGCCGGCATGAGCGCCGGCGAGATGTCCTGCTGCAGCTCGCCCAGCACGACGCCGAACCGGCGCTCGAGAATCGCGATCACCGTATGCGGGGCGCAGCGCACGTCCTCGGCGATCGCGCCGAACTCCGGCCGCACCCACACGTGAACCGCGCCCACCGGCTCGCGCATACGAATGAGCGAGCGCAGCAGGTCGAAGCGCAGCCATGTCTCGCCGGCGCAGCAGCCGAGCAGCGCGGCGAGCTCGGCGTCGGCCGTGAGCGTGGCCTCGCGCACGAACTGCAGCCGCGTGCTCTTGGTGAACTGCAGCAGCTCGGCCACCGAGTTCATCGACAGCACTGCCTTCTCCGGGACGGTGTGCGCGCGCACCGTGGTCCCGACCCCGGCGCGCGCCGTGACGAGGCCCAGGTCGCGCAGGTGGTGGATCGCGGCGCGCACGGTGTGCCGGCTGACGCGGAAGCGCGCCTCGAGCTCAGCTTCGGTCGGCAGCTTGGTGCCGACCGGATAGCGCCCGCCGGAGATGTCGGCGAGCAGTGCCTGTGCGACACGCGCGTAGCGGGTGGTGGACGTTATGGAAGAGGGAAGCTCGAGGGGCGATCGCATGGTGCGGGCGCTCGCACTATGCCGACGCGCGGTGCGCGCCGTCAATTGACGGCGCCCGCGCGTCGAGTATTGTCCGTACATTCGCATAAATCCCGGGGACCTCATGCTCGAGGCGGTACTGCGCCAGGCGGAACGCGATTCCGGCGTCCAGCTCGCGCGCCTGCAGCGCTATATCCAGCAGCCTTCGATCGCGGCGGAGAACCGCGGCATCGACGAGACCGTGGCCATGGTGGCGAAGGAGATAGACGAGCTCGGCGGCGTCGGCCGGGTGGTGCCGGCGAAGGAATTCCCGATCGTTTTCGGGCGCTTCGACGTGGGCGCGAAGCGCACACTGCTCGTCCATTCGATGTACGACACCACGCCGGCGGACGAGCCGAACTGGAGCGTGCCGCCGTTCGAGGGCCGGCGTGTCGCCAATTTCGAGGGCAAGCTCGGCGACTGCATCGTCGGCCGAGGCGCCGAGGACACCAAAGGGCCGCTCACCACGGTGCTGAACGCCATCGCCGCCTACCGGGACGCCGGCGTCAAGCTGCCCTGCAACGTGTGGATGGTGCTCGAGGCCTCCGAGCTCGGCAGCGGCAGCCTGCCCGGCTTCGTCGCCGAGAACGCAAGCGAGCTCGCCAAGGCCGACGTGTGCTTCTGGCCCTGGCATACCGAGCGATCGGACGGCACGCAGGTCGTGTTCCTGCGCCTGAAGGGCATCGTGACGCTCAAGCTGCGCTGCCGCGGCGGCGCATGGGGCGGCCCACGCGGCGCCGAGATGCACGGCGCGCACTCGACCTGGGTGTCGAGTCCCGCGCACCGCCTCGTCGCGGCGCTCGCCAGCATGAAGACGCCCGACGATTTCGACGTGGCGATCGAAGGCTTCTACGATGGCCGCGTGCCGCCGACCCCGGGCGACGAGGAGCTGGTCAGGAAGCTCGTCGCGCGCGTCAAGCCCGAGCGACTGTGCGCCGACCTCAACATCGCGCGCTTCAAGCAAGACACGCTCAAGGGAGCAATCCGCGCCAAGTCCTTCCAGAGCGAGTTCAACGTCGCCGGCCTTAAGTCGGGCTACGTGTCCGAGACCGGGCACAAGGTGATCGTGCCGCACGAGGCGGTGGCCGCGCTCGACATGCGGCCGCTCGACGGCATGACGGTGGAGAACATGGTGTCCTCGATCCGCCGCCACCTCGACAAGCACGGCTTCCCCGACGTCTCGGTCGAGCTCATGAACGGCTACGTCGGGGGCGGCTCGGCGCCCGAAGATTGGGCGGTGAAGGCGCTTCTCGCCACCTATGCCGACTGCGACATCGACCCGGAAGTGTGGCCGCGCGAATCGCTCGCCATCGCCGCCAAGCTCTTCACCGACCTCGGCATGTCCTGGATCGCCACCGTGCCCGGTCACGCCAACCGCCGGCACTCGGCGAACGAGTACATCCAGGTGAAGGGCTACAGGAAGGCGATCGAGTTCACCGTTCGCCTCTTCTCTCGCATCGCGAATGCGGAGCGCAGCTAGCAGCGGGCAAGCCGGCGCCGGCCTCGGCGGCCTAATGGTCGTGCCGGGCTTGCTGTGGCTCGCCGTGTTCGCCGTGGTGCCGCTCGGCTTCCTCGCCACGGTATCGCTGTGGAAACACTCGCTCTTCGGCCTCACCACCGCGGTCTCGCTCGACGCCTACCGCATCATCGCCAACGAGCCGGTGTACGCGCTCGTGCTGTGGCAGACGCTGCGCATCGCGCTGGTCACGACACTCCTCTCCCTCGTCATCTCCTATCCGCTAGCGATGTTCCTGGCGCGGCTGAAAGGACACCACAAGACCCTCGCCGTGGTGCTTGTCTTCCTGCCCTTCTGGACCAGCTACGTGGTGCGCACCTTCGTGTGGCTGCCGATGCTCGGCCGCAGCGGCGTGGTGAACTCGACGCTGCTCGCGCTGGGTATCATCGACAAGCCGCTCGATTGGCTGCTCTACAACGAAGGCACGGTGTACGTGGGCCTCGTGTACGTCTACACGCTCTACATGACGCTGCCGATCTACCTGTCGCTCGACCGGCTGGATCCGAAGCTCGTCGAGGCAGCAAACGACCTCGGCGCCACGCCCCTGCAGGCGTTCCGCCGCGTGGTGCTGCCGCTCACCATGCCGGGGATCTGGTCGGGCTGCACCATGGTGTTCCTGCTCTCCTGCGGCGCCTACGTCACGCCGCAGCTCCTCGGCGGCACGTCGGGCCACATGCTCGGCAACGTGATCGCCGCGCAGTTCCTGCACACCAACAACTGGCCCCTCGGCGCGGCGCTGTCGCTGATCCTGGTGGTGGTGGTGATCGGGTTCCTCTTCGTCGCCGGCCGGCGGCTCGGCCTGCAGCAGCTCTTCATGGGCGAGCGCCGATGAGGATGCCGTGGCTCCTGCGCGGCTATGCGGCCGTCTTCTACGCGTTCCTCTATATGCCGATCGGCGTGATGGTCGTGCTGTCGTTCAATGACTCACAGATCATGGGCTTCCCGCTAAAAGGCTTCACCCTGCGCTGGTACGGCGAGGCGCTCGCCGAAGGCGCGCTGCTGCGTGCGCTGTGGAACAGCTTCGTGGTGGGTTTCGTTGCGTCGCTCGTCGCCACGGCGCTCGCGCTGATGATCGCCCTCGGCCTGCGTCATCGCGTGCCATTCCGCGGCGCCGTGCTGCCGGTCATCCTGATTCCAATTATCACCCCGGGCATCGTCTCGGGCGTGCTCTTGTACGTAAGCTTCGGCGTCCTTGGCCTGCCCTACGGCCTGTCCACGGCGGTGATCGCCGCGCACGTCACGTGGGTGCTGCCCTTCGCCTTCCTCACGCTCTACCCGCAGCTGCACCGTTTCGACCGCTCCATCGAGGAGGCGGCGATGGACCTAGGCGCCACGCCCTGGGTGGTGTTCAGGCGGGTGATCCTGCCGTTGATTCGCCCGGCAATCATCGCCACACTCCTCTTTTCGTTTACGCTGTCCTTCGACGAGTTCATCCGGACGCTGTTCGTGGTGGGCTCGCAGCGCACCACGCCGGTCTACCTCTGGCTCCTCATCGCGGAGCAGATGGCGCCGTTCCTGCCGGCGGTGGGTGTGATGATCATGCTGGTGTCGATCGCGGTGGCAGGCGTGGGCTTCTGGGTATCGGGCCGCGCCGCGAAGCTCGCGGCGCGCGTTGAAGGGTAACTTCATCAAAGCAGGGGTCACTTCCCCAAGGAGGAGCCATGAAACGGCGTGAGTTTCTGAAGAACGGTGTAGCAGCGGGAGCGCTGGCGGCGCTGTCGGGAGGACTGGCGTACGGGCAGGCGGACCCGACGCTCGAGATCCTGGTCGTCAACGCGCTGGTGAGCGGGCCGCTCAAGGGCATCCTTGAGAAGGAGGCGAAGGTCAAGATCAACGACGCGCCATTCCAGTCGTCGACCGACGTGGTGTCGCGCCTCGCCGCCCCTGGCGGCACCGGGCGCTACAACCTGATGATGAGCCACTCCATCTTCTCGCGCGGCCCGGTGCTCGGCGAGCGCGCCGGCCAGGAGCGGTGCACCGCGCTCGACCTGAAAAAAATCCCCAACGTCTCGCAGGTGGCGGACACGTTCAAGCCGGACTTCCTCGAGCGCGGCGGCAAGATGTACGGCATTCCCATTATGTGGGGCTACGACAGCGTGCTCTTCAACACCAAGGAGGTGCCGGCCGACAAGGACCCGGGCATGCAGTCCTGGGGCCTGATCTTCGACGACAAGTACGCCGGCCGCATCGGCTGGCAGGACGCCTCGCCGCACATGCTGCTCGCCGCGGGCCTCTTCCTCGGCCACAAGCAGCCCGAGCTGATGAACGCGGAGGAACTCAACGAGGTCGGCAAGTTCATGATCGCGAAGAAGAAGAACGTGCGCACGATCTGGACGAGCTTCGCGCAGTGCTCGAACCTCCTCGCCACCGGCGAGGTCGTGACCACCTTCGGCCCCATCCCGGTACGCTACGGCCTGCAGCAGAAGGGCGAGCCGATCACCAACGCATGGTGCAAGGAAGGCGTGCTCTCCTTCGTGCAGCCGGCCTACATCCCGAAGGATTCGTCCAACCAGGACGCGGCGCACGCGATGATCAACGCCATGCTCGGCCAGGCCTATGCGAGCCAGATGTCGCCGGTGTGCGGCTATCTCTCCACGTCAAAGCTCGGCGCGCAGGACATGCCTTCCGCCGAGCGCGCGAAGTGGGGATACGGCATACTCGACGGCTCGACGAAGCACGCGCCGCTTCGCATGCCGCAGGACCTCAACCGCTGGCTCGAGGTCTGGACCCGGATCAAGGCGTCCTGAGCTTGGCAAAAACGGAAGCCGCAGTCTCGGTCCGCGGCGTGACAAAGGCGTTCGGGGGCGTGCTCGCCCTCGACGCCGTCTCGCTCGAGGTGCGTCGCGGCGAGTTCCTCTCGCTGCTCGGGCCGAGCGGTTGCGGCAAGACCACGTTGCTGCGCATCATCGGCGGCTTCGAGCAGCCGACGAGCGGCGACGTGCTGATCGGCGGCAAGAGCGCGCTCGCCGATCCGCCGTACCGGCGCCGCACCAACATGATCTTCCAGCACCTTGCGCTCTTCCCACACCTCACCGCGGCGCAAAATATCGCGTTCGGCCTCGAGGTGAAGAAGCTGCCGCGCAGCGAGATCGAGCGCAAGGTGAAGGAGTCCCTCGCGCTGGTGCGGCTCGCCGGCTACGAGGAACGCCAGATCGACGCGCTGAGCGGCGGCCAGCGCCAGCGCGTAGCGATCGCGCGCGCCATCGTCAACGACCCGGAGGTGCTGCTGCTCGACGAGCCGCTCGGCGCACTCGATCTGCAGCTGCGCCTGCAGATGCACGACGAGCTCAAGCGCATCCACCGCGAGACCGGCCGCACCTTCATCTTCGTCACGCACGACCAGGGCGAGGCGATCTCGCTCTCCGACCGCATCGCGGTGATGTGGGAGGGCCGCATCATCCAGCTCGGCTCGCCGCGCGAGATCTACGAGCGCCCGGCGGCGCTCACCGTGGCGCAGTTCGTCGGCCACGCCAACTTCATAGAGGGACGCCTCGAAGTCGGGGGCGCGTCGGCCTCGGGCGCGTTGTCCATGCTCGCCGGCGACTGGCGCCTTGACGGGCGCGCCGGCGCCCAGATCGCCCCGGGCAGCCCCGTGATCGGCGTGCTGCGCTACGAGAAGCTCGTCCTCGGCGACAAGGGCCTGCCCGCCACCGTGCAGGAAGCCGCCTACCTTGGCCCTACCGTGCGCGTCACGGTGAAGCTCGAAGGCGGCCGCAGCCTCATCGCCGAGCTGGCGAGCACCGAAGCCAACGTTTCCCTCACGCCCGGCGCGCAGGTGCGCGTCTCCTGGGCGCCGGACAACCTCGTCATCCTTCTCGCCTAGGAAAACCATGTATCGCATCGGCATCGATGTGGGCGGCACTTTTACAGACGTCATCCTCGTGCGCGAGGCCACCGGCGACGTCCACATCGCCAAAGTCCTCAACGAGCCCGGCCGGCGCGCCGCGACCGTGGTGCGCGGCATCAAGCGCGTCATGGACCTCGCCGGCGTGCAGTCGAAGGACGTGCAGTTCATCGGCCACGGCACCACCATCGCCACCAACGCCGTGATCGAGCGCAAGGGCGCGAAGACCGCGCTCGTCGCCAACAAAGGCTTCCGCGACAGCCTCGAAATCGGCCGCTTCGCGCGCTCGGCCGACTTGATCTACGCCGTGCAGCGCGACAAGCCTGCGCCGCTCGTGCCGCGGCACCTGCGCCTCGGCGCCGACTGCCGCGTCGACGCGTCGGGCAAGGTCGTGCGCGAGCTCGACGACGCCGAGGTCGAGCGCGTCGTCGAGGAAGTGCGCGCGAGCGGCGCCGAGGCGGTCGCGATCAGCCTGCTTTTCTCGTTTCTCGAGCCGCGGCACGAGCAGCGGCTGCGCGACCGGCTGCGCGAGGCGCTGCCGCAGGTGGATACGCTCGCCTCCTCCGACGTGCAGCCGGAGTTCCGCGAATATCCGCGCACCAGCACCACCGTCTTCGCGGCCTACGTCTCGCCGGTGATGCGCAATTACCTCGAGACGCTGCTCGCCAGCATGCGCGATGCGGGCATCACCAGCCCGCTCTTCGTCTTCCAGTCGAACGGCGGCGTGGTGCGGCCGCAGCTGGTGATGCGGAACCCGATCACCACGCTGCTCTCCGGTCCGGCCGGTGCGGTGGTCGGCGCGGCGCACCTCAGTGCGGCGAGCGGCTATCCGCGCCTCATCACCATGGACATGGGCGGCACCAGCCTCGACGTCTGCCTCCTGCGCGAGGGCGTCGCGGAAGCGACCACCGCGCGCGAGATCGACAGCTACCCGATCGTCACGCCGATGCTCGACGTGCACACCGTGGGCGCCGGCGGCGGCAGCATCGTGCGCCTCGACGAGGTCGGCCGCATCAAGGTGGGGCCAGACAGCGCAGCCGCCGATCCCGGCCCCGCCTGCTACGGCCTCGGCGGCACGCAGGTCACGCTCACAGACGTCAACCTGGTGCTCGGCTACATCGATCCGGACAACTTCGCCGGTGGCGAGGTCAAGCTGTACCCCGAAAAGGCGTGCGAAGTGATCCAGCAGCGCATCGCCGGCCCGCTCAAGGTCGACGTGGTTGCCGCCGCGGCCGGCATCTTCAAGGTGGCGGCGAGCCAGATGGCCGAGGCGATCCGCTTCGTCTCGGTGCAGCGCGGCGTCGACCCGCGCGAATTCGACCTCTGCGTGTTCGGCGGCGGCGGCCCGATCCACGCCTTCTCGATCGCCGACCAGCTCGCCATGCGCCGCATTGTGGTGCCGAACAACCCTGGCCTGTTCTCGGCGAGCGGCATCGCGGCGGCCGATTTCACGCACGACTACTCGCTCTCCATCCTCAAGCCCGCCGCCGGCATCGACCTGCAGGCGCTCGAGCTCGCCTACGCGGAGCTGCACAAGCACGCCGAGGCCGACTTCGACCTCGAGGGCGTGCCGCGCGAGCGCCGCCGCTACCAGAGAAGCGCCGATATGCGCTACGTCGGCCAGACAAGCGAGATCAACATCCGCGTCGCCGCCGAGCCGGCGCGCGGGCGCATCGATCTAGCCTCCTACCTTGCCGAGTTCCACCGCCAGCACGAGATGGTCTATACCTACTGCGTGCCCGACGAGCCGGTCGAGATCGTCAACATCCGCCTGCGCGCCATCGGCGCCGTCGACCGGCCGAAGCAGCGCGCCTCTAGGGCGAATGCCGCCGCCAAGCCGGTGGCGAGGCGCCCGGCGTGGTTCGATAGCGAAATGCAGGCGGACGTCTATCTGCGCAAGGACCTCGGTCCCGGCGCACGGATCACGGGGCCGGCGATCGTGCAGGAGCTCTCCTCCAGCACCATCGTGCCGCCGGGCGCGACCGCGACGGTCGATCAGCACGAGAACATTCTCCTGGAGCTACCGTGAGCATCGATCCCTTTACCCTTGCCGTAATCCAGAATGCGCTCATCGGCGTCGCGTACGGGATGAAGCTGATGACGATGCGCGCAGCATACACGCAGCTCTGGAAGGAACAGGGCGACCTGTCGTGCTGCGTAATGGACGCACAAGGCGAGATAGTGGCGCAGGACCCGACGAGCTTCCCGGTACACGTCACCACGATGCCCTTCCAGCTGCAGGGGCTGATCGAGGGCATCGGCCGTGAGAACATCCGCCCCGGCGACGTGCTGGCGACAAACGACCCATTCCTCGGCGGCACGCACCTGCCCGACGTGCTGCTCGCGCGGCCGCTTTTCTGGCAGGGCGAGCTCTACGGCTACCTCTGCAACCGCGGGCATTGGGCCGACATCGGCGGCATGGGGCCGGGCAGCTACTCACCGGCGACGAAAGAGCTCATCCAGGAAGGCATCGTCATCCCGTCGGTGAAGCTCTTCGTCGGCGACGCGCTGCAGAAAGGGATCGTCGACCTCATCATCCGCAACGTGCGCGATTCGTCAGTGGCGATGGGCGACATGCGCGCGCAGTACGCTTCGTGCTTCACCGGCGAGCGGCGAATGAACGAGGTCATCGCGCGCTATGGCATCGGCACCATCCGCGCCGCGATGCACGAGATCCTCGCGCGCTCCGAGCAGCTCACGCGCGCGCGCATCGCCGGCTTCAAGGACGGCGAGTACCACGCGCGCGACTGTCTCGACGGCGACGGCTTCAGCGAGGAGCCGCAGTGGATCGACGCGCGCGTCTCCATCTCCGGCTCGGACATCACCGTCGACCTTTCCGCCTCTTCGCCGCAGTCGCGCGGCGGCATGAACTGCTCGCGCGCTTCGGCTATCTCCGGCGTGCAGTACGCGATCAAGGCGATCACCGATCCGGAGAACCCGCCGAACGCCGGCAGCTACCGGCCGATCAAGGTGATCACCCGCCCGGGAACGCTGTGCGACGCGCAGCCGCCGGGCTCGATGGTCGGCTACGGCGAGGTCACCTACCGCGTGCTCGACTCGACCATGCGCGCGCTCTCCGGCGCGGCGTCGACCGCGGTGCTCGCCAGCGGCTCCGGCTCCACCGGCACCACCGTGATCGGCGGCGGCGACACGCGCCCGAACGCGCGCAAGCCCTTCTTCCTCACGCTCGAGCTCTCGTCCGGCGCCTACGGCGCGCGCGCCACGCGGGACGGCATCAACGCGATTCGCTACGGTGCGGGCAACGCCGGGCATGTGCCGATCGAGGCCGACGAAATGGAAAACCCGATCCTCTTCGAGCGCTACGAGGTGATGCCGGATACCGGCGGCGCCGGTCGCTTCCGCGGCGGCAACGGCTTCTGCCGGGTGTTCCGGGTGCTCGCCGACCAGGCTTCGATCTGCATCTGCGCCGACCGGCACCGCACGCAGCCGCCGGGCCTGTTCGGCGGCCGGCCGGGCACCACCGCGCAATATGTGCTCAACCCGGGCCTGCCGTCCGAGCGACGCCTGACGAGCAAGACCCCCTACGTGCCGCTCGAGGCGGGGACGCTCGTCTGGCTGCAGTCGGCGGGCGGCGGCGGCTACGGCGACCCGCGCGAGCGCGACCCGCAGCTGATCGAGCGCGACCTGCGAGACGGCTACATCACCGAGGAGTTCGCGGCGCGAGAATACGGTTACCACAAGGGAGCATCCCGATGAACAGAGCACTAACCCGCTCGGGTGCTGGCGCGTCGCGCCTCAGGCGCCTCGGCAGCGCCGCAAAGGGCCGATTGAATGCGGCTGGTTGGGAAAACACAGTCATGCGTCTGTTCGCCCTTGCCTTCACGTTGTCACTTGCGAACTTCACGGTCGCATCGGCGCAGACGGCGACGCCCGATAGCGAGAATGGGCGCTACAGTTTCAGTCCCGTGGCAGACGGGGTGCTGCGGCTCGACACCCGCACCGGCCAAGTCTCGCAGTGCAGCCGGAGCGATGCCGGTTGGGCCTGCAAGGTGGTGCCCGACGAGCGCTCGGCGCTGGAGACGGAGATCGCCCGCCTGCAGGGCGAGAACGCTACGCTGAAGAAGGACCTTTTAGCCCGGGGGCTGACGGTACCCGGCGTCTTGATCAGGCAATGTCCAATTTACGATTGGCGGATTTGTTAGCCTCTCTCATCCACGACAGTCCCAAACTCGGATCAGGACCGGCGGTCCAGGGGATTGTTCTCGGTCCAGGGGACGAGGCCAAAGTAAAGATCAAGCAGTCTCTCGGCTTGCGTGCGGGTGACAATCGGGGCTTCGCTATTGGCCGACGCCATGGCAATCTCTGCGGTCAGAAAGGCCCGGGCAGTATTGGCGGCGTAGTCGGCGGTAATCATAGATGTAGCTCCTGTCGCTGGATTCCGCGATCGTTTTCAATTAGCTCCGTTCGTGATCGGACGGTATAGGTGGTAGTTCGATCGAGGCCACAGTGCCATTCTACGGAGGTTGACCGGCCTGGCATGTAGGTTTGAGCCGCTAATAGGTCGTACGTTATCCAGCCTTCCAGGGTACCAGTCGATCGTCGTATGCGCCGCGCGAAGTCTGACGGCATTGCTGCCGAGTTGCTGCTCGCTTGGCTGCTTCGCCGAGCTCCCCTACGCGGATGAATCAAGGCGGAAGGTCGCGCAGGCTCGCCCATTCTATCAAACGGTTTCAGCAAAAAAATTGGACTGCCCGCGACCATGAAACTCTACGGACCACGCCTGTGCCCGCACCGACAGGACGATCGCCCACCGCCTGAGCTCACAAAGGCCGCGATAGCTCCCTCGATTTCACGAAGTGCTCACCGGCAAACGTTCACACAGGCGTGATAAAATCGTTGCCCGAAGCGGTGCATAGTACAGCCGGCGGGCGAAAGCGGCCCAGGCTGCGGTGACGGAGCCGCCAACCTGGTTGCAACGAAGGAACAACGACATGACTGGACAAGCTCAACTGCGAATGCCGCGTTGCTTGATGACAGGCTGTCTGACCATTGCCGCTCTATTGAGCGCTTGCCTGGCGATGACCGCCGCGACAGCGCAGGATCGCGCGCCCGATTACGCCGCGATCATCGCCGCGCCCGACCGC
>Ga0306920_100001815_pt1 | contig 26586 bp, 25 predicted proteins | sample flu12Cox44000170_FD_204666 | JGI IMG/M metagenome (GOLD analysis project Ga0306920, IMG submission 204666) | Lab enrichment of tropical soil microbial communities from Luquillo Experimental Forest, Puerto Rico - flux4day.12C.oxic.44.000.170 (v2)... | ecosystem: Environmental > Terrestrial >...
CACGTACAGTTTGAGCGGCGGACGGTGGCCAGCGCGTAAAGCGCGCCACCTCCGACCCGACACCGAGGAAACGGGGGAACCAACCCGAGGGACCCCGTGGAGGGAAGGGAGCATCGGAACACGGGCACGTTCGGGGGAAAGATGGCGGGGACATCGGGCTCCACAAACGTCTTAACGAAACTCGGGCAAATAGCAAAACTGGCGCGCGGGATGCCACAAGCGGCACTGACTACGCTCGCCCACCACATCGACATCGATTGGCTGCGCGAGGCGTATCGGCGCACGCGCAAGGACGGAGCCACTGGCGTCGACCGGCAGACAGCGGATGAGTACGCGAGGAACCTGGATGAAAACCTCCGCTCGTTACTCGAACGCGCCAAGTCGGGCAGCTACGTGGCACCACCGGTCCGAAGAGTGCACATCCCGAAGGCGGGGGATGGCTCCAAAACGAGGCCCATCGGCATACCAACCTTCGAGGAGAAGGTGCTTCAGCGGGCGGTGGCAATGGTGCTGGAAGCAGTTTTCGAGCAGAGTTTTCGCGACTGCTCATACGGCTTCCGGCCCGGCCGCTCGGCGCATCAGGCGCTGAGAGTCGTGCAAAGCCAGACGGTGAAAATGGCGGGCAAGTGGGTTCTCGAGGTCGATATCCGAAACTTTTTCGGGACCTTGGACCATAGTCTCTTGCGGGACATCGTGCGCAAGCGGGTACGTGACGGAGTCCTGCTGCGGCTCATTGGCAAGTGGCTGAACGCCGGCGTGATGGAACACGGGGCGATTCAATACCCGGAGGCCGGCACGCCACAGGGCGGGGTAATTTCCCCAATCCTGGCGAACATCTACTTGCACGAAGTGCTCGATGACTGGTTTGCACGGCAGGTCGTGCCGCGACTTGCTGGCCGCGCTCTTCTCGTTCGTTTTGCTGATGACCTGGTCATTATCTTTGAGTATGAACGGGATGCACGGCGAGTCTTCGAAGTGCTGCCAAAACGGTTAGCGAAGTATGGCCTGACGCTTCATCCGGAGAAGACCCGGCTGATTGATTTCCGACGGCCGGACCGGCGGGTTTCGACGGCGCTTAACAACGCCGACGTGCGCTCCCGGCCCGACACCTTCGACCTGCTGGGCTTCACTCACTACTGGGCCATGTCCCGCAACGGAAATTGGGTGGTGAAGCAGAAGACCGCGGCGGACCGTTTCCGGCGCACTCTCAAGCGCATCGCAGACTGGTGTCAGCGATACCGGCACGAACCGGTTCCTGAGCAGTGGACAGCACTGAGGCGGAAGTTGCTGGGGCACTTTGCGTATTTCGGTATCACCGGAAACTTTAAGGCGCTGCGCAACCTCCGCTACCGAGTGATTGCGGTGTGGCGCAAGTGGCTGAGCCGCCGCTCGCAGCGGGCTTGGATATCGTGGGATGTGATGATGAAGCTTGTGGCACGCTACCCGCTGCCCGAGCCGCACATCCGTCCTGCAATCGTCGCGTAGCGAAACCGTGAACCGAAGAGCCGGATGCGGAAAACCTGCAAGTCCGGATCCGTGGGAGTCTCAGGGGAGCAATCCCCTGAGACGACCCGACAATGATTCTGCCTGGTACCCTAATTAGGACTTGTGCAACTTCACGCAGAAGGAGTTATCGCCTGGAGTTTTGAATACCGGATCGTTACGCCTCCACGTTCCACGGTAGAATGCAACTCAGTCGGCCGGCAGTCGCTCCGACGCCGGTGTCGTCGGAACCCGCTCTATCGCTGGAACCCGCTCTATCGGTGGAACAAACGAGCGAACCATCTGCGACGACGTGAGAAGGCTTGTCGGCCGTATATCTTTTCCAGGGCACTGAGGTCGATGGTCACGCTGTCGGCAAACCGGCGCTTGAGCGCAAACGCTGGAACCAGCTTTTCGAAATTGTTTGCCTGAATGTGGTCTCCACCAAAGTTCAGCGTCAGCTCACCCGCCTTGCGGTTGATTGCAATGCGGTCGTCATGGTTTGCCGCGATATCGTTCAGCTGGTCGAGCAGTGGCCGATCGTTCATCGCCAGGCGCTCATCGTTGGTAACAGGCGCCACCCACTCGGGCACGTTACCAAGGCAGCTAACTGTCAAATCGTGCAGCACCCTGGACGAGACTTCGAGCAGGTCGGGCGGCGCCATTGGGCGTACGGCGAGCTGCTCCCGCATTGCCGGGAGAAGCGGCAATAGGCGCTGTAGGTACGCACGGTAGAAGGCTGTACCGATCTGGGAGTGAGCCCGATGGGCGATCTCTTTTGAGGTCGCATGCTGATCGGGAATCGCCGCGTCAATCAGGCACACCACAGCACGCTTGCGAATATCGGGCGAGACTGCGCTGACTTGCTTGTTGGTCGAAATAATCACCGGAGCATACAAAGTCGCGCGCTCGCGGTCGAACTTCACGAGATCCGGCACCTCGCGCGTGAACCGGTCCCGGTTGACGTCGTCGATGAGCAACGGAATCGCTCCAAGCTGTTCGCGTAAACCGAGCACGCGATTGGCGGTGAACGTCGCACCCCTTAGCTGTTTCCATACCGGCCCGAACATCGAGCTCGCGGCAATCTCGGAAAACCACGACTTGCCGCCGTTGGGTCGCCCGTAAAGGATGCCGAATACCGGATACGCGAGCGGATCGCCCGAGTTGACAATTGCCGCCTGACGCAGCCAGGGCGCTACGGGAGCCGCATAGAGCCAGCAGAGAAAGGTCCAGTAGGACTTGATCGCAGCCTCGGCATTGCCGAAGAAGTTTCCGAAGCTCCCGATATAGTTGGTCATCAAAGCGGCATCGGCCCTAACCTCCTCGACACGGAGCTCGCTTCGAGGGTTCAGCCATGGCCTGTCTTCGACAAACACCTCGGCGGTATCGATTGCGATGGTGCCTCGGACAATGCGGTCGTCGCTGGCGGCGTCGGTGGGAGCAGTCTGATGCGCGCGATAGGCACGAAAGAAAGATGTTGCGGTAATGACCGTCTTGCCGCCTTTGGTTCCATCAAGCTCGAGCCCGCGCAGGCGCACAGCCTCGGCGCCGGCCAGCCTCAGCGCTTCAGCAGTTAAGCCTGTCGAGGGAAGTTTTGGACGATCTTCCATGATCGCCACCCCGGCAGAGAGCACCTGAACGCACGGAACTTCCGTCATCGGGATTGGTGCCGTTCGCGGCTGCACGCCATCGGCGGATGTTACGGCTAGGTAATCAGCCGGGACCGGCGCCGCTTCTCCGGCGTCTCGTGCGTAGTAGTCGGCGAAGCTTCGGTAGGCTTCCTCACCGTCGAAGACAATATAGACTTCCTTCTGCCGGCCAGTCAGCGCGGCGAGACTGAGGTTGGCGGAGCCGGTGATTACGCGCAACGTTCCGTGGCCCGAGAGCAAGTAGAGCTTTTCGTGACTCGGCATCTTGCGCAACAGACGAAAGCGCAGCGTTCCGTCCGCAACCCTGGGCAGGAGCGCGCGCCCCGATTTTCCTAACTCGGCAGCCAGGCGTTCGAGGAACGCCTTTTGGTCGGCTACCGCATCGATGAAGGTGTAGCCCCGTGCCACATTACTCGCCTGCTCCAGCGCCGCGTGTTCGCGTGAAAGAATCCGCTCGGAACCGAAGGTTATTTCCACCTCTTTGAACATCCCGGCGAGCTCCAGGATGACATCGAGGCCGCTCGAATACGTGATGACCTTGAGAGTGTCGAAGCCGGCAAAGAGGTCGCGCCAATTTGCCTCTTCCCGGGCGATCATCTCAGCCCGGAAGACTGTAAGTGCACGTTGCTCAGATGTGGACTTATCGCGAAACAGGCTCGCAGGTTCCATTTCTCTCCCAACCACATCTTAGTCCGGCATTTCATCGCCTGGCCGGGGCCGCTCACCGCCACGCCGTCTCAGGATCCGGTCGAAGGCTTTGAAATCCACCCGATTCTTCCGATCTTGAAAGAATCGGGCAGTTTCAAGCGCCGAGATCTTCTCGGCAACAGCTGTGGCAACGAACTGGTTGATGCTGGTTCCTTCCTGCTTGCTCAGCCGCTCCACCGCCTGCTTGAGCGAGCGCGGCAGACGCAACGGGTAGGTGCTTGTCTCCTTCATAGTGATTTGACTCTCCCCATCCCCTCTCGCGGGAGCAGTACCTCAACGCCGAAGCGCGACGGCACTTCGGCATAATCCCGCACGTTGAACGTGATCAGAGCGTCGGCGCCGCCATTCACCGCCGATTCCAGTACCATTTCATCTCCGGGGTCGCGAAGCTGCGGTCTCCATAGAAAGTGGATCCTTACCGGCTCAGCCATCGCGATGACAGCAGTCGCAAATGTCTCGATCTCCTGCTCCGATAAGCCCGAGGCCAGCTGGTGCTCTGGCTCGTGGCAGACCGCTTCATACTCCAACGCGAGAGCTACACTCACTAAGACTGTCAGTTTGCCTCCTCGTGCTGCACGCAGAAGTGCGGCGGACGCACCCGTAGGACTGCGCATCGCCGCCACAACTACATCTGTGTCCAAGACCGCCCTCACATCGCGCGCAACATCATATCGTAGGTGATGTCTGTGAGCTAGCGCGCGGGTCCCTGCCAGCTCTCGTCAGAAGCCGCATCCGGCGGTGCGTTCCTCGACGTTTGTGGCGGAATTGATAACTCCCGCCATCCGCCGCGATCACCCTTTGCTGTATTTCAGCCTAAGAACGGAACTAGGTTCCTTCTGTAGTAGTCCTTAATTTCGTCTACAAGGTCCGCCATTCAGTATCCGGCATTCTTCTAACGACCACAGCGCCTAGTTGCCGTTGAGCGCTTATGAGCCCGGACTGTAACAGTCTTCGGTCCAGGCTTTCAGCTTAGCTTCTTGGTGCATCGCATGTCTTCCTCACCTGCTCAGCCGCAAATTTCATTACCCCTAAGCGACCTCAACCACAACTCGCGACCCCTCGGACCGTTTGGTAACACGAAACCTTAGCAGGTAGGCGTGCACTGAGCGCTTCGAGATGCGTGATGATTCCAACGGTTCGGCCGCCCGTCGGCAGGCGCTCGATCGCGTCGGCGGCGTCGTCGAGTGTTTCAGCATCGAGTGTACCGAAACCTTCATCGATGAAGAGGCTGTCGAGAGGGACCGCGCCTGAGGCTCGCTGGACCTGCTCGCTTAACTCCAAGCGCTAACGCCAGCGATGCGAGGAAGGTTTCACCACCGCTCAGGGTGTCAGCACTCCGCCGCTGGCGCGCGTTGTCATGATCGACAACGTAAAAGGTGCTATCGCGCCATTCGAGACGATAAACTTCAGTCAGGTTCCAGAGCCGCTCCGAAGCCGCGAGCACCAGATCGCGAAATACTTCGTCAAGAAGGAATGTTTGGAAACGCTCGCTGCGCAAGTCATCCGAGAGCTGTTGGTACAGGCTGTGAACTCCCCGGTGTTCCTTGAGTTCGGCTGCAAGCTCAATCGCTCGCTTTACCTGCTCCTCGAGATGTCGAATTTCTTCGCCGCAACGGGCATGGTCGGTGAGCGCACCGGTATGAGCTTTTTTGTGGTTCGAGAAGACAGCCTCTGCCTTTTGTAGGGTTTCCTCAGAAATCTGGTCGTTCCCGATCTCGCCCAGGAGTTCCTTTGCGCGCGCCGCCGCAGCGTCTGGATCTCGCGTCCAACCCCGCACTTCCCCATCAAGGCGTTCGATTTCAGCGTTCTGAAGTGCTGCCTCTTCACTGCGCTTTCATCTTGAAAGCCGACCTCAGTAGCGGCCTCGCGAGCCTTTTTTCGAGCCTCGTTGGCATCATTGACCGCCTGGCTTGCCACCTTGTCGGTTTCCCCTGCTTTTGGCCTCCGCGCCGGAAAGCCGTTTTTCGGCATGGCCATGTTCATGGCGGGCCTTGCTGAGCGCGTCTTCCAAATCCGTGCAGACTCCGATCAACCGCTCCCGTTCTGCCTAGGGACAGGCACCAACTCAGTGTACATCCCAGGGCACGATCTGAACTGGGGTCTGGCGCGATGGGCCCAGCCGCTGGTTAACCTGCTGATCGACGGGGTGATGGGAGTGGTGGAATTTCAGTGCGGCCGGGTACTCGGGCGGCGATACTTTCGCCTCCAACCGCTGCTGCCAAAACCCTTTGCTCTTGATGATGCAGCGGCGGTTGCTGAGTTAATCGAATATGCGGAGCAGGTCAACATCTCAAGCGCAGTGTCCTGGCTCAGCGAGTTTTTTGGATAGCGCTGCAACTCGTGAAGGTTGTAATCAAGTAGCAACTTGCCCCGCGCACCACACTGATAAGAGGCCGCTCCGTCCCCTTCTAGCCGGTCGGTCACGCGGCTAAGAGCAAACCAAAATGGCTTTTCGCCATTCGGCCTATCTCATCTGCTGAATCACGTTTCCGGCAAAGTCCGAGATCACACTATGACCTCCGGATATCGCTACTTGCTTGATACCGAGCGCCGTCATCCTGCTAATGCGCGCTCGGATCTCTTCGGCAGTGCCGGTCAGAGTGGTCTCCTTGATCATCCGCTCGGTAACCAACCGAGAATGCTCGCGCTTAAACTCGAGGCAATATCCGCTGTAGAGGTCGAGATGACGCGATTCGATAGGGCTGTCGGGCGTACGGTAGGCATTTTTGAAAGCCATCAGTTCATCGCGAATATCGGCGGGCAACTCGCGTGGATCTTTGACTGAAAGCGCAAAGATATTGCACTCGGAAGTGACCAAGGGCCCGACCACCTGCTGCATCTCGGCCAAGCTCTCGCCCGGCCTGGTAAGGTGGAAGGCAGTAGCGACCAGTACGTATATGTCTTCGAACTTTTTCCCTGCGCGCTCGGCTCCGCGTCGGATATGGCTAAGAGTGTACTCCAGCAGACTGTCGCCAACTACTCCAAATAAAATCATGCCATCGCCAATTTCTCCCGCCAACTCGAGCGTTTTGGGTCCGCTGCCGGCGATGTAAATCGAGATCGGATCCCTGGTGTTGATGAACTCGATGTCCGAACGCAAAAACCGGATCTGGCGGCGCCGGTCTCCTTCTTGGTAGGGCATAGTCTCACCGCTCCAGAGTCCGCGGCACACTTCCACGTGGGTGCGCAGCTCCGAAAGACGGGCGGCCGGCATTCCCAGGGTGCGGCGGGACGTATTCCCGGTCCCGATTCCCATGATTACGCGGCCAGGAGCAATTGCATTCAACGTGGCGAAGCTGCACGCAGTAACCGGGGCAATGCGTGAACTGGGATTGGTTACATTGGTGCCGAGCTTGATCGTCCGGGTGTTGACCGCGCACAGGGCCAGACACTGGTAGGGGTCTGCCCAGACCATTTGTGAATCAGGGATCCAGGCATGCGTGAAACCGTTAGTCTCGGCGAAAGCCACGTTCTTCCAGCTATCGACGCTTGCAGCGCATAAAATACCGAAGTCCATCACACTCCCCTCTACGGATGCTACTGACTAAGCTCTCATATATATTCGCTGTGTCCCTCGAAAAGCCAACTGCTTAAGAGAACCGGCGACAGGACAAACTTTAGCCTTTGCTCCCAAGCGGACAAGAATGTACGGAGAGCAATCCGAAGAGGAGGGTGAAGGAACGCTGCGCCACCAACGATTGCCACTCGAACCTGGAATCAGCTGCACACAACAGCGTCCTACTCAGGCAGTGTTCTGAGGGGGTCAACCCGCCGCGATCGCGGCGTAGCCCTTAAAGTAGACAATGAAATAGACAGTACCCATTACTATTAAGGCTAGCAGTGCGACTATATCGCGCCGTTCGATGCGATACTCTATGAAGCTGGTGGGGGTTATGCCCAGGCCGAAACCGCGCGCCTCCAGCGCCATCGCCATGTTATTCGCGCGGCGCAACGCTCCCATGAAGACGGGAATTACCGCCGGCACATAGCGCTTCATTCGCTCCACCAAGTTCCCCCGGTTGAAATCGTAACCGCGCAAACTCTGCGCCTGCACTACGGTCAGCGCCGAATCCATGAACAGTGGTACCAGCCGAAATGCCAGGCTCATCGCGAACGCCACGCGATGCGGCATGCGGAACGTCACCAGGCTCGTGGTGAATTCTTCGATCGTAGTCGTGGAAAGAAAAAGAATCGACGAAGACAGCAGTAATGCCAGCTTGAGGCCGCGGCCGAAGCCGAACAGCAACGCCTGACGGCTAAGATGAATCGCCCACAGGTTCACAATCGGTGCCCCCGCGCGATACACTGCCATCCATTCCAGCATCGTCGGTGGAATCATCAGGATGAGAAACCACCTGAACGTGTAAAAATTCGGCCATGAACGGCTCGCCTGCGCCAGCAGCACCATCACGATCGCGACCGGCAGCAGTGCCAATGGATGGTCAACCCAGAACACCGACCAGAACATGATGAACAGCGCGAACAGCTTTACCGCCGGGTGCAACCGGTGAATCCAGGTGCCGCGATCGAGGTAGAGCGAAGTCTGCATCAGGATTTGTCCGTTTCAGCCAACGCTCGAATTGCGGACGCGAATTCTTCCGGACTAAGTGCCGCGAGGCCGAAGCGCCGCGCGAGCAGCGTGACTTCGGGCGGACGAAATGACGACTGGCGCAGCAAATCATCCTGCTGAAAGAACTTATCCACGGGTCCATCGAACAGGATTCGTCCGCGCCGCATCAACACGGCCCGCCGCGCGTACTCCGCCACCAGCCATGGCGCATGCGTAATAATTATTATCGCGATGCCGGTACGATTGAGGCTGCGAACTAGTCCCATCATGCGGAGCTGCTCGCGATAGTCGAGTCCTGTGGTTGGCTCGTCGAGAATCAATAAGCGCGGACGCAGCGCCAGCACGCTCGCTACTGCCAGCCGTTGCCGCTCTCCCTTACTCAACAGGAACGGGTCGCGTTCGCGCGCACCCTCCAGGTTGACTGCATGCAACACTTCAGCGACGCGGCCTTCGATCTCATCTTTGCTGAGGCCGAAGTTACTTGGTCCGAAAGCAATCTCAGCCTCCACGGTGGAAGCAAATATTTGATGATCCGGATTCTGGAAAACGTAGCCAGCCTTGTGCGCTGTTTCGGCCGGGCGCAGCGTTGTGCGGTCACGCCCTTCGAGCAGAACTCGCCCGGCGGTGGGCTTCAGAAGGCCAACTAAATGCTTGGCGAGAGTTGTTTTACCGGAGCCATTCTGGCCAACGATAGCAACGAATTCGCCGGGGCCGATGCGAAAATTGATCGCGTCGAGCACCCGCGGACCGAGCGGATATGAGAAATAGAGCTGTTGAGCTTCCGCCAGCGGGGAACCAGACGACCCCCACCCGTCCCGTTCGTTGTTCGCACGTCCCCGGGCAGTCTTCTCTTGGTCTGATGCGCACGTCGCAGACTCCTTGTTATCCTGCGCCCATTGCAGACTCGTTTGGTCGTCTGCGCTTCGTTCCTCCTGGTGAGCTGGGCTCCACTGCGCTCCTTCTGGTGTCCCCTCCACGCTTATCGAAAGGACCTGGCGGATTAGCGCTTCAGCATCCTCCACAGTTGCGGCATGGGCGCGGACTCCAAGGATGGCGAGCGCCCGATTTAGATCCGGAGGATGGACACCGCAGGTTTCAAGCAGCTCGAGTTGAGTCATCACCGAAGCCGGCGGACCCTGCGCCACGATCTGGCCGTCGCGCAGGACCAATAGCCGGTCGCACCCGCGCAACTCGTCCGCCTCGTGCTCGATTACGATCAGGCTCAGCCCTTGCTCGCGCAACTCGCGGATGAGCGCGAAGACTTCAGCTTTGCCTTCCGGATCGAGGTCGGTGGTTGGTTCGTCCAGCACGATTACGCCGGGACGCAATGCCAATACCGCCGCGATTGCCAGCCGCTGCTTTTCACCGCCCGATAAGGAAGTTGGGTCGCGATGGGCAAAACCGGTGAGACCGACCGCGGCGAGCGCTGGCTCGATACGTGAGACGATTTCTTCACGCGGCATTCCGAGCTGCTGCATCGTGAAGGCAATTTCGAGCGCTACGTTGGTCGAAAAGAGTTGCGCTTCGAAATCCTGAAATACCATTCCGACCAGCGGTGAAACGTCCGAAACCCTGGCGCCATCCAACGTGCGGCCCCGGATACGCACGATTCCGCTGAATTCACCAGGCTCGAAGGCGGGCACCAGGCGATTTAGGCACTTGGCCAGGGTGGACTTGCCCGCGCCCGAAGCGCCCATTATTCCGACCATCTCGCCCGGGTTCAGAGTGAGATCGATGCCGCGCAGAGCGGCCGCGGTCGCGCCGTTGTACGTAAATACAACACTGCACATTTCGGCCGCGGGCTGCGCTTGCCGCGACTCGGCGGCTGGTTCGATGAGATTGTCGGCGAAATTCCTGTCCCTCTCCCCCTCACTTGCGCGAGAGGCGAGACGAGGATCATAGGCGGTAGACCTGAGGTGGGGGTGCCTGGCGGTCGGCTTCACAGAAGCATTGTTCCGGCGAAGGCTAACAGGATAAAGGGGCTGACGACAATCGCAATTGCTTTGTCATAGGGGCTGACGACGAACATCGTGGGTAGAAAATGAGGCTTCCAATGGCCGGTCGAGAGCAAGTTCCCCGCTATCCACGCGCCGGTTTCTCCGACAAGCAACATGATGGCTCCCATGATCCGCACTGGTTTCGTACGTTCGCGCAGTTCCGGCATCACGTCGCGATAAAGCAATTGCCCGGCGCAGACGCGCGGGTAAACGGCCACTAGGATGAGCGGGGCTAAAACGACCGAGGCCACCATATTGTTGAAGATGATGACGTTGCCAAGTATCCAAAACGGCCGTAGCGAGAGCATGTTGTCGCCCCACCCAACCAGATCCGCACATAATATGCTCGCGGCCAGACAGCAGGCCGTGTACTTCGCGATCGTGCCTGCAGAGAAGTTGGTGGGCCCCTGCTCGCTGCGGCTGATTATGGTCCATAGCTTGTACGGAATGTAGCCATAGACCAGGTTGGCGAAGAAACCGAAGACATCGCCAGGGCCGACGCCGCCAAAGAAGTCACCAATCATGTTGCCGATTGCAGAGCCCCATGCGGCCGCCGGCCCAAACAGGAACGAACACACTACGGGAATAGCATTGCCGGGCCTCACTTCGGTCACACCCGGTATCAGCGGCAACACCTTGAACGGTATCAACACCGCGGCGTACAGCGCAGCCGACAGCACGCACAGCACCACCATCCGCGTGTTGCGCCACATTGCGCGCAACTCGTGCGAAGGCCGAAGCGGCGGTGGAACTGCCTCCCCAGTGAACGGCGCCGCGAGTTCAGGCGCCACCGCTTCTTGCGTCGAGCTGGTAATAGGCACGTCGGTTTCCGCCACTGACCAGTATTACCGCATGGCGTGACAGATCAAGCCGGTCAAAATGGAAGCCACGCTGGCCGCGCGGAGCGAGAGAAGTTCCTCACGGGGCATGAAGGCTCGCAAATTCGCTATCCGCCGAACAACTCTGCGGATTCCACTCTTTCGCCGCCCAGCCGAGGCGGAACAACCCCGTAGCGCCGCCCTGGGAAGCGCCTTGACCTCAAAACCGCGGTTCCGACACTGCGTTTGCACAGCCTGCAGTATCATCGGAGTCTAACTAGGGCACAAAAATGGAACCTCCCGCTCTAGCAGACGTCAGTCGCGCAAGAGATTGGCGGATTGCGGTGGGCGTCAACCTCAGAACTCTCTCTCGTCGAAGTACTCGGCGAAAAGGAGATCAGTATGTGGATAGTTCGTCTCGCGTTACGTCGCCCGCTATCGGTCGCGGTCATGACACTGTTGATGCTGGTGCTGGGTGTACTGGCGTACATGCGCATGAACGTTGACATATTCCCGGCGATCGATCTTCCGGTAGTGATCCAGGTGTGGAACTACCCGGGGCTATCGGCCACTGATATGGAACGCCAAGTGACTTTCTATAGCGAGCGCATCACCGCAGGCATCGTCAACGATATCGAGCACATGGAGTCGGAATCGATTGCGGGCGCCAGCATTGTCAAGATCTACTTCCACCCGGGAGCGACGGTGGCCAGCGGAATTGCGCAAATGAGCGCGCTATCGCAATCGATTCTGTCGTTTTTTCCGCCGGGTATGACGGCGCCCAACATCGTTGACTACAATGCGGCTAACGTACCGGTGGCTCAGGTCAACATATTCAGCGACACGCTCCCGGAGCAGGAACTCTTCGACTACGGGCTTAACTCGATCCGGCAACGTCTTTATACCATCGAGGGGATTTCGGTGCCGTCACCGTTCGGGGGCCGCGGCCGGGCAGTGATGGTAAACCTGAACCCTGCGAAGATGTATGCGGATGGGCTGTCCGCCGCGGATATCGGCAACGCGCTCAACAACAGCAACATCATCATACCCGCCGGATCGATCAAGATCGGTAATCGCGAATATCGCGTTGAACTCAACGGCAGTCCCCTCCACGTGGCGAACTTTAACCGTCTGCCGCTGAAAGTGATCAACGGAGTGCCGATCTTCCTCGGTGAGGTTGCGCCTGCCACGGATACTCACACCGTGCAGACCAATATCGTTCGGATTGATGGCAAGCGCGCGACCTACCTACCGATCTACAAGCACGCTGCCGCTTCGACGCTAACCGTTATCGATCAGGTGCGCGAAGCGCTCCCGCTGATCCTTGAGACCGTGCCCGAAGGGATGAAGCTCCATCTCGCTTTCGACCAGTCGGTGTTTGTGCGTGCGACGCTGTGGGGAGTGGTGCGCGAAGCGGCGATCGCGGCCGGATTGGTGGCCTTGATGGTGCTGATCTTCCTGGGCTCCGGGCGCAGCATGTTAATCGTTATCCTATCCATCCCGCTGTCGATCTTAACCGCGGTGATTGGACTCAAGCTCTCGGGCCAATCGATCAATATCATGACGCTGGGCGGGCTGGCGCTGGCGGTCGGGATGCTGGTGGATGACGCAACCGTGGCCATAGAGAACATCCACCGCCATCACGCAATGCACAAGCCATTGTTGCTGGCGATCTTCGACGGGTCTGCCGAAATCGCGTCGCCGGCCTTTGTCGGCACGCTTGCTATCTGCATCGTGTTCTTCCCGGTGGTGCTGCTGTACGGTGTTGCCCGCTATCTGTTCACGCCGCTCGCGCTGGCAGTGGTGTATGCGATGCTTACGTCGTACCTGCTGTCGCGCACGCTGGTGCCGGCGATGTCGCGCCACCTGATGCCCTCTTCGCATGAGGAGCACGCGGGCAGCGGCCGCTGGGCGAGATTCGCTCGCCGCTTCGAGCGCGGTTTTGAAAGGTTCAGGGAAAGCTACCGCGTGCTGCTGGGTAAGTTCATCGCGCGGCGTGGATTCGCGCTGGCATGCGTGGCTATTCTGCTCCTTTCATCGCTGTTCCTGCTGCCGGTTGTAGGCGAAGATTTCTTTCCGGCGGTTGACGCCGGAATGATGAAGATGCATGTGAGGGCACCGTCGGGAATGCGGGTCGAGCAAACCGAACGCGTAGTGGATGAGATCGAGCGCGCGATCCGCGGGATTATACCGGGGAGGGAACTGGATCAGATAAGCGACAATATCGGCCTCCCGCCGTTCGCCTACGTCCTGGCCTTCTACCAGACCGACAGCGTCGGGCCTCAGGACGCTGACGTGCTGATCGCGCTGCGGGCGGGCCATCATCCAACCGCCGGCTACATCCGCACGATCCGCGGGATGATCGCGGAGCGGTTCCCCGGGGTCCGCGTATATTTTCAAGCCGCTGATATTGTCAGCCAGGTTCTTAACTTCGGACTTTCAGCACCGATCGACGCGCAGATCTCGGGGCCGAATCTTGACCTAGACTACCAGGTCGGGCGCCGGCTCGAGGCTGCGATGCGCGTGATTCCAGGGCTGACCGATGTACGAGTTGCGCAGCTCCTCGACTATCCGGCGATTCAGGTAAATGTCGATCGGGTCAAAGCGATGCAACTCGGGCTTGATCAGCGAACAATAGCGACCGACCTGCTGACCTCACTCAACACCAACGTGATGCTGCAGCCGAATTTCTGGCTCGATCCCACAAACGGGGTCAAGTACAACGTGCTCGAGCAAGTGCCTCAGCACATGTTGGACTCGATGCAGGCTTTGGGCAGCACGCCGCTGACCGGAGTCGCCAGCGATCACGCGCCGGCAACGCAATTGCTCTCTAATGTCGCGACGATTTCGCAGACAGTCGAATCCGCCGAAGTCAACCATTACGATGTTCAACGTGTGATCGACGTTAACTGCGGGGTGGAGGGACGCGACCTCGGCGGCGCGTCGGCAGCGGTGCAACGGGCGATCAATGCGCTCGGCCACTTGCCGCCCGGGATGCGCATCAACATTCGCGGTCAGAGTCAGGCGATGCACGAATCATTCTCTGCGCTCGAACTGGGAATCATGCTGGCGATTATCCTGGTTTATCTGTTGATGGTCGCGAACTTCCAATCGTGGCTGGAACCTTTCGTAATCATGATGGCGGTGCCGGGCGCGCTCGCCGGCGTGCTGTGGATGCTGGCGCTGACACGAACAACCATCAACGTCGAGTCGTTGATGGGAGCGATCATGGCGGTCGGCATTGGCGTTGCCAACGGCAACCTGGTGGTAATTTTTGCCAACGATCTGCGCGAGCTCGGCTACTCACCCGTGGCTGCGGCAATCGAAGCGGCGCGCACGAGGTTGCGCCCGGTCATCATGACCGCGTTAGCGATGGTTCTGGGCATGCTGCCGATGGCGTTGGCGCTGGGGGTGGGCGGTGAGCAGAATGCACCGCTAGGACGTGCGGTAATCGGCGGACTGGTGATGGCGACGCTGATGACGCTCTTCGTGGTGCCGGCGGTTTATTCGGCCTTCGGCCGCAACGTCAAGGGCCTGCACGAGCGCGACGCTGAAATTGCGGCGGTCACCTCGCCAGGCGCCTGAGGAAGGGGACACGATTAGAGGGGAAGGCCAAAAGCAGTAACCACGGCCGCCGTGATAGATCAGGCGGCTCAGGTGGAGGTTGACGGGAAAGAACCTGTCAGTAGGCCAGCTGCGGCCCTCGCTGGTACGCTGAACGTTTTCTCAACCGGCAGGGACTAGGGCTGCAAAGCTTTGACGAAATCGCGGACGGCATCGATCGCGGCGGCGAGATTTTGTTGTTGGGTTCGGCCCGAACGTGCGCGCGGCTTGAACGAATGGTCGCCGTCGTCAATCCATGCAACTCGGATTTGCCGCGAAAGCTCGTATTTTTCGACCTCGCCGCGCCCGCCGAAGCTGTCTCGTGTACCCTGTACCACCAACGCTGGAGTGAGCAGTGACTTGAGATGCTTGAGCCGGGGGCCTGGGGCTTTGCCGGGCGGATGGAAGGGATATCCGAGGCAGACCAGACCGCGGACGTGAGTCTCGTCCGCCACCATACTTGCGATCCGGCCGCCAAGAGATTTCCCGCCGATTACGAGTTGCCGGCCTCCGCCGAGCGACGCGATTACCTCACGCCACGTGGCGAGCAGCACCGGCTCACGGTCCGGTGCGCTTCGCCCGCGATGCTCGCGCCGCGCGCGCATATAGGGGAATTCAAAGCGCACAACGCGCAGATCGTCGCCCGCCAACACTTGCGCGATTGTCGCCATGAACGGCGAATCCATCGGTGCCCCCGCGCCGTGGGCAAGCACGAACGTCAATGGCGCGCTAGACGAGCCGTCGATTATAAATTCGTCCTGGTCCGCCATGGGACTACCTTGGCTATCGCTTGCGCCATGTCATGCCTGGCGCTGCGCTATATTTCTGGCTCATGGCATCAATATTCGGACGGCAATTCACACAACGCATTCAGGAGCGCCTGTTGCACTGGACCGCGGAGTCGTCAACTCCGGGCGACGGTTACTTCGACGATTTCTACCATCAACTGATGACTTCGTCATGGCCCCTGCTGCTGCTGGAATTGGTGGCTGCATTTATCGCGGTCAACTGCCTGTTCGCGTCGGGCTACTTAATTGCGGGCGGCATCGAGCATGCCCGCTCGGGCTCATTTGCCGATGCGTTTTTTTTCAGCGTGCAGACCATGGCGACGATAGGTTACGGCAAGATGGCGCCCGTCACCTTTATGGCCAACCTTCTCGCGAGCGGCGAAGCGCTGACCGGGTTGCTGGGGTTTGCACTGGTCACCGGGCTGGTATTTTCCAAATTTTCCCGCCCCACCGCGCGCGTGCGTTTCACGCACAACGCGGTCATCTCGCTGCGCGACGGTGTACCAAGCCTGATGTTCCGCATGGCCAACGTGCGCGCCAATCAGATTGTCGAAGCGCAAATTCACGTGGTCTTTGCGCGCCAGGAAAGCACGCTCGAGGGCGAGGAGGTACGCCGCTTCTACGATCTGGAACTTACCCGTTACCGCAATGCAATATTCAGTTATTCATGGACCGCGATTCACCCGATCAACCTTGATAGTCCGCTATATGGCGCTACCGGCGAATCGCTGAGCGCCTCGCAGGCTAGCATCGTGGTCTCACTTACCGGCATTGACGAAACCTTTTCGCAAACGGTTTATGCGCGCTATTACTATGATGCTGAGGATATCATTTGGGGCGCTCGGCTGGCCGACATCACTACACGCACGCCTGAGGGTGAGTTCCTCTTTGACTTCGCGCATTACGATCACGTCGTGCCAGCGGATTTGCCGCCGCCGGAAGCAGGCCGCAGTGCATAGGCGCGGAAGTATCCCTCCGGCTCGCCCGGGATGACGATAGCCCCATCGGCGGAATAAACGTGCCAGAACCGGATCAACGAGTAAGGCACCAGGTGGAAGCGTCAGGAACCAAAATGGAAATCGCGTGGATTGGAACTGGAATTATGGGGGCGCCGATGGCGCGCCGGCTACTCAAGGCGGGCCATCATCTGCGTGTCTTTAATCGCTCGCCGGAGAAAGCGCGTCCGCTCGCAGAAGAAGGGGCGGCGCTGGCACCCGACGCTGCGCCCGCGGCCGCCGGCGCCGAGATAATCTTCATAATGGTGCCCGATACGCCTGACGTCGAAAACGTTATCGCGAAAATCGAGCCGTCATTAGCGCGCGGACAACTCGTGCTTGACATGAGCACGATCGCCCCCCAGGCAGAACGTGGGATCGCGGAGAAGCTTGCGCCCCTCGGCGTCGATTATCTCGACGCGCCGGTCTCGGGTGGCGAAAGCGGTGCGATTGAGGGAACGCTCACGATTATGGTCGGCGGCGGCGAAGCGCCCTTCAGTCGCGCCCGTCCGCTGCTCGAACTGTTAGGCAAACGCATCACTTACATGGGAACCTCGGGTGCGGGGCAAACTACCAAACTGGCGAATCAAATCGCTGTGGCGCTTACCTTGGAGGCAGCCGCCGAGGCTTTGCTGTTTGCGGTCAAGGGTGGTCTGGATCCGGCCAAAGTGCTCGAAGCAATCGGCGCGGGTGCAGCAGCTTCATGGCAACTGAGCAATCTGGGACCCAAGATAATTGCGCAGGATTATCGCCCAGGGTTTTTCGTCAAACTGATCCGTAAGGACCTGCGGCTGGTGACGGAAGCTGCCAGCCAAAATGGGATTGCACTGCCCGGGCTCAAAATGATGACGTCGATGTTCAATGCCACTGCAGCGCTGGGCCACGATCTCGACGGCACCCAGGCCCTGGCCGACGGTCTTCTCAGATTGGCGACGCAGAAGTAGCGCGCTCGCGCCGGCGGCAGCCGTGCGTGGCGAAATTTTTTCCTGATTAGTTTTGACCTCATAGCGGAGACAGACACTTATGGCGGACAAACAGGAATTGCTGGTGCACAATCGCGATGGCGTTTTGTATCTGACACTCAACCGGCCGGACAAGCTCAACGCGCTCAGCGATGCCATTATCGGCGGCTTGCTGGATAATCTGCGCAAGGCGGGGACTGACGACAAGGTCGGCGCGGTGGTCATTACTGGGGCAGGACGCGGTTTCTGCGCCGGCGGGGACATTGGCAGAATGCGCGAGCGCAATGAGAATGCACAGGCGGCTGGCGGAAATCATCCGGCTTCTCTCGATCAGCGTATTGCCGGATTGCGCCGCTCCGAAGAAGTTAGTCTGCTGCTGCATGAGATACCTAAAGTAACGATCGCCGCGGTCAATGGACCCGCTGCAGGCGCGGGCTTCAGCCTATGTCTCGCTTGTGACATCCGCATTGCTTCCGACCAGGCGCGGATGGGGACGGCTTTTGCCCGGGTCGGCTACTCAGGCGACTTCGGGGGCAGCTATTTCCTGACCAAAATCGTCGGCACCGCCAAAGCCCGCGAATTATATTTTACTGCCGAGATGCTCTCGGCCGACGAAGCGCTGAAAGAAGGTATAGTCAATCGCGTCGTGCCGGCAGCCTCGTTCGCCGATGAAGTGCATGCGTTCGCCAAGCGGATCGCGTCGGGCCCGCGCGTCGCCTATTCCTATATGAAGGCCAACCTCAACGCCGCCGGCTATGCAGACGTTCGCACCATGCTCGAACGCGAGGCGCTGGGCCAGTCACTCACCGGCCTCACCGAGGATCACAAGGAAGCAGTCAAAGCATTCCTCGAAAAACGTGAACCGAAATTCCAGGGCCGATAAACTTGTTTTTGCTAACGCGTGCGGTGGCCAGCTTTTGAACACACCCCATCCGGATAGGTGGAAAAATGCCGATGACGAAGCGCGAAATCGCGCAGTTTCTGACGGAACCGAACATTGCCGTAGTCGCCGTCACTGCGCCGGACGGCTCACCTCATGCCGTGCCGACCTGGTTCGAATATCGGCGCGGCGAAGCATCCTTCGTCACTGAGGCTACCGCCTTTAAATGCAAGTGCTTGCAGCACGACCCGCGCGTTACCCTCTGTATCGACATGCGGAAGGCGCCCAACTACAAGGCCGTGATATTGAAAGGCCGCGCGACGATGGAAGAGAAGGTGGCTGACGATATGCTTGAACGAATGGCGGTCGCGTATATGGGCAAGCGTGCGGGCCGCGACTATGCCGCCCAGTTCAAGAATCAGCCAGTGGTGGTAGTCCGATTCAAGCCCGAGCGTGTCATTTCGTGGGACTACAGTAAGGATTAGCCGGAGGGGGCAAGCAGAAATGCTTGCTCTGCTCGCTTATGTTACACACGCGCATCTGTGATCTCTTTGGAATCGAATTTCCGCTTATCTCTGCTGGAATGGGTGGAGTTGCCGGCGCGGAACTTGCCGCTGCGGTGTCGGAGGCGGGTGGTCTCGGCACTCTCGGCCTCGCCGCCTTCAGCCGCGAAGGAATTCGAAACGAGATCGCCGCGGCACAGGCGCGCACGCAAAAACCTGTCGCGGCGAATCTGCTGGTGCCGTTCCTGCGTCCTGGGATCGTCGAAACCGTAGCTGACACCGGGCTCGCCGCCGTGACCTTTTTCTGGGGCGACCCGCGCGACTACGCGGAGGCGATCAGCATGCTGCACGAAACCGGGACCAAGGTCATTTGGCAATGCGGGGCGGCCGACGAAGCGCGATGGGCCTGTGATGCGGGTGTCGACGCGGTAATCGCGCAAGGCTTTGAGGCGGGCGGCCACGTTCGCGGCCAGGTCACCACCCTCGCACTTGTGCCGGAGATCCGCGATGTTCTTCCGGACATGCCACTCATAGCCGCTGGCGGCATCGCTGACGGGCGCGGACTGGTCGCAGCAATTGCGCTGGGAGCCGACGGGGCTGCACTCGGCACGCGCTTTTTGGCGTCAGCCGAGGCCACGGCACATTCTGTATACAAGGAACGAATCGTACGGGCGCACGCGCGCGACACGGTTCATACGATGTTGTTTGACATTGGATGGCCCGACGCGCCCCATCGCGTGTTGCGCACCGAAGTCTTCGATGAATGGGAGCGTGCCGGGCGGCCCGCGTCAGGCAAACGGCCGGGCGAAGGCGCGGCTATCGTCAGTGTGCGCCGCGCCGACGTCGAAATTCCCCTGGTCAACTACACGGTGATGCCGCCAACGGATTATATCGAGGGCGAGATAGAGCGCCTGGCATTTTACGCCGGTCAGTCGTGTAGCCTGGTAAAAGAGATTCTACCGGCCGGTGAGATCGTGCGCCGGATTGCCGCCGAAGCCACCAAGCTTATCGCCGATCGCCTGTTCCCGCTAGTCCGGTAAGCCTTGGCTTTCGCCTTTGTCGTCCATCTGAAATAATTTTTCCGTGGCACGACGCGTTTCCGAACAAGACATCTGGTCTGCGCTCGCCCGCATCAATTATCCGGGCTATGGCTCGGACATCGTCGCGCTCGGCATCGTCGAGGAAGTCGCGCCCGCGGCTGGCGGCGGGTTTGCCATCACCCTGCGCCATCCGGGCGAAAAAGAACAGACGCTGCGCGAAATCGGCACACGCATCCATCAGGCGTTCGCCCACGATCTCCGCGTTCCGAACGTTGAACTCAAGGTTCGCAAAATCGAACCGGAGCTTGGCGAGAAGACCGGCCGGGTCCGGCTCGAAGGGACCCGGTGGGTGGTGGCGGTCGCCAGCGGCAAGGGCGGCGTCGGCAAATCGACAGTGGCCGCGAATTTAGCCGCGGCCCTAAGCCAGAGCGGATACAAGGTGGGCCTGCTCGATGCTGACATCTATGGTCCGTCGATGCCGATGATGATGGGCACCGGCGATGAGCGTCCGCGCTCTGCCGGGGGACAGAATTTTTACCCAATTGAACAATACGGCATCAAGCTTATCTCGATCGGCTTTTTTCTCGGTGAGAACGCGCCGGTCATTTGGCGCGGCCCCATGGTAATGAGTGCGGTGCGCCAATTTCTCAAGGATACGCTGTGGGGCACACAGGATTTTCTGATCGTCGACTTGCCGCCCGGCACCGGCGATGCGCAACTCACGCTCGCGCAGCAGGTTGCGCTCGACGGTGTGGTCATCGTGACTACGCCGCAGGAGGTCGCGCTGGCCGATGCCTTGCGCGCGGTGCGGATGTTTCGGCAGGTGCACTGCCCACTGCTCGGCGTGGTCGAAAATATGAGCGAATTTGTCTGCCCCGATTGTGGCGAGCGCGATGAGCCGTTCGGGCGCGGCGGCGGCGAAAAAATGAGCCGGGCGGAAACGATTCCGCTCCTGGCCCATTTGCCGATCTACCCGGAAATCCGCGAGACCGGCGACGCCGGGATGCCGCTCGTTTTGGCGCATCCAAATCATCCCGCTAGCGCCGCCTTCTGCGAACTCGCGCGCCAGGTGGCGGCCGCGATGCCGCAGAACTAGTCCCGCCTCGATTCAGACATGGCGACCATCATCACCGAGGAATGCATAAATTGCGGCGCATGTCTGCCGCGATGCCCTAACAATGCGATCTACGAAGGCGGCCATGCGTCGGAACTGAACGGCGAAAAGCGGCCGCCGCTGGCCGAGGACATTTATTACATCGCGCCGGACAAATGCACCGAATGCGTGGGTTTTTTCGACCATGAAGAATGTGCCGCGGTGTGCCCGGTGGACTGCTGTATTCCCGATCCAAATGTTCCGGAACCGGAAGAGGTACTGATCGCGCGCGCCAGCGCGCTCCATCCAGCTCAGAGTTTCCCGCCCGAATTCCCTTCACGCTTCAAAATTAAGGGCTCGATTTGATGCTGCGTCGCGGTTCTACCAAGCCAACTTCCGTGCTAATCAGATTCGAAATTAGCTGGAGCGAGGTCGCCATGGCGGATGTTCGTATTGACGGAACCTGCGATGCACGTTATGCGCGTGTTAAAGACGCGTTCGCCGAAAACCTGGAGAAACGCAACGAGTACGGAGCCGCCGTTGCCGTGACGGTCGATGGGCGAATGGTGGTCGATTTGTGGGGTGGCTATGCCGACAAAGCGCGCACGCGCCCATGGACTCGCGATACCCTGGCCAATGTCTTTTCGACCACCAAGGGGCTTACTGCGATCTGCGCCCATCGCCTGGCTGCCGAAGGCAAACTCGACTTCGACGCGCCAGTCGCACGTTACTGGCCGGAATTCGCGCAAAACGGCAAGGAAGGCATCACGGTCCGCCAACTCCTGAATCATCGTGCAGGTCTGCCCGGAGTGCGTGAACGGTTGAAAGCCGAATCATACTACGATTGGAATTACATGGTAGGCTTGCTCGCCGCCGAACAACCATTCTGGGATCCAGGCACCAGGCACGGCTATCATGCGATTACCTTCGGCTGGCTCGTCGGGGAAGTTCTCCGGCGAATCAGCGGCAAGAGTGTCGGTAGTTACTTTCGCGACGAGTTGGCGCGTCCGCTCGGACTCGATTGCCATATCGGGTTGGGCGCGGCCGACGATGATCGTTGCGCCGAGATCCGGCAGGCACCACCCCCCGCTCCCGGTGAGTTTAATTTGTTCGAGTATGCCACCAAGAACCGCGACTCGCTGACCGCCAAGGTCTTCCTCAATCCGTCGAATGGGTTGAGGAGTGAGGTGATAAACTCGCGCGGATGGCGCGGCGCTGAGATACCTGCCGCCAACGGCCATACGACCGCACGCGCGCTGGCGAGGCTATACGGGGCGCTCGCCGGCGGGGGTGAAATTGATGGCGTTCGAGTGATGACGCCGGAGCAGATCAACAATTGCTATCGCGAAGAATCGTATGGGACTGACGAGGTGCTGCTGATCACGACGCGTTTCAGCACCGGGTTCATGTTGACCCAGCCGAATGATAAATGGGGTCCGAATCCATACACCTTTGGCCATCCTGGCGCCGGCGGTTCACTTGGGTTCGCCGATCCGGTGGCCAACGTCGGCTTCGGGTACACGATGAACAAAATGGGCTCAGGCATTCTCGTCGACCCGCGCGCCCGTGCGCTATTCGACGCGGTCTATGCCTCGCTCTGAATACCTCTCCCGACAGGGCAAGGCAGCAACGAACGGAGCCGGCAATGTCACCAATAAATGGAACCTGTGAAACGCGATTCGAGCGGGTGCGCGAGGCGTTTGCTGAAAATTTTGAAAAGCGCGGCGATGTAGGTGCCGCAGTCGCGGTCACGGTCGACGGCCGTCCGGTGATCGATCTCTGGGGCGGCTATGCGGACAAGGCTCGCGCTCGTCCGTGGGCTCGTGACACTATTGTCAACGTCTATTCGGCCACCAAGGGCTTCGCTGCAACTTGCGTAAATCGGCTGGTTGACAAGAGTTTGGTGGATCTGGATGCGCCGGTTGCGCGATATTGGCCCGAATTTGCCCAAGCCGGTAAGGAGCATCTCCCGGTTCGTTTTATCCTGAGCCATCGTGCCGGTCTGCCGGCGATACGCAGGCCGCTGGCGAAGGATGCTCTTCTGAAATGGGACTTGATGACTGCGGCGCTGGCTGCCGAAGAGCCATGGTGGGAGCCGGGAACCAGGCATGGCTATCATGCCTTGACTCTGGGTTACCTGCTCGGCGAGATCGTCCGCCGCGTTACCGGCAAGACGATTGGCGAATACTGTCGTGAGGAAATTGCCGGCCCGCTGGGCCTCGATTTTCATATTGGGCTCGAGCCACAACACGACGAACGATGTGCCGAGCTAATCGCCGCGCCGCCTCCCCCGCCAGGCCAGCCGAATCCGCTCGCCGCAAACGACGACCCCGAATCGATAACGATGAAGGCGATCAACAATCCACCCGGCGCGCTCAGGATCAGCACTGTCAACTCGCGGCCATGGCGCGCAGCGGAAATTCCTGCCGCCAACGGCCATACGAACGCGCGCGCGATCGCGCGCTTCTATGGCGTGTTGGCATCCGGCGGCGAACTTGGCGGCGTGCGGGTGATGAGCCCGGCTCAAATTCAACGCTGTTACGAGGAACAATCGTACGGGCCGGACGCGGTGATGTATGGCTTGCCGTCACGTTTCGGGCTTGGCTACCGTCTGAGCCATCCGGCGGCGCGCTACGGTCCGAACCCGCACACCTTCGGGCATACCGGGGCCGGCGGCTCGCTGGGATTTGCCGATCCCGACGCCCGGATCGGCTTCGGATACACGATGAATCAAATGGGCTCGCATATCTTCCTCGACCCACGCGTGGCCGCCTTGCTCGACGCGCTGTATGCATGCGTATAGTCAATTGAGTAGTCGAAGATAACTCAAACTGGGCAGAGTTACTAATATGTCACCTGGAATCTCAGTCTGGTTCCCAATCGCGGTCACTATCGTCGTCTCAGCCCTGATTGTCGGCGTGATGGTAACGATAAACCGGTTAATCGGTCCGCGGCCGCCCCGGGACAAAGTCAAAGGTGAAGCGTTTGAATGCGGTAATCCGCCAAGCGGCTCGGCCTGGAACCGCTTCTCGATCCATTTTTACCTGACCGCGCTGTTATTCCTGATTTTCGACGTCGAGATCGTTTTTCTCTACCCTTGGGCCGCCGAACTTCGCCAGCTCGGGATAGTCGGTTTCATCGAAGCTGCAGTTTTTATTGCGATCCTGGTGGTCGGCCTGATTTATGCCTGGCAGCGCGGCGCTCTCGACTTCGACTGAATAGGCAATAAAGTAGTGACGGGCAATCGCGCGCCGATGCCGCGCCGGATTTTGATCGTGCTGACGGGGGCGATTGGCGATGTGATTCGCGCACTTCCGCTGTTGGGCCGTATCAGGCGAGCTTGGCCTGATGCATATATCGGCTGGGCGGTTGAGCCGAAGTCGGAACCAATCCTTCGCGGCCATCGATGGATCAACCAGTTGATCGTATACGATCGCCGGTATGCGCCCTGGTCGTTCGCGCCGTTCCTGCGGAAAATTCGCTCCGAGAAGTTCGACCTGGTACTCGATCTCCAGCGCCACCTCAAAAGCGGCTTCATCTCGATTGTCAGCGGTGCGCCCGAGCGGCTTGGCTTCGCGTCAGCGAATAGCAAGGAATTCAACCATCTCTTCGCAACTCGTCCAATTGGCGCGCAGCCGAATATGCGGCTCAAGCTGTTGCAGTATCAGGCCTTTGCCGACGCCCTGGGACTGCCGGCCACGCCCATCGAGTTTGGCCTCGGACTGCGGCCCGCTGAAGACAGCCGTGCGCGGGGGTTCGTTGCTGGCCTCCCGCGGCCGATGGTAGGCGTGATTTTGGGATCATCGTGGCCCAGCCGAATCTTCTTTCCGGAATCCGTCGCCGCGGTTATTCGCGGATTGGCTTCCCCTGTTGAGGGGAGTCCAGGGCTTTTTCCAGTTCTGCTTGGCGGTCCCTATGAGCGGGAGCTGGCGGCGGCGGTAATAGACCACCTGGGGCAAGTCCCTGCCCTCAATCTCACGGGGCGAACCAGCCTGCGCGATCTTATCGGAATTTTTGCCGAGTGCGCGGTGGCTTTCGGTCCCGACTCGGGGCCGATGCACCTGGCGGCGGCCGTCGGATGTCCAGTGGTCTCTTTATGGGGCTCGACGTCGCCAGAGCGGTCAGCGCCCTGGGGCTTCGCGGATTTGGCAATCAGCGCGGGGATTCCCTGCCATCCTTGCTATTTGCGCGAATGCCCGATCGGACGGGAATGCATGCGGAGGATTTCGCCGCAAACCGTGGTGAATACCGTGCGGCGCGCCTTTAATGCCCGTACATCTAGTCGAGCCGGGGCTAACGCGTAATCATGACGGCTCCCCTTAGCCGTATAGTCCGAGAACGGGGATGGCGTCTGACCGTCGCCAATGATCCTATGCCCACTCCAGAACTTATCCGGGCCGTATTGAAACTCGCCGATGGCAATTGCGTGCCATTCAGACGATCACTTCATGCGGTGACTTTTCTGCTGCGTGCGCCTTCGGGACGGCAAGACACCGACCTGTTCGTTAAGTGTTTCGATCCCCCGAGGGGATGGGAGCGGCTGAAATCATCGTTTCGCCGATCCCGGCGGTCCACGACAGAGCGTATCACGGCGGCGTTGAGAGCCGCAGGGTTTTTCGTCCCGCCAATCCTGTTGCATGGCGTCCATCGTGAGAGCCGCCGAGAGGTAATCGTAACAGCGCGAGCTGAAGGTGATGGACCTATTCTGGCGCTGCGAGCCATGGAAGGGTCGATAGCAGCAAAGCGGGCAGTATTACGCGCCCTCGGCGCGGAGGTGGGGCGTCTGCACCGTGCCGGCTTTATTCACGGCGACCTGACCCCGTTCAACATCCGAACCGTGACAGATGAGCTCCCACGCTTTGCATTTATCGATAATGAGCGGACCTGCCGGAACCCGATCTTTGCAGGCGGGCGCCGTCGCCTGCGGAATCTGGTGCAGCTTGGCCGTTTTGCGTTACCCGGGATTACTCGTACTGATCGGATGCGCGTGTTTCGTTCGTACCAGGCAACGCTCCATCGCCGCCATTCGCGCTCCCTGGAGCGTCAGCTGGCTGCGATGCTTCGCCGGCGCGCAGAGCGCGAGTCCAACTCCTGATTCTCATCGCGAGAGCATCTAGTGAGTTAATCGGGCTATGGAGCTGCAGCAGAAGCCCGCAACTGCGCCGCCAGTGAATATCTCAGTAGTCATTCCAGTCTACAATGAAGTCCACACCATCGAACTAGTTATCGAACACGTGCTCGGATGCGGGTTCGAGACGGAAATTATAGTAGTCGACGATGGCTCCACTGATGGCACTCGGGAATACCTCAAACAACTGGCTCACCCTAGGGTGCGCTGTTATTTCCATGCGCGAAACCATGGAAAAGGGGCAGCGCTTCGGCTGGGCTTCGCTGCCGCGAAAAATCCAATCATAATCGTGCAGGATGCGGACCTTGAATATGATCCGCACGATTACCCCCGGGTTCTCGAGCCGCTAATGGATGGCCGGGCGGAGATG
>Ga0306920_100001816_pt1 | contig 26575 bp, 22 predicted proteins | sample flu12Cox44000170_FD_204666 | JGI IMG/M metagenome (GOLD analysis project Ga0306920, IMG submission 204666) | Lab enrichment of tropical soil microbial communities from Luquillo Experimental Forest, Puerto Rico - flux4day.12C.oxic.44.000.170 (v2)... | ecosystem: Environmental > Terrestrial >...
TATCCTGCAAACAACGGTGGAAGAGCGCTGCTTTAGCGCCGCCTTCAACGTGCCATACTGGCAGGAGCCGGGCTTCAGCCCGGATGCACTGCCATTTCTCAGCGGCTACACCAGTTGCGAGTCTGCCTTAGCAAATGCCGAAACCTCTCCAGCAAACGACAGAGCCATGAAACGGCGATATTTGTGTCAGCTGAAAGCTCGTTTCCGGAACGGTTTGTGTCAGGGCTCGACTTCAGTCGTGAGGATAAGCGATCTACTATTGATCCGCCGCACGAACTTCAGACCGCGCGGTGCACCCAGATTTTACCTACTATTCCGTTACCGGCGTGTGGGCCAGCTTATCCTTGTAGACCACTCCGCCCTTCATCACGAATCCTACATTCTGCAGAACCGTTACGTCCTGCATCGGATCGCCCGATACAGCGATGATGTCGGCATACTTCCCCACCTCAATCGTGCCAACGTCTTTTGAGCGGCCAATCACGTCGGCAGAATTCTGGGTGGCGGTACGAATGGCCTGCGGCGGAGTCATCCCGAAACGCACCATCGTCACGAACTGCCTAGCATTGTCACCGTGCGGATACACCCCCGCGTCGGTGCCGAAGGCCATCTTCACACCCGCCTTCACTGCTTTTTGGAAGGTCTCGCGCTGAATGCGCCCGACCATTTTTTCCTTGTCGATGTTCTCCTGCGGCAGTCCGAACTCGATGGCTTTGCCCAACAGGTAGTCGTCGTTGTAGATGTCCATATCGAAGTATGTACCGTGTTGCTTGGCCAATTGAATGTCTTCGTCGCTGGCGAGGCTGGCGTGCTCGATGGAATCGATGCCGGCGAGAATCGCATTCTTGATGCCCTCGGCGCCGTGCGCGTGAGCGGCAATCTTACGTCCAGCCATGTGGGCTTCGTCGGCAGCAACCTTCAGCTCTTCATAGGTGAACTGCGGAGCCCCCGGACTGTCGCCCTTCGAGAGCACGCCGCCGGTAGCCAGTATCTTGATAACGTCGACGCCGTACTTCACCTGTGCCCGCACTACGTGCCTGACTTGGTCAGCGCCGTCGGCGATCTGGTAATTACGTTCTGCTGGAAACAGCGTCACCGTGGTTTCAGGAGAGTAGTTGTTCAGATCGCCGTGTCCGCCTGTGATCGAGATTCCCGGGCCGCTGGCCACGACCCGCGGGCCGATGATGAATCCCTCATCGATGCTGTTGCGCAGGTCCACCGCCATAAACGGCCCCGAGCCCACGTCGCGCACCGTGGTGAATCCCGCCAGCAACGTGGTGCGGGCATTCTTCTCTGCTGCGAATCCTTCTGTGTAAGGCGTGTCCTTGAAGGCGTTAATCGGATTGTAGTGATCGGCGCGCGCACCCAGATGGGTGTGGCAATCGATGAGTCCAGGGAGCACGGTGGACTTCGACAGATCGATGACTTTTGCTCCCGCGGGAATCTGCGCCTGCGCCGCCGGCTCCACCGCCTTGATGCGCTCGCCCTCCACCACGATCACCACGTTTTCTCGCAGGCTATCGCTGGTGGAATCGAACAGCTTGCCTGCACGAATATAGGTAATCACAGGCACAGGTTTTGCCGCGGGCGGCTGGGCTGCGGCTTGCCTGGTCTCGTGGGTCTTGGCAGGTTCGCTATTCTGCTGCGCCGCGCACACAATCGCCGCGGCCATCACGGTCGCTACTGCAAACTTGATTTTCAAATTGGCAACTCCACTTGATTTAGGCGTGCTTGATGGTACTCAATCAACTCTGGGCGGAATCGAAGAACTCTCAAACGGTGCCACTCTAATGAGCCAAGCGGCACCGCGCACCGGGGGGCGCGGAGTCGAAGCCTGCACTGAGTGTCCATGGGCCTGCGGCCCACCCATGGAAAGGAAGAAAATATGCACCTCCGAGCGAGGGAAGCGGAAGGGAACTTGCAGGCTATCGTCGCGGGTGTTCTCCTAACCCTTAAACTACCATCCACTGACCACTAACTGGGCTTCCACTTGTTGAGGAACGCCATCAAGTCCTCCGGGCCCAGCGACCTCGCCTTCTCGAACTCGCCACCTCTTTGGCTATAGAGCAATCTGCCCTCGGCGTCGAGAACCGCGAGCGCCGGAATCCCCCGCGCCATTGGGACCTGGTACTGCTTCATGATGTCCTGATTCTTGTCGCCCTGGCCCACATCCACGTGCACCACTTCGAAGTTAGGGGTAAGAACGCTGGCCACGTCGGGACGATGAAATGCCAGGTCGAGCACGTGGCAGTCGTAGCACCAGTTAGCGCCAAACACGACGAGCACACGCTTGTGCTGCTGCGATGCCAGCCTCAGGGCGTGTGCGATCTCCGCGTGCGCGTTCAGTCCGGGAACGTAAATCTCCTGGTTCGTGGCGAGTGGCTGCTGCAGCCGGCTGACATCGCTTCGCTTGGTCGCGGCGATGCGCCACTGGTCTCCCTGCTTCTGCCACAGTTGTCCGGTAGTGATGTAAACAGCCTGCAGCTTGTTCTGCGCCGCCGACAGGATCTCTGCCTGGAAGACAACCTGCTGCACCCCGGTCTCCGGCGAGGTGGACTGGGCTATGTCGAGTTTCAACCCATGTGCTTTGAGACCGGTCCAAAATGCTACGTCCGCCTCTGCGTTGGTTTCGCCCGAAGTCAGGATCACGCGGGCTGTCGGGTTGGCGCTGTACAGCGCGCGCAACTTCGGGGCGTCCCCGGCGAGCACTGCGGCTTTCCATTGTGCAAGCGGTGCAAATGTCACGCCGGTCTGCGAAGCTTTTGGCGGCGCCTTTTGTCCAGCAGCATGCGCTACCACTCCACTCGTAGATACCAAAACGACCGCGGCGACCATCGATATACGAAACTTCATTCTGATTCCTTGGGCTGGGGGTGCAACTCGCGAAGATTGACTTCGAGCGGAACACGCTTGAAGCGGCACCACGTTCCTAGTGCTCGCCATGATACGGGTGGCCTTTCAAAATCGTAAACCCCCGATAGAGCTGTTCCAGCAGCACCACACGCGCCAGCTCGTGCGGCAGCGTAATCTTACCGAATGACACGACGTGCTGGGCCATCGCTCGCGTCGAATCGCTCCATCCATCGGCCGGACCCACCGCAAATAACAGTTCCTGCGTGCCGTGGGAAAGCTGATAGTCGAGGAAGTTGGCGATCTCTTCCGAAGCCAGTTGCTTGCCACGCGAGTCCAGCAGTACCAGCACAGCAGGAGTGCGCCCCGCATATTTCTCCACTTGTTTCAGCAATGCGGCCTCCGACGCCAGCTCCAGCGCGTCGCACGCTGCATAACGTGATAGACGCTTCAGGTACTCCGCCGTAAGCGCCTGGATGGCGGCGCTGCGGGTTTTGCCAATCCACCCGATACGAAGCTTCACCGCGTTACTTACCCTTCCGCGCCCGCTTCGCCGCGGTTCGTTTGCGCGAGCTTTTCTTGGCCGATGATTTCGTTGCGGTTTTCTTGCTGTTCGCTCGCTGGGGGACTGCAGCCGCTTTCTTCACCGCCGGCTTCTCCAAATCAGCGAGTTCCATGCGGGTTGCAGTTTTCCAGAGCCTCTCCAGATCGTAGAATTTGCGGGCGCTTTCCGAGAAGATGTGCACCACAAAATCCACATAGTCGAGCAGCACCCACTCGGCCTGATTCTTGCCCTCGACATGCGAGGGTTCAAATCCGGCGCGGCTGAGCTTTTCATCCACCTCGTCGGCAATCGCCTGCACCTGCCGCGGGTTCGCACCCGAGCAGATGATGAAGTAGTCGGTGAATCCACTGGCCTGCGCATCCAGCCGCAATATGCTGATGTCTTCCGCCTTCTTCTCCTTGCAGGCCTGCACGGCGATGGCAACTCGCGCCCTCAAATCATCTTGTTTCATGCGATCAGCTCGATCTCCTTCGGCTTATAAGCGGCTTTTGGTGTTTCTGCGGTACAAATGCTCCTTCAGAATGTATTCCGCGACGGCATCGGGCACGAGCTTCCTTAGCTCGGTACCTTGTTTTGCAGCTGCGGCGCGGATCTGTGTAGCCGAAATGTCCTCATGCGTTTCCGGCAGCATGTGCAAAGTCACGCCCGAGAACTGCAGCGGCCCTTCCAGATTCGACTGGCGAAATTCATGCATCTCCGCCGGGTGGGGACGCAGGCCCGTGGGCAGCGACGAGGCCACATGAGCCAGAACATATCCCGGGCGCGCAGCGACGATGAACTCGCACTCCTTCAGCAGCGCCTTCGCCTGGTGCCACTGGGCGACGTCGCGAAAGGCATCGATGCCGATCAGGAAGTACAGCCGGTCGCGCTGGCGCAACTCAGCCTTGACTCGCCGGATGGTATCGATGGAATAGCTGGGCCGGCGCTCCATGTGAGCTTCCGGATCGGGCGCTTCGAGCAACGACGGCAGAAAATCGGGCTCTCCCGCAAGCGCCAGGGACACCATCGAGTAGCGATGAAAGTAAGAGGTAACTGGCGCCTTCTGCTTGTGCGGAGGAATATCTGCCGGAATGAACCAGACTTCTTGCAGCTTGAATCGCAGCGCTGCGGCGCGGGCCACCTTGAGGTGTCCGCGATGAATGGGATCGAAGGTGCCGCCAAACAATGCAATATTCATGAGGGAGCAATTCACAACTAGCAGTTAGTAATTAGCTTTCAGCGAAGACGCCGTCAAGTTTAACGTCTCATCCTGAACGCAGCGACTTCAGGGGCGAAGTGGCAGGCTCCTCTGTGCATAACCGAGCACCTGGCAATAACGTCCACACGTCCTCACGCGGGCGGCCACGAAATGCGTAAATGTTGCGGATCGATCGGGTTCGAGAATGAGAACGACTGCCGCGAATGCAAGGCCAACCCGACGTTTCTCGATAATCGCCCAGCCACACAAGATGAGCACTATGCCGCCACGCCCTGGCAGAGCATCGCAGCGTCGGGCCTTTCTTTTGACAACGACTGCATGCCCGCGACAAACCACAGTAAGGAAACGAAAATGCGCCCGCTCTCCAATGCCGCTGGGCGAGTTCGGAAGATTGACTTACCATGTCGTCTCATCCCACCCTACTTGAGGCTAGTTGCTAATCGCTCGTTGCTGGTTGCTTAGCGCGCATTGCTTCCAACCGCTTCGCCATCGCCCACTTCAACTCGTCAACACCTTCGCCCGTGGCCGCCGAAATCGCATACAGATCTAGCTTTTTTCGCTTGCAATACCGCTTCAGTTTGGCGAGTTTGTCCTCGTTCACGGCATCGATCTTCGAGGCCACCACGATAGTAGGTTTGCTATCCAGTCCGCCACCAAAGTTCTTCAACTCTTGGGTGATGATTTCGTAGTCCTTCGCGGGGTCGGATCGCCCGCTGGCGTTCGACACATCGACGAGATGCACCAGCAGCCGCGTGCGTTCGATGTGACGCAAGAATTGAGTGCCTAAGCCCGCTCCCTCGCTCGCGCCTTCAATCAGCCCGGGAATGTCGGCAACCACGAAGCTGAACTCTTCCGGGACCTCGCCCACCATAACCACCCCGAGGTTCGGCTGCAACGTCGTGAAGAGATAGTCCGCAATCTTGGGCCGCGCTGCCGATATGCGCGAGATCAGTGTGCTCTTGCCCGCATTGGGATAGCCTACCAGTCCGACATCGGCAAGGAGCTTGAGCTCCAGCCGCAGTACACGTTCTTCGCCCGCAAACCCTTGCTCGTGCTCGCGCGGAGCCTGATGGACCGAGGTGGCAAACCGCGAATTTCCCCGTCCACCGCGCCCGCCGCGCGCAATCACGATGCGCTCGTCCGGACCCGAGAAGTCGTGTACCAGCTCGCCGGTCAAATCGTCGTAAACGATCGTTCCGACCGGAACCTTCACTACCACGTCGGCACCCTCGCGTCCGGTACAGTTCGAACCCTGGCCGTGGCGCCCGCGCGCCGCCTTGTATTCCGGGTTGAAGCGGAAATGCACCAGCGTGTTGTGGCGCTCGCTGGATTCCATAATCACGTCGCCGCCATGACCGCCATCGCCGCCTGAGGGGCCTCCGCGAGGCACGAACTTCTCGCGGCGGAACGCGACACAGCCGTTTCCGCCGTCTCCGGCTTTCACACGAATTTTGGCTTCATCAACGAACATGGGATTGACGCTGTTCGCGCCTCGCCTTTGGCTTTTCGTCACGCACAGAATACTTCAACAAAACGGCCTCGCCGCAGCGAGGCCTGATATCTCCACTCAATCCAACGTACTGCCGGCGCGAATTCTCTACGTCGCCTGGCGAATAGCGAAAAGCGAGCGGGCGAAGAGCGACTAGCTTCCTTCTTGGCGTACCACCGATACGAACTTGCCGAGCTGTCCGCGATCCTTGAACTGGATCACGCCGGTCACCTTGGCGAACAAGGTGTCGTCTTTGCCGCGCCCCACGTTGACGCCCGGCTTCACCTTCGTGCCGCGCTGCCGAACGATGATCGTGCCGCCCGAGACCAGCTGGCCTCCGAAAGCTTTGACGCCGAGCCGCTGCGCATTCGAATCGCGGCCATTTCTGGAGCTGCCTAATCCCTTTTTATGTGCCATATCTCAATTCCTGCTTTGAAAGGGCACAGCTTTGGCCGTGCCGTAAAGCCCTTATCTTTATCTTTGGGGTGTCGCGAACCGACTTTTAGTCCGCGAGCGCCACGCTTTCAAATCCTACCCTAAGTCTGCTTCACCGCCCCAACGGAAGGCACGAATCGAGCCAACCATCCCGCGCCCCGACGACCATGCGTGCAGCAACACGGCGTCAAACCGCTTCACCGCAGACAACAGAACTGTCAGAAATTGGCAGAGTAGCATTACGCCTTCAGCGCCTGTCCGTCCACGCTGATGCCGGTAATCTTCACCGCCGTGTACGACTGACGATGCCCCTGTAGTTTCTTGTACTGCTTCTTGCGCTTGTAGTGGAACACGAGCACTTTGTCGCCCCGTCCCTGCTCGACGACCTGGCCGCTCACAAACGCCGCAGCCGGCTTGGCAATCTCGCCTTCCGTGGCGCTCACCGCCAACACGTCGTCAAACTGCACCTTGTCACCGCTGCTCTGCGGCAACTTCTCGATCTCAATTACGTCTCCGGGTGCGACGCGATACTGCTTTCCCCCGGCGCGGATCACCGCATACATGGCAATCTCCTGAACTAAAAGCTGTTGCGAAAACGCAACCAAAGGCCCTCAGTTTCTCGCTGAGTGCGCCTTAAACCTTTTGTGCACTTGCACTTACCCAGCGCCAGGAAGGTGACCTTCGAGGGCCCAAAGGCCCACGCTCGCTGGAGTGCCCCTGACGGGACACGGATAGTACAGCCAATCCATTCCATACTATCGGATTGGCGGAACAAGGTCAACGCTGAGTCTGTTCCAAGACAAGATGGGCCTGGAGCAGGTGGCATGCCGAGGATTGACAATCAGCTTGCGCGAAGTAGAGAGACGGAGTCGGGAGCGGATCGGTGCCTTCCTGAAAGCCAGATAGGACATCCGTTTCATCGGCGAAGAAAGCGAGCAGGTCTATACCTGGATCGAACAAGTCTTGCGCCAGCGGCCGGACAGCGGACACCCACACGGTAGCGGCCACCGGGCCTTAACACGGCGATTACTTTTTATTTACGTGCTTCTTAAGCTCGACGCCAGGCGTGAACTTGGCGACTTTTCGGGCAACAATTTTGATCACACCACCAGTCTGCGGGTTGCGCCCATTGCGGGCCTTGCGGTGAGAAACAGAAAACGTTCCGAAGCCCACGAGAGTCACGCGATCACCCTTTTTCAGGGCCATGGTAACAGCGTCCACGAATGTGTCGATGGCGGCGGCGGCACTGGTTTTGCTGATGCCGGTAGAGGCCGCAATTTTCTCAACCAGATCCCCTTTATTCATGCTGGCTCCTAAACAGGTGGCAACCTGTGGCGGGAGTATTTAGCTGCCAAACGAGGCGCGTGTCAAGAAAAACCGGAATGTGAAGTGGATTTTCGGGATTGGGCTCCGGAAGTTTTCCTCGCAGACTGAAGTCGGCGAGGGTGAGATGTCGCCCCCTGGAAGGGGCGCGTGGTTCCTAGATCCAGCCTACCTAGCATTCCGGCTCGCCGATTCGCCAACCCCCTTTGCTACGCAAAGGATGGTGCACCCCCGCGAATCGGTGCGGGCTTCACGCTGGGGCTAAGATCATGCCGCCCTTGCCACACGCCGCGCGCAAAACCAGCGCTTGGCGTATGCGTGGCATCAGGGAAGCACGTCTTTCGGTCGCCTACTGCGCTGCGGCAACGGGCGGGGGTTCGACGCATACGCCGAGCTTTTGGCCGAGATCGGTGAACTCGCTAATCCAGAGCTGCGAAGCTTCGTCACCGTCCTTTGCCATAACGGGGTAGACGTGCTGCAGGAGTTGGTAATACACGTTCTGCACGCGTCCCAGATCGACTTCGAAGGGTAGCGACCGCACCAGGTTAACCGCCAGGTTGAAGCGATGCAGCAGGTCTGCGCGCGGCTTGATAGCTAACTCGTCGGCCATGAACCCAAAGCGTTTGGTGAGGGCATAGCCGAGCCAGGCTTCGTCCCACTGGATCTTTTCGCGGGCAGCGGTGTCGAGCAGCCTCTGCACGCGCTCGAGGTCGAGTTCGTCAGCCATAAACTCCTTGCGCAGTGACGTGTTGAGAACGAATTCGGCGGTGAGGTGCAACATCCGGGGCAGGGGTGCGCCCATTCCGCTGAGAAAGCCTATGAGTGGCGCGTGGCGTTCGTAGATCTGGTTGTAGGCGGCCTCGGCTTCGGACATGGTGGAACTGAGCAGCTTGCTGACAACCTTCTGGCGCTCATCGCGGAAGAGCGACTTGAGCGTGAAGTGTGCGCGGTCGAAGTCGCGATCAAGCAGACGGAGCACGGTAGGAAGATCGGCGGAAAGGAAGGGCTCGCGCAAATCGCGCACGATGGAACGGAATTCGGCATCACCCGGATAGAGACGGACTCCGGCCATGAGATTGTGATCACCAAAGTGCAGGACCCCGAAGCTGACATCCTGCTGCTCACGCGTGACGCGCGAACGGATGCGACTGGCGCCGATAGCCAGGCGGGCGCGTCCCGACTCGAGGCGGACCTCGTCGATGGGTTTCAACTCGTAACAGTTCACCAAGTTACGATCGTCGCCACGCAGGAACATCGAAGCGATGGCATAGTGCGCGGTCACGCTCAGCAAGTCAACCTGCGCGGGTTTCACAAAACGATCGAAGATCTGCGCGCCGTCGCCGTACTCGGGAAGATTGCTCGTAGCGGATTGCAGCAGTTGGCGGAAGTCTTCCTCGTGATGATCGGGAAAAAGCTGCTGGGCGAGTTGCAGGGCGCGCCCGGCGTACATGATGACTTGCACGGTTTCGATACCCGACAACTCATCAAAGAACCAGCCGCAGCTGGTGTACATGAGCATGGCGTGGCGCTGCATCTCCAAAAGCGACAATGCGGTTACGATTTCGGTTTCCGAGAGTTCGTGGCGGGCATGGGCGGCAAAGAACTTCTTCGGGCCGGTTTCGCTGCGGTCGAGCACGAGGTCGACGTACTCGTCGCGGGCCTTCCAGGGATCGAGCAGTAACCCACCGGCTTTGCTTTCGTACGGCTCGGCCAGCCTGTCACGCAGATGATCGAGGGCCTTGCGTAACGGGGCGCGCCAGGCCTGGTTCCAGCCGGGCTTGCCGCCCGAGTTGCATCCGCAATCGCTGTTCCAGCGGCCAATTCCGTGCGAGCAGCTCCAGGCTGTGTTCTCGACAATCTCGACCTCATGCGTCGGGGAGTTGATGGTGAGATATTCGCCATAATTCGTGAGCTTCGCGAGTTTCCTGGTTTCGATATGATGCAACGCATACGACAGCGCCATGTCGCCCTTAAGGTGATGATGGCCGTAGGTCTCGCCATCCGTAGCGATGTGCATCAACTCAGGCCAGGGGCGATTGTCGGCGAATCCGCTAAGAAGCCGGCTGGCAAAACGCTCGCCGTTGGAGAGCAGGCCCTCGAAGGCGACCGCGCGCGAAATGGGCCCATCATAGAAAAAGAGGTTGATAGCGCGGCCGGAGGGAAGATTGCAGACGTAAGGGCGAGTGGGATCGATCTTTCCGCCTTCCACGTTTTTGTACTTCGTGGTCGAGACACGCCGCTCATGCTTGGCCTGAGAGGGGGCCAGCACGGTGAATTTGATCCCGTTGGCGGCGAGCACTTCGAGGGTTTCGATGTCGACGGCGGTCTCGGCCAGCCACATGCCCTCAGGATCGCGACCGAAGCGATATTCGAAATCGCGGATACCCCAGAGCACCTGGGTCTGCTTGTCGCGGCGATTGGCCAGCGGCATGATCATGTGGTTATAGACTTGCGCAATCGCGGAACCGTGTCCGGAGAATCGCTGCTGGCTTTCACGGTCAGCGTCGAGGATGGCCTGATAGGTGTCGGGCGCGCGATCGGCCATCCAGGAAAGCAGCGTGGGGCCGACGTTGAAGCTGATCCGTGAATAGTTGTTGACAATGCGCGTGATCCGGTTGTCTGGGGTCAGAATGCGGGAGGCCGCGTTGGGAGCGTAGCACTCGGCGGTGATGCGCTCGTTCCAGTCGTGATAGGGGTAGGCGGAATCCTGAAGCTCGATGGATTCAAGCCAAGGATTTTCCCGCGGCGGCTGATAAAAATGACAGTGAATACAAAGGTAGCGGTCCATAAGATGTGGCGATGATAATAATGGCGCACCGGAGTTTTTGTGCAGTAGTCCATTCGATGCTAGGAACGGTGCAACGATGCGACGGCCACGCGTGCAACTTTAGGGTCATATTCACAAAAGCTCACGCGCGCTGCATGAATCCGCCGAGGGCACGCGCGCCTGTGCAAGACAGTACGGCGCTTGCAGCATGGCTAGCGCGGCGGTAGAGTCGAGCTTCAGAGCAACCGGGATGAACAGCGTGAGCCCTCAACCCGAGGCATCGTGCCCGATCTGCGGCGGCAGCGGATGGCGCAGCATTGTGCAAGGCAAAGAGCGCAAAGTGGTGCGCTGCGAGTGCCGGACGAAAATCCGCGGTGAGCGCCTGCTGGCAGCGGCCAAGATTCCACGGCGCTACGAGCACTGCGAGCTCAGTACATTCAAGTACGATCCTGAGGACAAGGAGCAGAAGAGTCTGGAGAATGCACGGCACTTCGCCAACCGTTTTGTTGAAGAATACCCGGTGGAGAAGACCGGCCTGCTGTTTGTTGGAACTGTAGGCGTGGGCAAGACACACCTCGCGGTGGGCATCTTGAAAGTGCTGATCCGCGACAAGGGAGTTCCCTGCCTATTCTGCGATTACCGCGAGCTGTTGAAGTCGATCCAGAATTCGTATAACCCGTCGGTGCCGGCTACGGAAATGCAAATACTTCGGCCGGTATTTGACAGCGAGGTGCTGGTGCTCGACGAGCTGGGCGCGGTGCACGGCACGGAGTGGGTGTTCGACACGGTCAACTACATCCTCAACAGCCGCTACAACGATAACAAGACGACCATCATCACCACAAACTTCCCGGACAAGCCGGAGCGGGGCCAGGTCGAGGACGACAATCCGCGAAGCTACTCGGCAGCGGAGCGTGCAGCGCGGCGCGAGACTCTCGGCGACCGCATCGGCGAGCGCATGCGATCGCGACTGCACGAGATGTGCAAGAAGGTGGAGATGGAGGGCCATGACTACCGTCTGCACTCCAAGACAGCGAAGTTCCATCCGATTGAAGCGCCGGCGCGGATTAAGGTAAGGGGGAAGAAAGAGGGTGGCTAGCGACTAGCCGCGAACCGCAATACCGGTTGCGAGTTTCTGTGCCGGCTGCAGAAAATCGACACCGACCTGCAACTCGATCAGCCAGTCGTGTTGGCTCATGCTAGCATGGCATAGGGAGTCGAATCTCCTCAGGGGCTAAAGTGTGTGCGTGAGAACAGATGCCGTCCCTAGGGACTCGGGTCCATTTCCCACCTGACAAAGCGCTCAAGCGCTGGGCCATGATCTTCCGCCCCTTCCGGGGCTGGCTGGTGATCGAATATCACGATGTTCTCCCACCGCAGTTTCGAAAATGAGTTCTCACGCACACACTAAAGCCCGTTGTTTTTGAGGGCTTAATCGGCACGACTGAAGTCGTGTCCTGAAACAAGGCACCTCAAACGCGATGTTTTCAGCAAGCTACGAAGAAGTTCGGTGGCGCCGGGGACCTATGGAGCCAGTTCTAGCCACTAGCCACTAGCTACTGTTCTTATCCACTAGAATCTTCCCGTGGAGTTTTCGTCCGATCACGACACTGAGTTATTCGCCGCTGCTCCGGCAAGTGCGGCGGTGTTCGTGTTGCGTGGCGACGAAGGCAGCGAACCCTACGTCGGCAAGTCATCGAACTTGCGACGTCGGCTGCAACGGCTGTTGGGCGCAGCCGAGGGGCGAAGCCGCAAGCTCAACCTGCGTGAACGGGTGCGCGCGGTGGAGTGGACAGCAACCGGCTCTGACTTCGAGGCTTCGCTGTTGCTGTATACGACGCTGCGGCGCGAGTTCCCCCAAAGCTACAGCAAGCGTTTGCGACTGCGTTTTGCACCGCTGGTCAAGCTCATCCTCGACAATGCGTATCCGCGGGCGACGGTGACGACACGCATCAGCGGGCGGAAAACTACCTCTCAATATTTTGGGCCGTTCCCGACGCGCGTGGCGGCAGAAAAGTTCGCCAACGACTCGCTCGACTTCTTCAAAATGCGTCGCTGTACCGACGACCTCAATCCCGATCCGGCGTTCCCGGGCTGTATTTATTCTGAGATGAAGATGTGCCTGGCGCCGTGCTTCAAGGGCTGCACAGATGAAGAATACGCGGCGGAGGTGGCGAGGGTGCAGCAATATTTCGCCAGTGGCGGACAGTCGCTGGTGCGCGAGATCCAGCGACAACGCGACGAAGCTTCAGGCAATCTCGACTTCGAAGGCGCGGCGGCGATGCACGCCCGACTAGAGAAAGTGGAGTCGGCAACGTCGCAGTTGCCGGAGGTCGTGCGCCGGCTGGATGAACTGAATGGCGTGATGATCCAGCCGTCAGCGGAAGCGGATTCGGTAGCGCTGTTCAAGATTGCGGCAGGGCGGATCAGCGATCCGGTGCGGTTGGACGTGGCGTCGAAGTCGGAAGCCGCGCACATGCAGGCGCGTCCGCAGTCGATGGAATCTCGCATTACCGAAGCGCTGGTTGGGGTGGAGGCTCCAAAGCTGCAAAGCGCGCTGGAGTGGATGGAACACCTCGCTCTGCTGAAGCGCTGGTACTACCGCACGGTAAAGGTTGGGGAATTGTTCCTGAAGGATGGCAACGGCGAGTTGCCGATGCGGCGGGTGGTGCGCGGCGTATCGCGGGTGTTCAAGGGCGAAAAACCGGCGGGGGATCTGAGCGAGACGGCGGGGGAGTATTGGAAGTACAGGGCGATGGAGGGCGGGGTAAAAGACAGGAAATCTTAGACCACGGATGTTCACGCACTACACCGACAAGATCCTGAAAACTCCTTAAGCCCTGTCCTCAGCAGGGAATGCTGCGGGTGCCGGAACTTTGTATTCGTTATCTCGCCGCAAGCGGCGGAATTGTGGACCCGGACCAAACTTGAAAAGCAATCCGACCTCGTACTTCGTTGATTTTAAGTCATTCAGCAACTGCGCTTCGGGCAAGGGATCGATTGTCCGCGCCGTCTTGAGCTCCAGGATGACCTTGTCGTTGAGGACCAAGTCCGTTCGGAACCATCCCACCAAGACCCCGCGAAAACATACCTGAACCATCTTTTCGCGCTCGACCTGCATCCCCTTCTGGGCGAGCGCAACCGTCATAGCCTCACGATAGACCGACTCCAGGAAGCCGTGTCCTAGCTCGTAATAGACGTCGTAGAACGAACCAATGATGGCCTCGGTCAGGTTCCGCGTGCTTTAACGAATTGTCTGCCATTGCTATCTCCTGAGTTCACCGTGTCATCCGTGTGAGTCCGTGGCCAACGTTCTTGTTGTTTTTCGTTTCCGACCTCAAATGATCCGTGTTCATCCGTGAAAATCCGTGGCTGAATGGTTTTGAGGGTGTTTGCGGTTGACGACGCGGACGCCATAGCGCCAGCGCTCGTCGACTTGAACCACAGTCCAACTCGATATGGGGTGCGAGGTAGCGCAGCAGGGCATCTGTCGATGGATGCGTGCGGAGAGCAGGGGCGACGAGATAGAGCAGTGGCGGGACGCTGGAGAGTTCGCCTCCGGCGAAGTAGGCGTTGCGGACGAAGCCTCCGTTTTGCTGATGCCAGCGCACGCGGGCCTGGTAGTCGAGTCCCGGGAGGGGAGGTGGATGTCATCGTCGGCCTTCAACTCCAGAACAGCGAGACGGCCCCCGAGGCTGCAGGTGAGAACGTCGATCATGGCGCGGTCGGTGGAGGCGAAGGCGGGAACCCGGGAATAGACGAAGCCCTGGTCGAGCCGCTCGTCGATGGTACGAACGTCGCCGATGGTCAGCGATTCCAACCAGCGTTCAGGACAAAGGCCAAAGAGTGGATCGCTGCGCTCCCCGCGCGCTTGGCGGCGCCGCGCCAGTCGGGAGACGAGGTCGCGAAATGTCGATTCGTTGGTGCCGTCCAGCGTGTATTCGGCGGTCCAGAGGCCGAAGTGGATCACCTCGTCGTCGCGGAATGAGTCTGCGACCGGTGTGAGGCGAGCCCGGGCGAACTCCAACCCGTGCAGGCGGAAGGCGATCTCGGTTGGCGATTCGACGTAGGCCTCGCAGTCGGGAACGAGGGCTTGCGTGCGCGCGATCGATTTGGCATAGCGGGCTCGGGAGGCAGTGGCGTCGACGGCTCGAGTCAAACGCGTTTCGATATTGCCGGAGTCGCGACAATCCAACGGCTCGTAGGTTTCGGCCCGCTCATCGAATTGGTCGAGTTGCCATTTGGCGGCTTCGCGATTCAGGTGGGCCATGCGCTGGCGCACCATCTCGGCGCGCCCTGCGGGCACGAAGCGCTTCAACCCTTCCACGTGGGCGCGGCCAGCCAGTTGCTCGCGCTGGCGGTCCATCCAGAGAATGCCGAAGGTAAGAGCGGCAGCGATGGAGGGCTGGGTTTCTTCCGCGTTGACGCCGAGAACCGCAAAGGCGGACTGGCCCATGCTAGGGACCGCGGGTGTAACCCGGGCTGCAGGAAGGCTCGAGGCAAAGCTGCAGGACGGTGGCTTGCGACTGGCCGAAGCGCAGCACGCTCAGGCGGAGCGAGCGCGGGTTTAGCTCGGCATCAAGCACCCGGCGGACGGCATTGCGTTCGTGGGACCATAGATGCAGCGTGCATTTGCCTTCGCCAGAAACGGAATATCGTGGCGCTGGCAAAGTCGAAGATTGCTTCGCCCATTTTCGAGAGCTATGGCATGCGGGGCGTCGACGAGGAAGGACTCGAGGATGCGGGAAAAGGAAATCGGGGTGATGGCGCTGTTTTGCATGCGAGCTGCTTCTGGTACGCCGCCGTTACGCGGCTCGGATCATTTGCCATCTCCACCCGGCGTTTACGCACCGGGCTCAAATCATCCCGCCCGTTGCGGCTGGCGTCACGCGAGAGCGAGCCGTCTCCGCCCCGCATGGATTCTCGGCCCCGGTTGCAACCGCACCTTTGCAGATTGGAAAGGCTGCTGAAGAATCTGGAGCGGGCGTCCTCGCGGACTACATTGTGCGCGTGAGAACCGATGCCGTCCCTGAGGACTCGCGTTCATTCCTCACTGACCCAGCACCCGCATTCGGCTGCGTGCTGGGCTCTACTGTCCCCGCCCCCGGCGGGCCTGGATCTTCGGCGGTGCAACGGAGCGCACAGGGGTGTGTGATAATCAAACATTCGGGTCCACGTGCAGAACTCCGCTGTGAGCAAGCGTGAACGGCGTCGTTTGTGGCTTCGGAACATCTAACCGAGAGTGACTATGGACAAGAAGTTCTTTTTTGACCGCTACGGCCTGGCGCAGGCAGATGTGGAGCGGTACCTCTCAGCAGCGCTTTCCGCCGGTGGCGATTATGCCGATCTTTACTTTGAATATGAGACCTCGACGTCGGTGTCACTTGACGAGAGCATGGTGAAGTCGGCGTCGCAAGGCATCTCGGTGGGCTGCGGCGTGCGCGTACTTTCCGGGGAACGGACCGGATACGCTTACACCGACGATCTGGCTCCGGAGCGCATTCTGCACGCAGCCCGCACGGCGGCGTTGATCGCCAGCGGTCCGGCGAAGCAACCCGTGATGGGCCTGACCGACAAGCCGTTGCAGAACCTGTATCCGGTGCCGCTGCCTTCGGTGGAAGCCGACGTGATGGCGAAGCTGGACCTGGTGAACCGCGCCGATATTGCGGCACGCGCGTACGATCCGCGCATCAAGGAGGTTCGGGCAGGCTATCACGATGAGTTGAGGCGCATTCTGGTGATCGGGTCCGACGGCAGCTTCGCGGAAGACTCACAACCGTTGGCGCGTCTGAATGTATCGTGTATCGCCAAGGCGGGTGCAGAGTCGTCCCATGGAACAGCCGGCGGCGGCGGACGCGTGGCACTGGAGTATTTCCTGACCGACAAGACTCCCGAGCACTTTGCCAAGGAAGCCGCGCGACAGGCGATCATTCAGCTTGACGCGGTGGAAGCTCCAGCGGGCGAGATGGAAGTGGTGCTGGGTCCGGGATGGCCAGGCATCCTGCTCCACGAAGCGATTGGCCATGGACTGGAAGCCGACTTCAACCGCAAGAAAACGTCGGCGTTCTCGGGCATGATGGGCCGCCGCGTGGCCAGCGTCAAATGCACCGTCGTTGACAACGGCACCATGCCAGGGCGACGCGGTTCGCTCAACGTCGATGACGAGGGCAACCAGACCAGCAACACGGTGCTGATTGAAAACGGAATCCTGAAGGGCTATCTCACCGACAAGCTGTCAGCGCGCCTGATGGGCATGGCGAACACCGGTAACGGACGGCGCGAGAGCTATCAGCACATCCCCATGCCGCGCATGACCAACACCTACATGCTCGCGGGACAGGACTCGCCGGAGGACATCATCCGCTCGGTGCAGCACGGCGTGTATGCCGTGAATTTTGGTGGCGGACAAGTCGATATCACTAATGGCAAGTTCGTATTCTCGGCTTCCGAGGCCTACATGATCGAAGAGGGGAAGATTACGGCACCACTTAAGAACGCCACGCTAATCGGCAATGGTCCTGATGTGCTAACCAAGGTCTCAATGGTCGGAAACGACCTGAAGCTCGATGAGGGCGTAGGTACCTGCGGCAAGGACGGACAGTCGGTGCCGGTGGGCGTCGGCATCCCAACGTTGAAGGTGGACCGGCTGACTGTGGGCGGAACGGGCGGGTAAGACCAAGGCGTTTCAGTCACGGATTTGCACGGATCTACAGGGATGAAGGCGCAGCAAACGCAAAAGCTGCTGCGGATTTCGCGGACAGAGTGAGCGAATACCAACAGCAGCCGGCAGCGCCTTCTGAGGCTGCGTCCGATGCAGTAGTGGAAATCTCGCAGACTAAAGTCTGCGAGGGATAGCCAAAAAATAAAGGGCTTATCGACACGACTGAAGTCGTTCCCTGATACAAGGCAGATCGGAAACAAGTTTTCAGCAGCCTGTGAGGCCGTGCCCCGTCCGATACTGCCGGCGGATCAACGGTGAACTAACTCGAAATACGAATTCCAAGTACTGTAAGGAAATTCATGAACGTATCCACGCAAGAACGCGCAGTCGGCGCGAAGGTCGAGGTGACTGACCTGAAAGAGATCGCGACCGACGTGGTGCGGCGCGCGATGCAGGGCGGCGCCACGGCTGCAGAAGCGGTGGCGGTGGACGGAAGCGAGTTCTCCACTGTCGTTCGGCTGGGCGAAGTCGAGACGCTGAAGGAATCGGGATCGAAGGGCGTCGGCGTGCGCGTGTTTTTCGGCCAGCGCGCGGCCAGCACGTACTCAAGCGACCTGTCGGCAGAGGGGCTGCGGACAATGGTGGACGCGGCGCTCAAGCTGTCGAAGGCTACGAGCGAAGATCCGTTCGCGGGCATCCCGGCTCCTGAGCAGCAGGGCAAGCTGGAAGGCGACCTCGAGCTGTACAACGAGGATGTCCATTCGCTGTCGACAGCCGACCGGATCGACTACGCACGGCGCGCTGAAAAGGCGGCCACCAGCGCGGACCCACGCATCGTCAACTCGGAGGGTGGCAGCTTTGACGCGGCCATCAGTTACAAGGTCCTGGCCAATTCCAACGGCTTCCTTGGTGACTCGCGGCGTTCGTACTGCTCGGTGTCGGCGGTGCCGATCGCGCAGGTAGAGGGCTCCGGCATGCAGCGCGACTACTGGTACTCCGTCGCAATCACGCTGAAGAAGCTGGAGTCGCCGGAAGAAGTCGGCCGCATAGCCGCCCAGCGCACGCTGCGTCGCATTGGGGCGCGCAAGGTCAAAACGGCGAAAGTGCCAGTCGTGTTCGAGAACACTATAGCCGGTTCGCTGATAGGACACATCTTCGAGGCAGTGAATGGCGACTCGGTGTATCGCGGCGCCTCATACCTGGCGGGCAAGTTGGGTGAGAAAGTCGCGGGCGACAACATCTACATCGTGGACGACGGAACCATGGTCGGCGGCTTCGGTACCAGTCCGTTCGACTCGGAAGGCGTGACGAGCCGGAAGACTGTCGTGATCGAAAACGGCGTCCTGAACTCGTACCTGCTGAACACCTATACGGCGAAAAAACTAGGTTTGCAGACGACCGGCAACGCCTCGCGAGGATTGGCGGGGACTCCGGGAATTGGGCCGGGGAACTTCTTTTTAAAGCCGGGCGAGAAGAACCAGAAAGAGATCATTGGCGATATTAAAGAAGGGCTGTTCGTTACCGAATTTCTTGGCTTCGGCGTCAACCTGGTAACGGGCGACTTTTCGCGCGGGGCCAGCGGGCTGTGGATCGAGAACGGTGAGCTGACATTCCCAGTGGAAGAGATCACAGTTGCCGGCAACCTGAAAGACATGTTCTGCAATATTAGCGAAATCGGTAACGACCTGGAGTTTCGCGGGGCGATTGCGTCACCTGCGCTGCGCATTGACGGGATGACCGTGGCGGGCGAGTAGCGAGCCAATTTACATTATGATGCATGGGCCGGGTTGCAGGCAGAGGCCCAGCGAAGGAACTTTCTGCCGCAGATTGCGTCTTCTACTATCATGCTGCGGGTAGTCCTGACCGGCACCGTGCTTCTGATCCTCGCTGGAGCGCTTTCGAGCGCGCAGGAAACGGTTCCCCCATCTTCTTCTTCCGCACAACCCGCTATAACACAGAGCACAGACAAAAAGAAAGACGCCGTGCCTGCGCCCAGCGAGCCGCAGGAGATCATGCGGCGGGCAGTAGAGAGGGACATCTTCAACTGGCAGGCGGCCAAGGACTACACATTCCTCGAGCACGAAGTGGATGAGACGCTCGACGGCAGCGGACGGGCGAAGTCGTCGAAGTCAGAGACACGCGAAATCCTGGTTCTGTACGGCGAGCCCTTCGAGCGCGTGGTAGCGAAAGACGACAAGCCACTGTCGGAGAAAGAACAGAGAAAACAGAACGAAGAGTTCGACAAGGAAACCCGCAAGCGCGAGAACGAGACCCCGGAAGAACGCGAGAAGCGAATCCAGAAAGTTGAAAAAGAACGGCAAGACGAGCGTGCGTTTGTGCGCGAGATCGTCGATGCTTACACATTTAGGCTCACAGGCACGGAGATGTTGAACGGGCGCAATACGTGGGTGATCGACGGCACCCCGCGTCCGGGCTTCGAAGGCAAGCGGAGGGAGTCGAAAATCCTCCCCAAGATGACGCCGCGGTTCTGGATCGATCAGCAGGACTATAGCTGGGCGAAGGTGCGGGCCGAATTCACCGATACGGTCTCATTCGGATGGGTCGTAGCGCGACTGCACAAGGGCTCACAGTTTGAGATTCAGCAAGTGCGAGTGAACGACGAAGTCTGGCTGCCGCAGCGCATTGACGTGAAGCTGGATGCGCGGGTAGCGCTGTTGAAAGGCATCAATGAGAATGTTCACGTGACGTACAAGGATTACCGCAAGTTCCGCACAGACACGAAGATCTCGGTTGCCGAGTCGGGAACAGCGCATTGAATCTGCGAAATCGATTCGGCGGCGTCACGCCGCCCTACAGAATTTTTTGGGAAAATGCTGTCAATTGACCTAGCTCCCCCTCTGGGTCGGTCAGCGAAATGTCCCGACCTGAAGATCACAGCGGTCAGCGCGAGCTAGCTGTCCGAACTTGGCTCGCCGCCGCACGGGAAACCGGGAGGTCTGTGGTTTGTGCGCTTCCAGGGGCATCGAGCCGTAGATCGCTCCTGAGTTGGGCTTGGACGGCGCTGGGCGAAGACAGCCGCGACGACAGGTTCAAGCAGACCACGCCGGCAATGATGCGCGTGATTGCTACGACCTTGAGGAGGCTGGCCGGTTCGTGGAAGACGATTACGCCCAGCACTGCGACGGCGGCGGTCCCCCCACCCAGACCAAATAGAATAAACGGCCCCTATCTCCATTTCTTTCAATGCGATAGTCATAGGGACGAAGCTCAGGCCGTAAAGCACAAACATACCCAATGTAGGTACGGTGCCAGTAAGGCCATTGGATAGCTTCAGCAGAATCGTGGCCGCCACTTCGAGAAAAATCGCCAAAAACAACCAAGTCCAGCACATACAAAGTGCCCTTCGGGCGCGAACCAGGGTAACGGCCCTGAAATCTCCAACTTGCGGCCGTGCGACGTCCTACCCACAGCGATCGCGGCACGCGGGCGGAGATATCAAACAGACAAAACCTGAGCCTGAGAACCCTAAAGAAGGCAGGGAGAACCGGCAGGGACTATCGGCGGGATTGAGCCAGGTAGGATTGTGGATGCTGTTCATTAAACCAGTCCGGAGGATTATGTAAATTATTGATTAAATTTAAGTTACAATTATGTTGGGTAATCTCAGTTTCAGGCGATTTGCGAGGCGGAGTAGAATCGGGGTGGTTATGGAAAAGGCCTTTGAACCCGCCTCGTCCCCGAACCAGAAGCGCAATTGGATGCCCTTGCTTGTCGGCTTAGTGACCGTCATTGTTGCGGTCGGAGCCATCGTTTTGTTCACCCGCCACAAAACCGAAGTTGGAACCCAGCCCAACCCTTACGCGGAGAAACTCAAGCTGTCGGCGATCAAGCTAAGCGCGGCCGAGAACTACATGGGCGGTACTGTGACCTACCTCGATTTCAACATTACCAACACAGGCGACAAGGCGCTGGTGGGCGCCGCCGTGAAAGCCGAATTCAAGGACTCAATGGGACAAGTGGTGCAGAAAGAGACGATTCCGCTGCATGTGCTGGTGGAAAACCAGCTGGCAGGCTATCCCGATCTGGTCGATCTGAGCCGGGCGCCTATCGGCCCGGATCAGACGAAGACAGTGCGGATGACGCTGGAGCATATCTCCGACCAGTGGAACCAAAGCTATCCGCAGATGCAGCTGGTGGATTTGAAGCTGAAGTAGCCGTGAAGAACGTCAAAGGCTCTAACCACGGATCTAGACGGATCGGCACGGAAAAGACATCGGCAGAACAGCGGCGGCAAAATCGACCCCGGAGTGCACAGAGGACGCGGATAGCTCTCAGTTCGTAACAACAAACCGGCACAGAGTCTACGGATTAACGATGATTTTGGCGTCCCCTGTTAATCTTCTGCAATGCCTAGAATCTGCGCTGCTTTTTTTGTTGTCCTTTTGACACCAGGGGTGAGCGCTCCCGCCGCGCAGGCGGCGCAGGAGAAGCCGACACCCTCGCCCGGCGCTGCTCCTGCACCGGCAGCTCAGCTGCAAGGCGACAAAGCCCAGGTTCCTGCCCCCGCCGTAGAGCCACTAATCCCGCCGAAGGAGAGCAGCGTTCTTGGCGAACTGGAAATCATCACCATTAACAGCAAGGTGTTTCGAAACATCCGCAATCTGCGGGTATGGCTGCCGGCCAACTATTTTGCGCCCGTCAATCGCAACAAGCACTACCCCGTGCTCTATATGCAGGACGGCCAGAACCTGTTCGACGAGGCCACGGCGTTCAATCACGAATGGAAGTTTGACGAGACTGTCGAGCTCCTCACCGGTAGTATGCGCATCGGGCCGATGATCGTGGTGGGCATCGACAGTACTCCACGCCGGGCCAACGAGTACCTGCCGTATCCCGACCCGGAGAACAAGGAGCTGGGCAAGCCAGAAACGCAGGACGTGCGCGGCAAGGAGTACGGCGATTTCGTCATCAAGGAAGTGATGCCGCTGATTCAGAAGAAATACCGCGTATTGCTGGGGCCGCAGAACACTGGCTTGGGCGGGTCGTCGTATGGCGGCGTAGTAACGCTGATCACAGTACTGATGCATCCCAGAGTGTTTGGCAAGGCGCTGATTGAAAGCCCGTCGCTGCTCATCGGCAATGGGCAACTGCTGAAAGACGCGGAGAAGGCCACGCAGTTTCCACAGAAGATGTATCTGGCGATTGGCACGGCGGAGGGGTCTGACAACAAGGCCAGCGAGAGGGACGCTGACGCGGTGCGCGAGATGGAAAAGATCTTGCGCGCTAAGGAATTAGGACCGAATCGGCTGAAAGTGGTGGTGGAAGAGGGCGCGCATCGTGACGAGACTGCATGGTCGAAGCGGCTGCCGAATGCACTGGTTTTTCTGTATGGCTCTGACATTCACCTGTTGCCGTGACGGGCGAATCGATTGTGGGCCGCCCGCTATCGAATCGCGAGTGATTGAACGAGGCACGTGATGAAAGCCGTTGGACTCTACCGTTATCTCCCCGTCACCGATCCCGAGGCGCTGCTCGACCTGGAAATCGAAACGCCTTCGCCAACGGGACGCGACCTGCTGGTGAAGGTAGAAGCAATCAGCGTAAATCCGGTGGACACCAAGGTCCGCGCGCCCAAGCCGAAGGTGGAGGCCTCGCCGCGCATTCTGGGCTGGGATGCAGCAGGCGTTGTCGAGGCCGTTGGCCACGAATGCAAGCTGTTCAAGCCGGGCGACAAGGTGTACTACGCGGGCAGCATCACGCGGCCCGGTTGCGACAGCGAATTCCACCTGGTAGATGAGCGCATCGTGGGGCACATGCCGGAGAAGCTGTCGTTCGCGGATGCGGCGGCGTTGGCGCTGACAACTCTGACCGCGTGGGAGGCACTGTTCGACCGGCTGGGCATCTCGCGGGACGGACGAGACGGTGGCAAGGCGCTGCTGATTCTGGGCGGAGCCGGGGGCGTAGGATCGATTGCCATTCAACTGGCGCGGGAGGTGGGCCACGTGAAGGTGATTGCCACGGCTTCGCGTCCGGCATCGGAACAATGGTGCAGGCAATTGGGCGCGGACGAGGTGATCAACCACGCTGAAGAGCTAGTGCCGCAACTGAAAAACATTGGTGTGCCACAGCCCGACTTCATCTTCTGCTGCAACAACACCGACCAATACTTCGACACGATGGCGCTGGTGGTGGCGCCGCAAGGCAAGATCTGCTCGATTGTCGAGACCCACCAGCCGCACAACATCCATGCGCTGATGCGCAAGAGCGCGACGTTCGTGTGGGAGCTGATGTTCACCCGAGCCATGTACGGCACGCCTGACATGATCGCGCAGCACAAGCTGCTGAACGCGGTAGCCGTCCTGATTGATGAAGGCAAGCTGCGTACCACCGTGGGTGATGCCATGGGAGCGCTCAACGCCGCTAATCTGCGGCGGGCGCATGCGAAGTTAGAGGCCGGTCGCACGATCGGCAAGATTGTGCTCAACGGGTTCTGAACTGGCAGCCTCCGAGCGCTGTCCGTAGAATGGGAAGCAATGCCTGACGACGCCAAGCCACGTTTGACGGAGATGGTGAAAGCCGCGGGTTGAGCCAGCAAACTAAGTCCGGCGGTGCTGGACTCGGTGCTTGGGAAATTAGCCCGGCAACACGATCCCAATGTCCTGGTCGGCTTCGACACAGCCGACGACGCCGGGGTGTATCAAGTCACGCCCGAGCTCGCGCTCGTCCAAACGGTCGATTTTTTCACGCCCATCGTGGATGACCCGTACGTATTCGGGCAGATTGCTGCGACCAATGCGCTCAGCGACGTGTACGCCATGGGTGGCAAGCCTGTAAGTGCGCTGGCCCTGGTGTGCTTCCCCGAGCTGGGCGATACAACGGTATTGGAAGAGATGTTGGCGGGCGGGCTGTCAAAGATGGTCGAGGCCAACTGCACGGTCATCGGCGGACACAGCATTCGCGATGAGGAAATTAAGCTGGGCTATTCGGTAACTGGCACAGTGCGTCCGGAACACGTGCTGACCAACAGCGGAGCCCAGCCGGGTGACCGGTTGCTGTTGACCAAGGCCATTGGGACGGGCGTGATCTCGACGGCCATCAAACGCCGCCACGCCGAGGCTGTCTGGATACGCGGTGCGGTTCATGCCATGACCACGCTGAATAAAGCAGCCGCGGAAGTGGTGACCTCGGGCGGTTTCGTGGTGCATGCCATGACCGACGTGACCGGGTTCGGGCTAATCGGCCACCTGCGCGAGGTGGCGCGGGGATCGGGCGTCAGCGTGCGGCTGTTCGCGACGAAAGTTGCGCTGCTGGAGGGAGCGCTGGAGTGCGTGAAGCGCGGCGACATTCCCGGCGGGCTGAAAGCTAACCGCGGCTTCACCGAGGGATGTGTGAAGTATGGCGATGATGTGTCGGAGCATGTGAGAACGCTGCTCTACGATCCACAGACAGCGGGGGGATTGCTGATCTCGGTGGCGGAAGCGGAGGCGACGCGCCTAATGACTGCTTTGCGAGACGCGGGCGTGGCGGCGGTTGAGGTGGGGGAAGTTGGAGAAGGTATGGCAGGGCTGATTTCCGTCCTCAAGTAAGGCCGAACTCCTCCCGTAATGGGTATGAGCCAAAGGTGTGTCAATTCTTCTGTGTAAGGATCCGGTTTTGTTTGGGGATGGAGTAATGTCGCATCGCAAACTAGTGAGGACGCGATGTCGCTTGGTGATGACTCTCGAGTGCGCCCGACCCAGGAGAGCAATGCCCTATGGGCCTGAACGCTCTCGACCTCCTCGTCATCGTCGCGTATCTCATGGGCGTGACCCTCTTCGGCCTGCGCTTCCGCAAGAGACAGCGGACGCTCAAGTCGTATTTCCTGGCCGACAACACCGTCCCCTGGTGGGCGATTGCGCTTTCCATCGTGGCGGCGGAGACCAGCACCCTAACGATTATCAGTGTGCCCGGACTCGCCTATGAGTCGGATTTCCGCTTCCTGCAACTGGTGCTCGGTTACCTGGTTGGGCGAGCCATTGTCAGCGTCCTGCTGATCCCGCAATATTTCCGCGGACAGCTCGTCACAGCGTATCAACTGATTGATCGCCGCTTCGGGCAGAAACTGCGTTCGCTCACCGCCGGGCTGTTCCTGATCACGCGCGCCGCGGCAGAGGGCGTGCGCGTGTTTGCCGTGGCGATCGTGGTTGGCATAGCGTTATCGAGTCTGCTGGCTGGGATGGACGACTTCGGGCGCGACGTGTCTGCGATCGCTATCGTCAGCCTGCTGACGCTGATCTACACCTTCGAGGGTGGCTTGGCGGCGGTCATCTGGACTGACGTGGTGCAACTGATTATTTACCTCGGTGGAACTCTGGTGGGCTTTTTCACCATCCTGCGTTTGGTGCCCGGAGGGTGGAGCACCATCCAATCCGTGGGCGGCGCGGCGGCCAAGTTCCGCGTCTTCGATTTCTCCTGGAACTTCTACTCTACCTACACGTTTTGGTCGGGGGTGATCGGCGGGGCGTTCCTGACGACTGCCACGCACGGTGCCGATCAGCTCATCGTGCAGCGATTGCTCGCCGCGCGCGGCGAGCGCCAATCGAAGATCGCATTATTGTCGAGCGGATTCGCAGTGCTGGCACAGTTCTCGTTGTTCCTGCTGCTGGGCGCGATGTTGTTTGTCTTCTACAAACTGTCTCCACCGCTTGTGCCGTTCGCCCGCACCGACACCATCTTCCCGACATTTGTGGTTACGAAGATGCCTCACGGAATCAGCGGGCTACTGATCTCGGCTATTCTTGCGGCGGCCATGTCGAACCTGAGCGCCGCGCTGAACTCCTTGTCGTCTGCAACCATCGTCGATTTCTATGGGCGATGGCGACCGTTGGCTAGCGAGGAGCGCCGCGTGCGTTTATCACGTTTTGCGACCGTCGGTTGGGGACTGGTTTTATTCGGACTGGCAATTTTGGCGCGCCATGGCGGCAAGGTGCTCGAAGTAGGATTGTCGATTGCGTCGGTTACCTACGGATCGCTGCTGGGCGTGTTTCTGCTTGGCGTACTCACGAAGCGAGCCTCAGAGCGTGGCGCCATGGCGGGTATGCTGTTTGGCTTTCTCCTTAACCTGTACTTGTGGCTGTTTACCCACGTTCCGTTCACCTGGTATGTCACTCTCGGCGGCATCGCGACATTCATCGTGGGTTACAGCATGAGCGTCGTGCTGGCTCAAGCGGCTGACCCTCGCGCGACAAATGAGATTGGGGATGTAGAGTGCAACGAAGAAAGCCGAAGACCGAAGGACCGAACCGGACCTCGGCCAACCTCGACACCATGAGCGCACTCGAGGTCGC
>Ga0306920_100001817_pt1 | contig 26570 bp, 24 predicted proteins | sample flu12Cox44000170_FD_204666 | JGI IMG/M metagenome (GOLD analysis project Ga0306920, IMG submission 204666) | Lab enrichment of tropical soil microbial communities from Luquillo Experimental Forest, Puerto Rico - flux4day.12C.oxic.44.000.170 (v2)... | ecosystem: Environmental > Terrestrial >...
CGGTCATGCCGCCAGCGCCGCCGCGGTTCTCCACATAAACCTGCTGGCCAAGACTGTCGGACAAAGATTGTGCAAATACGCGACCGAGCAAATCGGCGGTTCCTCCCGCCGAGAAGGGGACAATCAGCTTAATTGGCCTCGACGGCCACTCTTCTGCTTGCACCCAGGACGCGCCGATCAGCAAAAGTGCCCCCGCGACCATCCACGCTAAGATTCGTGTCATCCCGTGGCACCGGTTTAGCCCAAGTGTTGATCGAACCTTGTCGCGTGATACCTTGCAATAAGCTATCAAGTCCGGCACCGAGATGAAAATGATACCTTCGCGTCTGCCCAAGATCGCCATTGCGACGGGGGATGCCGGCGGCATCGGCCCGGAAATCTCCATCAAGTCGGCGCTCGATCCGTCGGTCCGCGCGTTATGTCAGCCGATCTTAGTGAGCGATCCTGTGCTCCTTGAAAAGCATGCCAGGGCCTGCGGACTTCGCAGCAGCTTTCGCGTGCTTGACCAGATCGATGGTTTGCAGCTCGGAGGGGAGGACATTCCTGTTCTCGACTCAAGGTTTCCGGAGGCAGCCGACATAGCCTTGGGTGAGGTCAGCGCCAACAGCGGTCGGGCCTCACTCGTGTTCGCACGCACCGCGATCAAAGCCGCTCTCGCCGAAATGGTCGATGCCGTCGTAGCAGCCCCACAGAACCAGAAGGCCATCGCCCTCGCGGGGATCGCGTTCGACGGGTACCCGTCGTTCGTCGCGAGGGAAACCGGCCTTTCGCCCCACCACGTTTTTCTGATGCTCTGCTATGGCAACAGCAAAATCGCGCATTGCACGCTGCATGTCAGCGTGAGAGAGGCCATCGCCATGATTACGCCGGAGCGCGTGCGCCGTGTCATCGAGGCCACGCATGCCGCCCTCAAACGCCTCGGCGTGTCATTGCCTGTCATCTGCGTCGGTGGGCTGAACCCGCACGCCGGCGAGGACGGACTATTTGGCATGGAGGATATCGAAATCATCAAGCCGGCCATCGACCAGGCCGCAGCCGCCGGCATGCGTGTCTCCGGCCCATTCGGCACTGATACGATGTTTCGCAATGAGAACGTGGATGCGTTCATAGTCATGTTGCATGATCAGGGTCACATCGCCGCCAAACTGCAAGCGCCGCGCGCCACTGCGGGCCTCGCAATTGGCAGTCCAATTTTGTTCTCTTCGGTAGCGCACGGCAGCGGCCACGATATTGTCGGCAAAGGCGTCGCCTCTCCTGCCGCCATGGTGGAAGCGATATCGCGGCTTGCCGCGGTTGGGCCCGGCACAGCGCGTACCGCCTGACGTCAAAGCTTCGAGACTCAAGCGCGTAAAGCCCTGAGCATGTCGGCCACGTAGTCCTCTGCGCTGGCAATGACGAGCATCAGGGTCCACGGGCGCAACTGGCCCAACGTGCGAGAGAGCGCCTCATCCGGGCTGGACGGACTAGCGAGCACGAGCCCCATGGTGGTCACGCCCCGAAGGCTGCACGCTTCGCCGATAACCGAGGCATTGAGCACATCTTCTCCCCCTCCCGCGAGCATCACCACCAGGTCGGCGGTGCTCACCTCATCTACCAGATTTTTGCTGCGGCCTGCCACATCGGTCAGCCAGTTCCCCATGGAGAACCGCGCGCTGGCAGGCGGGAGTGGGATGAATGCCGACGCAATGAAGAAGCTTGCGTCGTCCCATTGATCCTGCGCGAGACGCTTGACCAAGGTCTCGCTTCGCACGTCGAGTGCCATGACCTTGACTGTCCGGCGCCCGGAATTGGCATCGTTGATGCGAAAGCGCGCTTCATGCGCGCTGGTGGCGCGGGCCGATTCACTGATCATGATCAAACCGAAGAGTGCGCGACGCCCGCACGAACTGTAAGCACGTCCTTCGCCGCATCCTTGAACGATTGATCTGGTCGCAGTATGATGGCTGCGGAGCGGACGCGCTGGTGCGCAATCTCGACCCCGGGTGGCACCACATCCTTCTCCATCAGGTTCTTAACGGCACGCAGCAAGCGATGCCGGGCCATGATGATGCCGTTGTCCGTCGAGACGAGGTTTTCCTTGCTGCGGTCGACAATAGGACCCATGCTCTCCTGCAAGGATGCGTCTTGTATGGCGATGCCCGCGACACCGCTATAGGTCTGGCCGGCTTTTTGCGCCGCGCGGTCCATCAGATAGTCATTGTCCCTGTTCGCCAACGGCCGGAACGTGCCGGGCTCGTACTTGACGTGGATACCCTTGCCGTCTCGCATCGCCTTGACCTCATCGACAGACAATGGGCGCGTGGGGTGGTAATCGAAGCTCCAGGCCCAGCAATTCTCGTCATCGATGGGGATCCAGAAGTGACCGTGCACCGGATGGTCGCCTCGAGGTGGGATCATCGTGAAGGACGGCATTACCCATTGCGTGATCCGCCAATAGTAGTTGCCGCCTTCCGCGTGGCGGCGGGCGCCCACCAAGAGGCCCCCGGGACTTTCGACCACCTCGAACACGGGTCGCGCGTCGCGCAGATTGTATTCGTTGCCTTTGGCCCCTTTGAAGAGCGGATCGGAGCGCAGCTCACCACGGTGCAAGAAGGAAACGTGGCTCGAATCAATGCCCCCTTCCATCGCCTGCAGCCAATTGCATTCTTGAAGCCGCTTTGAGATGAAGCTCTGCCCGGGCGGTACGAGTGCAAATTCCCACTCCGGCAGAGGGGGCCGGCTCTGCGGCGGGCCCATGTAGGTCCACAAGACGCCGCCGCGCTCGATCAGGGGATATGACTTGAGCTTGATCTTCTGGCAAAAGCCGCTTTCCTCCGGCTCGGACGGAACTTCGATGCACCTGCCGGTATAGTCGTATTTCCAGCCATGGTAGGGACAGCGCAAGCCGTTTTCCTCGTTGCGGCCAAACCACAACGATACGCCCCGATGCGCACAGAACTCGTCGATCAGCCCGTAGCGTCCCTGGGTATCCCGGAACGCCAGAAGCCGCTCGGACAACAGCTTGACGCGCAGAGGCGCACATTCGTTCTCCGGCAGCTGCTCGGCCAACAGGGCCGGAATCCAATAGCTGCGGAACAGGCGGCCCCCGGGTGTGCCGGGTCCGGCTTGCGTGAGCAGATCATTTTGCTCTTTCCTCAGCATAGGCTGTACTCCAACGGTGCGTCATGCCCATCATAGCCGCGCTGTTCGGCCAGGTGCCAGCCGACATCGCTAACAAAGCAGTCTCATGCCCGGTATGCAAAGCCGAATTCAGTTGTGCCATACAAGTGAAGTCGCGGACGGTTGCGCGCTGAAGGTGGAGGTCGGCGGCCTATGTCTCGCCGTCTTCAACGTGGCCGGCGAGATTTTTGTCACCGACGATGCGTGCACGCATGGCCCCGGCTCGCTGTCTGAGGGCTATCTGACCGGCGAGGTCGTCGAGTGCAATTTTCATGGCGGTCAGTTCAACGTGCGGACCGGTGAAGTGATGTCGCCGCCCTGCACGGTTCCTGTGAAGACCTACCCGGTCACGGTTGAGCACGGCATGATCTTCATTGATGCATCCCAACCAACGTGAGCAGGCCTGATCAGCAGAAGCCGCCCGATAACAAGATCATCATCGGGCCTTGCTTCCCTCGGCCTGATGTTCATGCCGCAGATCGCCGCCCTCGGCTACAAGAAGCCTGACCGGCACGATCCCATGTCAGGGTAGCACTCGGCATTGCAAGGTCGCCGCTCATCCTTGCGCGTTGGCGGCGCTCACGGCCGCATGGCAGCCGCAGGCACCTGCGACAAGGCTTTGAACCCGTGGCCTCCCACGGACCGGTCGCACCTCATGGATTGAGGGCATACCCGCATTTAGCCCAGACGTCTGCGCAGAGCCGCCATAAAGGCGCGGATGCGCGCGGCATTGACGCCGAAATCGCTGCGCCCTTGGCGGCTGAGCGAGCGCATGTCGATGCGGCTTTCTGAACCGCGCGGGCTGACGCGGATGACCACGTCATCGGTGAAGCGGAACCAGCGGCTCGTCTGGCTAGCTTCGATGCGGCCGCTCGCCGCATCGCAGGCCACGCTGTGCCAACCCGGCATCGAACTTGCCACCGACAGGGCGAGGTCGAATGCCTTCGCTGCCGACAACGGTATGTCGAGCGGCACCACCTCCGGGTAGGCGGCCTTCTGCAATCGCGCCACTTCAGGTCCTGGGTAGATCGCCGTGGCCGCGTTTTCAGCGCTGCGCGCCGGCAGAACCGCAGAGAATTGTGGTGGGTTCTCGATGTCGGTGGTGATGTCGTGAATGCGCGGAACCACCTTTCGTAGGCGATCGTAGTGCCAGGGGACGTAGACGAGCACGGCGCCGAGGGCGAGGCCGGCGGCAACCATGGCCGAGCCACCAACGCTCAGCTCTGACCAGCCCAGCAGGAGCACGGCCAGTGAGACGATAACTGCCGCGATGGCGGTCACGCCGGAGGCAGTCATCAGCCAGGTAAAAGCAAAGCGGAAGTGCCACCACCCGGCCCGCCAGCCAACAGGCGCCAGCGCCAAGAGCAGCAGGGCGAGGATGGCCAGGATAAGGCTCAGGAGCGCACCAGTCTGCAACCAGCTCATGGGATGATCCTTCCGTGTCAGCAGAACCCTATAGATAAAGACCACCGCCGCGTCTGTAACTTACTGTAACTTAAAGAGCGGGCCCGAGTGACCACGAGAATGGGCGGCCTCCAGCGAAGGCGCCGGCCGCGGCGATCGGCAGTGGTTAAGTCGCCGTCACGTGAAGCCAAGCGGCCTTACGCTTCCCTCTAAAGACGCAATTCAGGCAGCTCCATCCAACGGCCTTCGGCGAGGCTGCGATAGGCGAGGTCGGCAAGTTGGACTGCCTTGGCACCTTCCAGCAGCGTGGGCACATAGGGCGCATCCTCGCCAACGTGGCTCAGGAATGCTTCCCAGCACTGACGGAAAGGGTTCTTCATCGGCACAGTGTCGGGCACCTCCTGCCATTGCGCAAAGAAGTCCATGTTGGCCGGCCGACCCCCGCCGAAAAAGGCCTCCGGCGTGTTGACCGCGCTTTGGGTGAAGCAGCGCATGCGACCCGCGACAGCTGAACCGGCAGTGCCGTCGATTTGCACCACCATCGTGTCGTCGCGGCGCACACGTGTGGCCCAGCTATTGGTGATTACGCCGACAGCGCCGCCTTCGAGTTTTAGTAGCGCATAGGACGTGTCCTCGACATCGACTTTGTAGGGCTCGCCCTTTTCATCGACGCGCGTGGGGATGGCCGTCGACATCAAGGCGCTCACGCCGATCACCGGCGCGGCGAGACGGTCGATCATGTAGCGCCAGTGCGCCATCATATCCAGTGCCAGGCCGCCGCCCTCGGCACGCTTATAGTTCCAGCTCGGTCGCTGGCACTCCCGCGTCGTGCCATCGAAAATCCAGGACCCAGCGTCGATCTTGATGGAGAGAACACGGCCGAAGAATCCTGCATTCTTCACGAACAGCAATTTTGCGAACCCAGGTAGGAACAACTTGTCCTGGATAACTCCGTGCTTCACGCCGGCTCTGTGTGCCAGACGCGCGAGTTCCATCGCTTCCTCGACCGTGGACGCCGTCGGCTTTTCGATGTGGATGTGTTTGCCGGCCGCAATTGCTCGGCGAACTCGGGCGGCGCGATCACCCGTTGCGGCACAGTCCATGTAAATGTCGTCTGCCCCACGCAAGGCCTCGGTCAGGTTCGTCGTCCAGCGCAAACCACCATGTGCGGCGGCGAGCGCCGAGAGCCGCTCGGGATCGCGGCCGACGATCAGCAGATCGGGTATCAATCGGTCGCCATTGCGCAACTTCAGGCCACCCTCGGCGGCAATTGCGAGGAGGTTCGGCATGTGCTGGGTCGTGCCCATGCGCCCAGCGGCGCCGTTGAGGACGATGCCGATGCGTCGTCGGTCGGCCATAACTGTCCAACTCCCGATGAACCATGGGGAACAGAGCGGCCTCGTGCGTAGCGCTCGGGTCGCGCTGGAGATCGCGTCCGCCCTAAGCGGCGTGGTTTTTGGCCCAGTCGACTATCTCAGCGTGTGTCGCGAACCAAACATTCCCTTTGGCTTTGGCGTGCCGGATCAGCTCGTCGAGTATCCAGATGCGTGAGCGGTAGCCGATCACATGCGGGTGGCAGGTCAGCTGGAAGATGCCGCCCTCTTCCCAGGCCGCATCCAGCTCGCGGCGAAAGATGTCGAGCACATCGGCGGGCGGTGTATAGGGCCTGAGCGAAGAGAAGCGGTGCATCATGAAGTAGACCGCATCGTCGCGAACCCACTCCACCGGAAATTCGATGATGCCGGTTGGTTCGCCCTGCAAAAGCAGCTCATAGCAGTCCTCGTCCGCCATAAGGGAAGAGTCATAGGCCAGCCCGAGCTCCTTCTCGATCGTCAGCGTATTGGGACTGAAGTCCCACGACGGCGTCCTGAGCCCCACGGCACGCTTGCCCGTGATCTTTTCCAGCGTGTCAGCCGACCGCAGCATCAGATCCCGCTCCACGTCGTATGGCAACACCGAGTTCAACTCATGAATCCAGCCGTGGATGCCGATCTCATGGCCCTCGGCAATGACGCGCCGCTGTTCGTCTGGATGGATTAGCGCAGCAACCGCCGGCACATAGAACGTCGCCTTAATACCATGGCTATCGAGAAGCTTCAGAATCCGCGGAACGCCGACCCGATTGCCGTATTGCCCCCAACTCATCCGACCGATGGAGTTGCCTCCATCACGCAGCTCATTGGTCTCGTGGTCGCTGTCGAAGGACAGCGCAACTGCGCAACGGGCGCTCCCCTTCCACATCTTTGGTCTGTAGCTGCGTCCTGCCCGCACTTGGTTGACGAGTTTGCGCCACTGTGCTTCGGACCACTGCCATGGCTCTTGCGGCTTACCTTCCGACATTGAGTGACCTCCTTGACCGGCAAGCGATTGACGCGCCCGTGACCAGCATCTCTCCGGTAATCCACCGCGGATAGCCAGCGACAAGGGAAAGCACAGCGTGCCAATCCTGCATGATGGTTCCCTTGCCGGACCCGCATGACTTGGTCAGGATCTGAACCTGACGTCCTGCAGCCTAATGATACCATCCGGGTGGGGCGTGAATCCCTCGAGTTTCTCGGCAACACCCCAAAGCCACTTGTAATTGTAGAGAAAGATGTGAGCCCGGTCGGCGAGGTATATACCCGCCGCCGCCGCATAGTCGTCCAGACGCAGCGCAAAACTGGTGTTGCGGCGCGCGGCGGCCAGTCGCGCATCAAGCTCCCGGTTGCAGTATTTGCCCCAATTGAGAAATCCGTCGCATGCCAGCCAGATGCTGATGTTTCCATCGGGGTCCGCCCGACCCGACCAGATCACAAGCGCCACCTCGTAGTTGCCGTTCGTGGCGTTGCTCGTCAGAGTGTTTGCTTCGAGGACTTCGATCTTCATATCAAATCCGGCATCGCCGACCATCGATTGAATAACCTGCGCAACCTGGGTCTCCAGGGGGCTGTTGGGTACCGAAAGCGTAAACGAGGGCCGAGCTACTCCGGCATCGGCCAGCAATTGCCGCGCCCTCAGGATGTCTCGTGCCGGGATTGGCCGCTCCTTTATGTACCACGGGCTGTCGATGGCATGCGGCTGATTAGTGGCGATGTACTCCCCATCAAAGACAACCTGCATGAGCGCCTGACGATCGAGGGAGAGTTCGAGCGCTTCCCGCACTCGCGCGTCCTTGGCGAGCACAGACTGCGACGCGCGCGGGCCATGGGCGAGGTTGATCGACAGGGTGTTGTAGGCCAGCGCAGTGCTGGCAACCACCCTGACGCGCTTGTCGTCTTTGAGCTGCTTCAGATCGGTCGGCTGCAGTCGCTCGACGAGATCCAGGCTGCCCGCGAGCAAATTGGCAGTGCGCACCGTCGTGTCAGGCATGGGCTGGAAAACGACCTGATTGACGTGGATGCGGGCCGCGTCCCAATAACTTTCAAACCGCTGCAGCGTGATCTTCTGCTGCGCGACCCGCTCGACAAAACGGAAGGGTCCGGCGCAGACGGGCTGATTGGCGATGTTTTGTCCAGCGGCGGCAAGCGCCTTGGGGGAAAGCATCATGCCCGCCCGATCGGCGAGCACGCTGAGCAAGGGTGCGTCGGGCTCGGACAGCTCGATGCGTATAGTCAACGGATCGACTAGCGCCACATTGACGATCGACTTCACCTCGCTCTTGCGGCGCGAGTAGTCGGCTGTCCGGTATCGATCAATATTGATTTTTACTGCCTCGCTGTCGAGTGGCGTACCGTCGTGAAAGACGACGCCTGATCTTATCTTCATCACCAGGGTCTTGCCGCCTTCGCTCCAGTCCCATTCGGTCGCGAGCTGGGGGCGAAAATTGAGCTTTGCATCGATGTCGATCAGCTTGTCGCAGAGCGCTGCAAACACGATGCGGCCGACGAACGTGGCGCCTTGCGCCGGATCGAGCCGATCTGGGTCCTCCTGTAAGCCGATGCGCAGCATCTGCGCCGTCGCGGGTGCGGTCGAGGCCACAACCAGAGCGGCAACAAGCACAAAAGTCAGCAGACGCGCGGCGATATGCATGGCACGCTCCCTTGCGGCTAGCCGATCTGGACGGAGATGGCATTGCCGAGGGCAACCTCGGCAGCGCCGGAAGTTGGGGGTCAAGAAGGCATCTGTGCGAGCCTCATGTCCCTCTCCACACTGGTTTGCGCTTTTCGGCAAAGGCACGCACACCCTCTTTGCTGTCCTCCGATTGCAGCGCCTCAACGAGCGCGGGAAGTCGATGAGCCTGCGCTTCGCTGGCGGACATGTGTGCCGTGCGGCGCGTCAACTGCTTGATTGCCCGTACCGACAGGGGCGCACACGCCAAGATCTCGGCTAGCCACCGATCGACGGCCATGTCGAGACCATCTCGGGTTGTGACCTCGTTAATGATCCCCAGCGCCAGTGCCTCCGGCGCCTTGATACGCCGTCCCGTCAACAGCAGCCCCATGGCGTGGCGGTAGGCGATTTGTCGCTGCAGCAGTGCCACGCCGCCGTCGAGCGGCAGGCGGCCAACCCGCGCCTCGGGTAGGCCGAAGGTTGCATCCTCAACGGCGACTGCGATGTCGCAGCCGAGCACCATCTCGAAGCCGCCGCCGAGCGCATGCCCATTGACGCGTGCGATGACGGGAACGTCCAGCGTCTCGCGCAGCGCAATCCCGCCAAAGCCTCCGGGGCGTGACTTGGCCCAATAGGCAAGGCCGGAAACACCGGAACCGCTCTTCATGTCGGCGCCGGTCGAGAAGGCGCGATCGCCGATGCCGGTAAGCACGACAGCGCGAACATCTCTATCTTGTTCGAGCCTAGCCCAGATCGCCTGCAGCTCTGCCTCGGCCGACGCGTCGATGGCGTTGAGGACCTCGGGCCGGTCGATGGTAACGCGCGCGACGTGGTGCTTGATGTCACAGTGGACCGGCATCACTCGGCCACCTTCACCTGCGGCAAGCCAAGCTCGGCGCGCACCTCGCCCGTGTGCGAGCCAAGCCTTGCGGGGGCAATCCGGACCGACACCGGGGCGTTATCCATGTGCACCGGCGAACCGATAACACGGATGCGCTCGACTGCACCATCGGCCTCAAGGATCATGCCGTTGACGCGCGTTTGTTCGTCGACGAGCGCTTCGGCGAGTGTGCGCACGGGAGCGCAAAGCAGGTCCTGCTCCTCGAGCCGCGCGAGCCAGTGGGCCGTCGTGTTCGAGGCAAAACGTTCGCAGAACATTGCCTGCAGGGCTGGCTTATTTTCCACGCGCCGCGCGTGCGTTGCAAAGCGCGGGTCGGAGGCAAGCTCGGGGAGGTCTAACGCTTTGCCGATGTCTGCTAGAGGATCGCTCTTGAAGGCACCTACCAGGACCAAGGCACCGTCGCGCGTGGAGAAAACCCCGGATAGCGGCATGGCACCCCAGTTCACCTCCTTGCCTCGCATGAGGTGGGTGGCAGCCTCTTGTGATTGGGCGGCGAGCATGGAGTCGAACAACGACACGGCAATGCGCTGGCCTTTGCCGGTTTTCTCGCGCTGCAGCAACGCCAATAAGATGCCCTGCACCATATGCATGCCGCAACAGTAGTCGGCGAATGTCGTAGCATTGACGCTGAGGGGCTCGTCCGTATTGGATTTGCGCGCCATCACGCCGCTCATCGCTTGAGCCAGGATGTCCTGGCCACCCTTGTGGGCGTAAGGTCCTTCGAGCCCGTAGCCTGTGCCGATGGCGTAGATGATGCGCGGATTAATCTTTGCAAGCTCCTGATAGCCGAAGCCCATCCGTTCCATGACGCCGGCGCGGAAATTGCTGACGACGACATCTGCCGTTTCCACCAGTTTGAGAATGACCTCGCGCTCTTCGTGCTTTCGCAGATCGAGTGCGACGGAGCGCTTGTTGCGGTTCAACGCACAAAACACAGGGCCGACAAGCCCAGCGGGATCATCAGGAAGCGATGTGCGTGACAGGTCCCCCTCACGCGGCCGCTCGACTTTGATCACGTCGGCACCATAGTCGGCGAGCGTTTGCGTGGCGATCGGACCCATGAAGACCTGGGTGAAGTCGATTACGCGGATGCCATCGAGTGGGAGTGGCACGTACGTCGTCATGCGGCGGCTTCCAGGATCTTCGCATTGGCGGACGGGACATCTCCGGGATCGCCACCCTGTCCGCGAACCTTGCTGCAAATTGCCTTCGGATGGACCTTGCGCAGCGCTACATCGCCGTCGAGAGCCAAAACAGCGGCGACACCGGCCGACTGGCCCATCGACATGCAGGGCGGGATTTCACGGCTCAGTTTTTGCGCACTCTCGGTTGCCGAGTAGTGCCGGCCGGCGACGATGAGCCGTTCGATATTGCGCGGCAGCATGGCTCGATACGGCGTATAATAATCACGCCCGCGCGCGACTGTGTCAGGGAACCACACGCGATCGTTCACGTCATCCTTGGTAACCACATACTCGCCCTCGAGCAGCCTACTCTGCCGCACACCGAGTTGCGGGGCGACGTCAACAACATAGCAATTCTTGAACCCCGGCAATTGCGCGCGCACAAAATCGACCAAGGCATAGATGCGGCGGCGACCCTCGATGTCAGCCTTGGTCTGGTCAGCGACCTTCAGTCCGTCGAGGCCGGTCATGTGTGGGCAGTTGCACCAAACGACCCCTGGCAGAGGCGTCTTCAGCCACCACATGTCCCACGAGCCGCCGATCACGCGCTTGGCCTGCCTGTCAAGAGCGGCGTACTCGGTTGGGCTCTCGAAGCGAAAGCGCTCGGCGGCATCCGTATCGACATTGCCAAGGCGGAACACGGTGGTGATCATGTAGCCGCCCTCGGTAAACTTGGCGCCTGCCGACGCCGCCACGTCGAGGTCGCCGGTCGTATCGATGACGATATTTGCGAGCAGCGCCTGCCGCCCCTCCTTGGTCTCGCAGACAATGCCGGCGATGGCACCGTCCTCCACGACCGCTTTGGCGAACCACGAGTGCAGGCGCAAACCGACGCCCGCCTCCACGATCATATCGTTGGAGACACGCTTCCAGCCGTCGGGATCGAACGCCGCGGCCATTACGATGGGCAGCGGCTTGCTGGTCGAGCGGAAATCATGCACCCCCCACCTCGCCCACTTGCGCCACATGGCCTCGCTCTGGCAACGGTCCTCGGGTGGAGGATAGACACACGCCCCAAGCCGGGCCATGCGCTCGATCATCTCCATGCAAATCCCGGTGACCGTGATCTCGTTGCCGTTGGTCATATCGTCGAGCACGAGCACCATGCCGCCAGAGGCGAGGCCGCCGAGGTAAGGATAGCGTTCCACCAAGGTCACGGACGCGCCAAGGCGCCGCGCGGCGATCGCCGCTGCCTGGCCCGCGGGTCCGCCACCCACGACCAGCACGTCCGAGCGCGACACCACCCGCACCGCGTCGCTTCTTTCTTGGATGATGTCGGGCGTAGCCATGGGCATCAATCTCTGGTTGCCGAGCCCGCAGAATGGCTCCATTCGCATGGAGTTTGCAATACTCGACCAGAACCGCCGATGCGACAGGATCGCTACCACGGCATGCCGGAAGCGCCTTGCTAGGTCACCGCGGCCGGCTTCCAGCGCACCAGCAAGCGCTCGATGAGAGTGATGGCGAGAAAAAACAGCACGGAGAAGGTCGAGCCCACAATCACCGTTGCGTAGAGCATGGCGGAGTCGAAGGCATACATCGACTGGATGATCAGCGCGCCGATGCCCAGGGTAGAGCCGATCCACTCGCCAACTATGGCGCCGATCACCGCGGTCGAAGCCGCGATCTTGAGGGCGGAGAAGAGGTAAGGCAGCGAGTTTTGCAATCGCAGCTTGAAGAAGACCTCGGTTTTGGAAGCGGATAGCACCCGCATCAGCTCCATCGCTTGTGGATTCACGCTCTCGAGCCCTCGCACCATGTTCACCAGCGTCGGGAAGAAACAGATCAGCGCCGCGATCGCTATCTTGGGTTCCATGCCGTTGCCGAGCAGCAGCACCAGAATCGGCGCCTTGGCGACCACCGGAATCGTGTTGATGAGCACAACGATGGGAAAAAACGCGTCTTCCAGCGATTTCTTGTGCACGAACGCCGTGGCGATCAGAATTGCGGCCAAATTGCCCAGCATAAAGCCCGAGATTGACTCGACCGCCGTCGGACCCAGATTGGTCATTAATTTGGGGAACTCATTGAGGAGCTTCTCCAAAACTGCGGCCGGTGAAGGAGCCACAAATGGCGGAACCCTTAGCAGATGGACTAGGGCGGCCCAGAATCCGATAAAGCCGCCGACACCCACAATCGGCAGGATGCGTCGGCGCCACCGCTCCCGGCTGCGCAGGGTGCGGAAACGCGCTTCCGCCTCGGCAAGCTCAGCGTCGTTGAGGGCAATGTCGACCATCGTCAGCTCCCGAGGGTCTGGCGCAGTTGGGCCGCGAGCCGCACGAACGGCTGCGTTTCGCGTATCGAAAGTTGGCGCGCCTTGGGCAAATTTGTAGCAATGATCTTCTTGACGCGTCCGGGATTGGCAGCAAGGACCAGCACCTGCTCGCCGAGGAAAAGCGACTCGTAAACCGAATGCGTCACAAACAAGATCGTCGTTTGCACATCGTGCCAGATGCGGCGAAGTTCCTCGTTGAGCCGGTCGCGCGTGATCTCGTCCAAGGCGCCAAACGGTTCATCCATCAGCAGAATGCGCGGGGCGGACACGAGGGCACGCGCGATCGATACGCGCTGACGCATCCCACCCGACAGCTCATGGGGAAAGCTCGCCTCCCAACCATCAAGTCCGACGAGCTTCAAGAGCTCTCGGGGGGTTGGCACCCCCTTTGGCAAGCCTCCAGCGCCACCGCCGACCTCAAGCGGGAGCTCGACGTTCTGCAATGCCGTGCGCCATGGCAGCAGCGCAGCATCTTGGAACACGAAGCCCAAAGCCCTTTGGCGTCGGGCCTCTTGCGGTTTGACGCCGAGCACCGAGACGGTACCGCTGGTGGGCGGTACAAGATCGGCAATGACACGCAAGAGCGTGGACTTGCCGCATCCGGAGGGACCGAGCAGCGCCAGAAACCCGCCCCGATCAACGGTGAAGGACACGCGCTCGAGCGCCGTCACCGTGCGCCGCTCGGTGATGAACCGCACCGTGAGGTCGCGGCAATCGATGGCGGTGTCGGCAAGCACTGGCATTCAGCCGAGCTTCGGCCGCGAGGGCTCGGTCGCCTTCAGCACGTCGAGCGTCATCACCTCGTCGAGCTTCGGCACACGCTTGGTGAATTGCTTCAGCTCGGCATGTAGATCAATCTGCTCCTGCCAGACGGCCGGATCCATGGCGCCCCAGCCGTTCTTCTTGGTGTTGTCATTGAACGCGTAATTCAACATCGTGCCGACGGCTTCGAGCTCATCATCCTTCTTGAGATTGGGAAATTCCTTGATCAGCAAAGCGACCGCCTTTTCCCTGTTGTTGTAGGCGTATTCCCAGCCTTTTGCTGTCGCTAGCAGGAACCTCTGCAGCACGTCGGCCTTCATTTGCAAAGTTTGGACCGTGGCATAATAAGGCAACGCGTAAAGCCTCACGCCCGTGTCCCAGAGGCGCATGTCGACGCGTTGATCGCCTAACACACGCAAAGCAGTCGTGTTTGTTTGCCAGCCAGTGAAAACATCAACTTGTCCAGTCATCAACGGCGTCATGTCCGCACCGGAAGTAACGATCGTCACCTCCCTTTCGTCGATCTTGTTCTTTGCCAGCAGCGCCTTGAGCAAGATCACCCCCGTTGCCTGGATGCCGATCTTCTTGCCGATCAGATCCTTGGGCTCTTTGATTGGGTTCTTCTTCAAAGAGAAAAACGTGTAGGGATGTTGCTGCCCGCCGACGGCAAAGCACTTGATCGGTATGTCCTGGGAGACGGCAAGCATCAGTGATGGACTAGACGACACCTGACCGATTTCGAACTTGCCGGAGGCGACGACGGCGACGCCATCAATGTTCGGCCCCCCTGGCTGGAACGCCAGGGCGATGCCTTGCTCATCGAAGTAGCCGAGCTGCTTGGCACACGCCTCGCCGAGCTGGTTGCCAGATAGCAACCAACCAAGTTGCAGGTTCACGGTGGGCTTATTCTGGCTGTTGGCGGCGACGGCGAGGAATGCTCCGCTGCCGAACGCCAGAGCACCGGCACCGAGCTTCAACGCGTTGCGGCGATCGACTTTCATCGCGTCCTCCCAAAAGTCCAACTCCTCACGCTGGATGTCTGCTAGCCTGCGTCCAATGTGCCAGCGACGCAAGAACTACCGTCGGATGGAGGACCGGTCCGTCCAAAGGCGGCGCATTTGATGGCCGATGGAGCAGCAAATGGCGCTCGTGTTAACAGGCGCTACGATTATCGCCGTCGATGGCAACAACGAGGTCCTGACCGGGTCCGACGTGCGGATCGAGGGCCCGATCATTGCCGCCGTCGGCCCATCTCTCGCCGAGCCAGGCGATGCCGTGCTCGATTGTTCTGACGGCGTCATCGTTCCCGGGTTGGTCAACGTGCACACACATGCGGCAACAGGCCTATACCGCGGGCTCGCCGACGACCTTCCGCGCGAATTCTGGCCGCCGGCTTTCAGGGTGCCTGGCCAGGAGTGCTTCCGCCTCGAGGACTATCAACAGTCGCTGCGAGCCGTGTGTGCGGAATTGCTGCTCAATGGCGTCACGTGCATCGCCGACCGGCTCGACAACATGGACAAGCTCGCACCCGTCATCGCCGCGAGTGGGTTGCGCGCGGTCGTCGGCCATACGCTTAGTGATGCTCGAGGGGTCGCCGATTGGGCTACGTGCGACCGCGTAATCGAAACGTATGGCATCGATCCTGCGCGCCGCGTCTTTGCCGGCCTTGCCCCGCACGCCCTGGATAGCTGCTCGGATTCGCTGTTGCGCGCCTGCGCCTCACGTGCCGAACGGCTCGGCTGTCGGATCTTCATTCACGTGGCGCAAAGTGCGGCGGAGGTGGCCGCAATTCGGTCCAGGGGCTACAGCGGCGCGCTCTCGTGCCTGGTCGCTACCGGCCTGGTCGGTCCGCACGTGGTCGCTGCCCATGGGATCTATCTGACCGATGCCGAAATTGCCGCGTGGCCGCGACACGGCATGTCTATCGCGCATTGTCCGGCGAGCAATCTGAAGCTCGAAGCGCGGACGCTGGCAATCCATCGCCTGCATGGCAAGGTTGCCATAGGGCTCGGGACCGATTGGGCGGCGAGCAACAACAGCTGGGATCTGCTGGCCGAGGCCCGGCTGGCGGCCCTTGTCGGCAAGATGCTCGCAGACGATCCAACCGTCTTGAAGGCCCAGGACATCATCCGCCTGCTCACGATCGATGCGGCGCGCGTGCTGGGATTGGATCACATGATTGGCAGCATCGAGCCGGGCAAGCGGGCGGACCTCCTCGTCTTCGACGCCAATCGCCTCTCCATGTCACCGATGCACGATCCGGTTGCGAACATTATTTATTCGGCAGGAAATCGCGCGATCCGCGATGTCATGGTCGATGGCGAATGGTGTGTGCGCCACGGCTCCCTGGTCCGCGGCGAGGAAGCAACGCTCGCGAAGGCTCACAGCCGACTTGCCGAACTTGCAATGCGTCGCCGCTCCTGAGACAGCCATTGAGACCCTCACGCGGTGGTGCGCACGCCATGGGAATGTTGGCGCTCGCGCATGCAGCGATGTTGCGGAATTCGGCTAGACACGGGAGGGCCGTTCTGGGCGTGGGCGAGCGCCGCGCCGAGGTTCGCGCACAGAATACACACACGATCGCCGATAATACCCAATGTCCCCATTTCGGCGCGGGTTGGCCTTTGCCGCTGCAGCGCCTCGGTGCCGCACCTTGTTTCCCTCTACCGCAACCCGATTGCCGCGTGGTCGCTAGAATCGCGGCTTGCGCTTAGACAGGAAAGCATCGACACCTTCGCTGAACTCGTCGCTGCCGAAGGTGATGGCCTGTGCGATGGCTTCGCGCTCGAAAAAGCTTTCGATGCTCGCCTCGTAGGCGCGTTTCATCATCACCTTGCTCATGGTGAGCATCGTCCTTGGCCCCGAGGCGATCTCCTCCGCCGCAGCCAGCGCCTCGGCCATGAGCTCCTCGGGGGCGACGGCTCGATTGCAGAGGCCGATCGCCGCTGCCTCGTCGGCGCTATAGCGCCGATTCAGCATGATCATCTCCTTGGCGCGCAGGCTACCGATCGCCCAGGGCAGCGTTTGGAGCAGACCGAGGTCTGGTAGCGCCCCGAGCCTGGAGTAGCCGGCGAGGAAGTAGGCATCGCGGCTGGCGAGAATAATGTCGGCAAGCAGCGCCAGCGCCAGACCTCCGCCGACGGCAGCGCCATTCACGGCCGCGATCACCGGCTTGTCACAGTCGAGCAGGGCACGAGCCCAAGCATGTGCCGCTTGCATGCGCGTGCGCACGGCGGGTGCCTTGCGCCCCTCCGGGTTCGTCATGGCCCGGATATCACCGCCGGCGCAGAACGCCTTGCCCGTGCCCGTAAGCACGATCGCGCGCACGGCAGCGTCAGCGAGCAGCGGCGGTACGTTCGCCTGGAGGCCAGCCTTCACCGGCGGAGACAGGGCGTTCATCGCGCTCGGATCATTCAGTCGCAGAATCGCGACGGCGCCAGCGCGCTCCACCTTCACGGCTTCAGACATGCATTCCTCCGTTCGGCAAGTTGCGATATCTCCGCGCGAAACCGCATTGGCGGACAGACCCGGCTCCTCGTCAACCGTTCGGGCTTGCCGCAGGCGCTCGCCCCACCTAACGTTCACAACGACGCACAGAAAATGCCCAGGAGCATCGGATGCCGCGGCTACGCTTTGGCGCCTTTCTCGCCCCTCATCATCCCATCGGTGAGCACCCTATGCTGCAGTTCCGCCGCGACCTCGACCTCGTCGAGCACCTGGATCGATTGGGATACGACGAGTTCTGGTGCGGCGAGCACCATTCCAGCGGCTGGGAGATGATCGCCTCGCCGGAGATGTTTCTGGCCGCTGCCGGCGAGCGCAGCCAGCGCATCCGCCTCGGCACGGGCGTCATTTCGCTGCCCTACCATCACCCTTTCCACGTCGCACAGCGCATGGTGCAGCTCGACCACATGACCGCAGGCCGCGCCATCTTCGGCTCGGGACCCGGCGCACTGGCCTCTGACGCGCACGTGCTCGGCATCGATCCGATGGTACAACGCGACCGCCAGGACGAGGCCATCGGCATCATCCGCCGTCTGTTCAAGGGCGAGCGCATCACCACCAAGAGCGAGTGGTTCACTTTGCAAGACGCGGCCTTGCAGCTGCTGCCGCTGCAGCAGGAGATGCCGTGTGTGGTTGCCTCCCAAATCAGCCCTTCTGGCATGACGCTTGCCGGCAAGCACGGCATCGGCATCATCTCGATCGGCTCGATGTCGAACGAGGGGCTTCAGTCCTTGCCGCAGCAGTGGGCCTTCGCCGAGGAAGCGGCGGCCAAGCACGGGAAGATCGCGGACCGGTCGCAATGGCGCGTCCTAATGAGCTGGCATATCGCCGAGACCCGGCATCAGGCCCGCATCGAGGCGCGCGACGGCCTGTTGCGCCATCACAACGAGTACATCGTGGGAACCCTTCAGCGGCCGGGCCTGAAGCCCTACAGCTCGCCCGACGAGGCGGTCGACAGGACAGCCTTCACGGAGGGCGCTGCCGCCACCATCGGTACCCCTGACGACCTCGTCGCCAAGATCAAGTCGGTGCTGGAGGTTAGCGGTGGCTTCGGCACCGTCGTCGGGTTCGTTCACGACTGGGCCAACGCCGAGAACACTTTGCGCAGCTGGGACCGCGTAGCCCGATACGTAGTGCCTGAGATCAACCGCCATCTTGAAGGATTGCGCCAGTCGCAAAAGTTCGTGATCGAAAACCGCGTCGTGTTCGAGCGCAGCCGCGAGGCGGTGATGGCGAAGATAATGGAGAACGACAGGGCGGCTGCGGCGCTAGCCGTGACCAAGTCGCCCCACTTCGCGGCGTCTGGCGGCAATGTGCCCGATCTGCAACAGACCCGGACCGGGCGAAGCAAGACGTGATGCTTGGTGGCCGGTGCGGCACCACGGCGAGGCGCGGCTGCGAGCCATATGCGTCGCCGACGGCAGTATCCTGCAAGGCTTGCTCAAGGGCGGTGTGGACTTGTCCTTGAACGTAGCGCGGCGCAGTGATCTCAACCCCGCATCCCGAAAGGCCCATTGAGATCCGTCAGCTCGCGGCCCGGCAGCGAACAGCCTAATCGATGCGGCAAGCCATGGCCCTTGCCTGGGCCATGCCGCAGGCCTTAACGTCGGGTTCCCGTCAATTCCTCCAGTGCATTTAGGTAGGTGTCTCAATGACCATCAAACCAACTGCGCCGTCGCCCAACCGTGAAAAGGTGCGTGCGACCGTCCCCAAGCTCATCGACCTCACCGAAAAAGTGCTCTTCGGCGATGTCTGGGAGCGGCAAGCACTGTCCAAGCGCGACCGCAGCCTTATCACTTGCGCCGCTCTGGTTGCTCTCAACCGCACCGAGCAGCTCAAGGGCCATCTCGAGCGCGCGCTCAACAACGGCGTTACTGCGGAGGAGATCAGCGAGCTTATCACGCATCTTGCCTTCTATGGCGGCTGGCCCGCAGCCATGTCGGCCGCGATGGTGGCGAAGGATGTGCTGGAGCAGGCCAAGGCCTAATCCTTGCCCGCCGCCTGGCAGCAAAATCCAGTTTCGACGGAGAACGGCAGATGGCTCTCTACGAAATGCGTACCTATACGCTCTATGTCGGCAAGATGGCCGAGGCGACCAAGCTCTATCAGGAATTCGGCTTTCCTGCGCTTCAGAAGGGCGGGCATGACAAGAAGCTGATCGGCTACTTCCAGGGTGATACCGGCACCATCAACCAGCTGATCCACCTCTGGAAATTCGACGACGACGCGGATCGTCGCAGGCACTGGGCCGGCGTTTTCGCCAACAAAGACTTTATCGAAGCCTTCGCCTTCAAGTTCCGGCCGCTCATCATGTCGCAGGAAGTGAAGCTGCTGACGGCTGCGCCCTGGGGCCCGCATCCTTAAAGCCATCGAAAGATCAGGATGAAACGCAAGCAGCTCCATCTCGGGATGTCGATCCGCGGACTGGGGTATCATCCCGCCGCCTGGCGCCATCCCGACGTGCCTGCCGACGGCACGCTGCGGTTCGAGCACTACGTGCGCAGCGCGCAGCTGGCGGAGCGCGGCAAGTGCGACCTGGTCTTCTTTGCCGACGGCATCGGCATCAGGGAGCGCGACATTCCGCGCGGGTCCCTGGCACGATCGGGCTACGAGATCGTCGAGATGGAGCCGTTGACGCTGCTGCCCGCGCTCGCCGTCGTGACGAAGCGCATCGGCCTTGTCGCCACGGCCTCGACCACCTACAACGAGCCTTTCAACATTGCCCGCAAATTCGCAACGCTCGATCTCATCAGCAACGGCCGCGCAGGCTGGAATGTCGTCACCTCCTGGTCCGAGGCCGAGGCGCGGAATTTCAACCGCGAACAGCACGTCGACTATGCCACGCGCTACGGGCGGGCCGCAGAGTTCGTCGATGTAGTGAAGGGCCTCTGGGACAGCTGGGAGGAGGATGCCTTCCTCTTCGATAAGCAGGCCGGGCAGTTCTTCGCTGAAGCGAAAATGCACGTGCTGGACCACAAGGGCAAATTCTTCGCCGTGCGCGGGCCGCTCAACGTCGCATGTCTGCCCCAGGGCCATCCTGTCGTCGTGCAAGCCGGCGCCTCCGAGCAAGGCCGTGAGCTGGCGGCCGCGACGGCCGACCTGGTTTACGCGGTCCATGCCAGCAAAGACGCGGCGCGGGCGTTCTACGCGGACATCAAAGGGCGGTTGGGGAAGTATGGGCGTAGCGCCGACGATCTGAAGATCCTGCCTGCGCTTCGTCCGGTCGTGGGCAGGACGGCAACCGAGGCGCAGGCGAAATTCGACCAGCTGCAGGAGTTGCTCGACCCGCTCGTCGGATTGGCGCGACTTAGCCAGACCTTCGGCGACCTCTCAGGCTATCCTCTCGACGGACCCGTTCCGCTCGAAAAGGTCGGCCCGGCGGAGCTGCGCAGCACCAGCGCGCAGCTGTTGGCGCGCGTGAACCGCCAGAATCCGACGATCCGACAGCTCTACAAGGATGTTGCCGGGAGGGGCGGCTTCTGCCTCATCGGGACGGCCTCAGACATCGCCGACGTCATTGAGGACTGGTTCGAGAATGATGCCTGCGATGGCTTCAACATTACTCCCACCCATCTGCCGGGCGGGTGCGAAGACTTCGTCGAAATGGTCACGCCCGAGCTTCAGCGGCGTGGCCTGTTGCGGACTGAATACGAGGGCACGACGCTGCGCGAAAATCTCGGACTGAAGCGGCCCGTGAACCGCTACGCTGCCGAACGCGGAGGCGCGCGGTAGGGGGATTTCGCCAAACGCTGCCTGGCTGCGCATCGCGCGTGGGGCCGGCATCAAGGCGGCGGCGCCGCTCCAGCGGCCTAAATCAAAGTGCGATGCTTTCTGCCAGCATTGAAAGTTCAGCACGAGACAATCCCAGCTCGTCGCAGAAGATTTCTGTGTTGTGCTCGCCGATCAGCGGCGCGCGGCGAGATATCCGCCAGGGCGAGCCGTTGTAGATCGCCGCTTCGCCGGGATAGATAAAGCTGCGGCCGAGTTCGGGATGCTTGACCCACTTCCAAAAGCCACGATCGTGCAAATGGGCGTCTTGGAGCAGTTGCTCGGGAACCCGCACCGCCCCCCAAGTAAAGCCGCGCGCCTGGGCCGCGTGGTAGACCGCCTCGGCGGGCAAGCTGGCGATGAAGTTGGCCACCAGGTCGTCAATGATGTGCGACGTGTTGGCCGCAATCGCCGCAGGGTCCTGGTATTTCGGGTCATGGAGGTCATGCGGCATGCCCTGGCTGTCGAGGAGTGCCGCTAGCTCTTTGACATACTTGGGATTGAGGCGTCCGGCGACCAGCGCCGTCACGTAGGCACCGTCCTTGCTGCGAAACTGCGTGCGCGGGGTGGGAGCCGGCGCGTGATGGCGCCCGGTCTGCCGCAACAACGTCTCGCCCCGGTAAATGTAGTTGGCGATCGCAGCCTCGGTGGTCAGGGCACACGCCTCGTGGATCGAGGCATCGATGTACTGCCCCTCTCCCGTGACGGTGCGATGGACCAGGGCAGCCATGATCGCGATGTAGGCGAAGTGGCCACCCATGTGCCACGCGTTGCCGCCGCCGGGCGCTATGGGCGGGGCACCGGGCGCATCCGCCTCGTCATATCCGCACGAAGCCATCTCGCCGCCAGCGGCCATGTGCAACAAATCCGAGCTGAGGTAATCGCGCCACGGGCCGGTCTGCCCGAAGGGCGTCAGCGAGCACATGATCAGCCGAGGGTTTTGCGCACACAGGGCCGCGTAGGCAAGGTCGAGCGACGCCAGATGGCCAGGCGGGAACGTCTCCAAGATGACGTCCGCCCTCGCCGCCAGCCGCCGGAACAGCTGACGGCCGTCCTCAATCCGCAGGTTGAGGGTCACGCCGCGCTTGGACGTATTGTAGTACCAGAACGACAGGCTGCGATCCTGATGTGGAATATCGTCGAGAAATGGTCCCACGCGGCGCGTGGCCTCCCCGCCGGGTGGCTCGATCTTGATCACGTCGGCGCCGAGGTCACCGAGGAGCTTGCCGCAGTACTGTCCCTTCTCGTCGGCAAGCTCCAGAACTCTGAGCCCCGCTAGCGGGCCCGGCTGGATCTGGGCGTCGGTCATTTCAGCATCTCGTCGAGATAGGGAAAGCGCGCTCGCGCGGTGGGCCAGAAGGTACCGTCGGCGAAGCCTCTTCGCAGCTCGCCAAGGGTGTAGCCGAGCAAGCCCTCCACGATCTCGCGGGTGTGCTGTCCGATGAGTGGACTGGGCAGGTGATTGAATGCCGGGGTCAGCGAAAGCTTGAACGGCGCGTTCTGCACCTGCCGATTTCCGAGCGCCGGGTGCTCGATCGGCAAATACATCTGCCGGTGGCGCAACTGAAGATCTCTCTCCACCCGGTCCTCGGCACTCTGTAGCGGGAGCGCGCGCACACCGGCGGATTGACAGCGCTCGGTCAGCTCGTACTTGCCAAGCGTCATGCTCCAGGCTTCGATGCGCGCATCCAGTTCCTCCTGGAACCGCAACCGCCCGCTGAGCGTGGCAAATTTCGGCGCGGTGGCCCACGACGGTGCGCCCATCACCTCGACCAGCCGTTGCCACTCCGCGTCGGATTGGCAGACGATCACGCACCAATCGTTGTAGTCGCCGGGATCAGTACGGTAGGCGTTATGCGGTGCGGCCGTCGGACCGCGGTAGTTGTTGACAAGTGGCGTGCCCGGCCAGTGCGCGCGGTTGCCCGGAGGAAATCCGGTGCGACGCGATCCACGCCCGTTCACCGCGTGGTCCAGCAGCGCGGGGCCGTTGAGGGGAACCCCCGACACCATCTGCGCCTGGTCGATATGCTGGCCCTGTCCCGTCATGTTGCGGTGGTAGAGGCCCGTGAGCGCGCACATGGCCCCATACATGCCACCGGTATCATCCATGTAGGACCAGCCCCAGCCGGCCGGCGGCTTGTCCGGCAAGCCGGAGATGAACGCCAGGCCGGAGACTGCCTGCGCAATGGGGCCAAACGTGGTGTAGCTGTGATTGCGCCCCGTGTGGCCGTATCCCGACATCGACACATACACGATATCCGGCTTGACCTTGCATTGCTCGGCGTAGCTCAAGCCCCACTTCTGCAGGACTCGCGAGCTGAAATTCTCAATGACGATGTCAGAGATGGCGATCAGCCGCTTGGCAATCTCGAGCCCCATCGCGCTGCGTACGTTGAGACAAAGGCTCTTCTTGTTGACGTTGGTGTCGTTGAAATTGCCGGACGTATTCAGATTGACCTCGAGGCCCTGAGGCGTGGTGGTGCTGGGCAGCCGGCCGCGCTCGTTCTCCGGCCACTCGATCTTGATGACCTCGGCTCCCAAGGCGCCGAGCCAGCGGGTGGCCCACGGACCGGCCCGCACCCAACTGAAGTCCACCACGCGAACGCCATCGAGGGCTCGGCGTCGAGACATGGACGGTCTCCTGTACAGCAAAAGGACCGGTCAGCATCGCCCGCTGGCCGCAGAATTGCTACACCATCCGTTGCTACACCACATGTGCACGGCCGCTGACCCCCAGGCGAGATCCCGATCACACCCCGAGGGCGCGCGCCGGCTACAAGCGCACGGGAGAAGGGCCGATGGCTACCGAAAATGGTGCGGTTATTGTCACCGGCGCGGCCAGCGGTATCGGTCTGGCGATGACCATGGGGCTGCTCAAGGTGGGCCACGACGTGACCGCAGTCGACCGCGACGCCGCCGGCCTCGCGCAGCTTGAGCGACAGGCGCACGGCTTGAAGGGAAGCCTGCAGTCGGTCGCTGCCGATCTCGCCCACCCCGATAGCTTTGCGCAAGTCACAGCCGCGGCTCTCATCAAGCGCGGAAGCATCGCGGCGCTGGTGAACAACGCTGGCATCGGCCAAGCCTCGGTGCGGAGGGACCGCAAGCCGATCCGCTTCTGGGAGACCACGCCGGAGCAATGGGACCGCTTCATTGCCATCAATGCCGCAGCGCCGATCAACATGGCACGCGCGGTGCTCCCGCACATGCTTGCAGCGAAGCAGGGTCGCATCGTCACGGTCACCACCAGCCTCGGTACCATGGTGCGCGAGGGCTATCTCCTCTACGGCTCCTCCAAGGCGGCGGCGGAATCGGCGATGGCGGTGCTGGCTGCGGACCTTGCCGGCAGCGGCGTCACGTCAAATGTTCTGGTGCCCGGCGGCATGACCGATACCCCGCTTGTGGGCGATGCGGCCAACCGCGAGAAGATGCTGAGGCCCGCCATCATGGTCCCGCCGCTGCTCTGGCTGCTGTCCGAGGAAGCGCGATCGGTGAACGGCAAACGCTTCATCGCCGCAGACTGGGATCAGACCTTGCCGCCGGGGCAGGCGGCCGAGCGGGCCGGCGCGCCGATCGCTTGGTGCAGCATCGCGCGGATGCCGATCGAACCCACCTGAAGCTCATGCCCGGCTTGCGCTCAGAGGCGGATTGATTTTTGGCGAAGAGGGCGTAAGTATCGGCGAGCAGGGCTGCGGGGTGCGTCTCGAGCAATTGACCCGGGGGCCTATAAGACTCGCACGGGAGCCGTCCCTGACCGGGGTCGTGGCCTCGGACATATGGCGCCCACCTACATTCTTGTAGGGACCACGCGGGATCTAGCCTCGAACGGCTCAGGCGGCTCTGCGACTACCATTGGCGCTGCGGCGCTCATTGCGCGGGCGCTGCGGGCTCGGGCACGGCTCCGAGGGAACGGGGGGGCTGCCCGGCTCCAACTGAAGTCAGGGCTCGAAGCTTCTTGCGCCGCGTCCGGGTAAGGACCGGGTAAGGGATAGCGCGAAAGCCGTTCAGAGCGCCGTGCCGGCCTCCAACCCGCACAGCGCGTCCGCACCGTGGCGGGCCGAAAACAACGCCGCGTCGGTCTAACCGATCGTCACCTCGCAATCCTTGTTGCGACCTCGATCAGCCAGCGAAGCTCCCGCGTTGCGCTCGAGCGGAAAGCGTGAGCGATCGCGACGCCCGCGAGAAGACCGCGGGCGAGCGTCGGCGGCTGGCGCGCTCGGCTGCAAGCGCATGGTTTTCGCCCGGCACGGCCGTTGCGATCGCTAGGCTTGCCATGCCCGGTTCGATTTGGCTCTATGCCAGCTGCGTGAGCCAGAGACCCGACATCCTCCTGGAGAAGCGCGCGCTGCGGTCGCGGATCAAGACGTGGCGCGCAAGCCTCGCGGCAGACGCGATGGCGCGTGCCGCAGATGCGGTCGCGGAGCAGGGACTGAGCTTTCTTGAGGTCGGGCAGAAACGCGCTGTCGTATCGGGCTTCTCATCCCTGCCGGAGGAATTCCGCGCGTGGCCGCTGCTGCGCCGGCTCAATCAGGAAGGCTACCCGCTCGCCATGCCGGTGATGCGAGGCAAGAGCCAGCCGCTCCTCTTCCGTGCCTGGGCGCCGGGCGATGCCATGAACAAGGCGGTGTGGGGCATCGCCGAGCCCAAGGCCGACAAGGCGGAGCTGGAGCCCGACATCGTGCTCGCGCCGCTTTTGGCCTTCGATGCTTTGGGCTGGCGACTGGGCTATGGCGGGGGCTACTACGACCGCACACTGCGGGCGCTCCGCGCGCACAAGCCCATCGTGGCCGTGGGCCTCGCCTACGATGAGCAGCAGGTCGACGCCGTGCCACATCTCGACTATGACGAGCGCCTTGACTGGGTGCTGCGGCCATCCGGTCCCCTCAGGTGCGGGGACTAGGCGTATGCGTCTCTTATTCCTTGGCGATGTGGTGGGCCGAACCGGCCGGCGGGCGGTGCTTGAGGAACTGCCGCACCTGCGCGAGCGCTACAAGCTCGACTTCGTCGCCGTAAACGGGGAAAATGCCGCCGGCGGCTTCGGCATTACCGAGACCATCCTGCAGGAACTGCTAGACGCCGGCGCTGATGCGGTCACGCTCGGGAACCACGCCTTCGATCAGAAGGAGGCGCTGGTGTTCATCGAGCGCCACGAGCGCCTGTTGCGGCCCATCAATTATCCGCCGGGCACGCCGGGCCGTGGCGCCGGCCTGTTCAAGGCTGTCAACGGCGCCGACGTGCTGGTGATCAACGCGTTGGGGCTGATCTTCATGCCGGAGCTCGATTGTCCGTTCCGGGCGGTTGAGCGGGAGGTCGAGGCCTGCGGCCTCAAGCGCGGCGCCGATGTCATCCTGGTAGACTTCCATGCGGAGGCCACCAGCGAGAAACAGGCGATGGGTTATTTCCTCGACGGGCGGGCGAGCTGTGTGGTGGGCACGCACACACACGCTCCCACTGCCGATGCGCGCGTGCTGCCGCGCGGCACGGCCTTCGTTTCCGACATCGGCATGTGCGGCGATTACGAATCGGTGCTGGGCATGGACCCGGGCGAACCGCTCAACCGCTTCCTCACCAAGATTCCGCGCGGGCG
>Ga0306920_100001818_pt1 | contig 26561 bp, 16 predicted proteins | sample flu12Cox44000170_FD_204666 | JGI IMG/M metagenome (GOLD analysis project Ga0306920, IMG submission 204666) | Lab enrichment of tropical soil microbial communities from Luquillo Experimental Forest, Puerto Rico - flux4day.12C.oxic.44.000.170 (v2)... | ecosystem: Environmental > Terrestrial >...
CTTGAGCTGAATCACATGCGCCGAGTCGCTTCGACGAACCCGAAACCGGTCAATCAAAGGGCGATCTGGATCGAACAACCGCGCCAGCCCCCCGCCTGATGTGAGCAAAGGTCGTGCGCGTGACGGCGACGAGAACGAACTATCGAATCCGAGCCAGCGGACCTGCGACCGCTTGCCCTCGCACCGCGGCTCCGAAATGATGAGCCGAGTTCCTATGACCAACCCCGCAGCTCCGCCGAGTCAGGATCCGGTCGACGACCGGTGGCGTCCGGTGCAGTGGCTCAGGGCCAAGGATCGCGATCTCCTTGTGACCAAGCGCTCGGTCAGGGCGGCGATCATCACGCCGTCGGTGTTTGCGATCGCCCACGGGTTCTTCTCGAATCCGCAGGTCGGGCTCTTCGGTGCCTTCGGCTCCTTCGCGTTGATGCTCTTGGTGGAGTTTCCGGGTCGACCGAGGACCCGTTTCGTTTCCTACGTGGTCTTGTTCGCAGTGGGTGTGTTGTTCATCGTCGTCGGCACAATGGCGTCCACGGAGAAAGTCACCGCAGTGGTTCTGATGGCGGTCGTCGGCTTTGCGGTGTTGTTTGCCGGCATCATTGCGCCGCAGGTGGCCGCAGCGTCAACGGCCGCGCTGCTGATTTTCGTCCTGCCCGTCGCGGTCGCCCAGCCGGCATCGGCTATCGGGCCTCGACTCCTGGGATGGACGCTTGCTGGGGCCTTCAGCATTCCGGCCTGCTTGTTGATGTGGCCGCCACCATGGCATGACGAGATTCGGCGCCGGCTGTCGGCCGCCACGTCGGCTCTCGGGACCTTGGCCGGCGCCCGGGCCAGTGGGATTCCCGACGCCGACGCGCACGCGAACGTCAAGTCGGAGCTCTCGCTCATGCGTAGGCAATTCGCCAGTACGCCGTACCCACCCGTCGGTTCCGCCGAAGAGGCCGTCGCACTGTCCAAGCTGGTCGGCCGGATCGAATGGGTCGCCGGGAACGCTGCGATGGCTTCGGGCGAAGCAACGCAGGGGCTCGAACGCGCCATCACCGCGGCGGTCGCCGAGACGCTCGGAAGAGCCGCGTCGCTCATCTGCGACGGGACGGCCCATCCCGTATCCGACCCCTCTCTGATACGCGCCGTCGAGGACGCCACCGATCGTCTCGATCGCCTCGTCAAGGCAGAGCTCGTCGCCGATGTGACGATGCTGATCGACGAATATTCGGAGTCCAGGGCAGACGGCGCTGATTCCTCTGGTAGCGATCGCAGTCTCGCGTCGAGACTTGACCCCGGCTTCCAAACGCGAGCACTCGGCATCGCGACCGAGATGGTGTCCGACGCCGCACTGGAGGCGGCTGGGGTGCGAGATGTCCTCGATCGTCGTATGGGCCCGGCCCAGACGCCGCTTCAACACGCACGCCCACTGCTGCATCGCCTCGCCGACTATTTGTCGTTTCGCTCCGTCTGGTTCCGCAATGCGGTGCGTGGCGCAGCTGGCTTGGCCCTCGCGGTCGCCGTCGTGGAGATCATTAACGTCCAGCACGGATTTTGGGTCGTCCTTGGGACGCTGTCGGTACTTCGCTCCAACGCCGTAGGGACTGGCGCGTCCGCCTTGCGGGCGGTCGGAGGGACGGCGATCGGTTTCCTCGTCGGTTCGGCTCTCATGGTGGGAATCGCGGATCACTCGGTGCTGCTTTGGGTCGTCCTGCCGGTCGCGGTACTCGTCTCGGGCATGGCCGCCTCCATCATCTCCTTCGTTGCCGGACAGGCCGCGTTCACCGTCGTCGTGGTCATCCTGTTCAACATCATTCAGCCCACCGGATGGAAGGTCGGCCTGACGAGAATCGAAGACGTCGCGATCGGTTGCGGCGTCAGCATTTTCGTCGGCCTCCTCTTCTGGCCGCGCGGCGCCACCGCCGCGCTGGGGCGGGCGCTTTGCGACGCCTATGCCGCGAGCTCGGGCTATCTGTCTGATGCAGTCGAAAGGCTCACGAACACGAGACTGCACATCGACACCGAGCCGGCCCAACGGAGGTCCCAGCGCGCCTATTTGCTGCTCGACGACGCCTACCGGCAGTTCTTCGCCGAGCGCGGTGCCAAGGTCGTGCCCGTTGAGACCATCGCACGACTTTTCACAGGTTCGAATCGCCTCCGACTCGCTGCTTTCACGCTCTCGATGCTGCCCATACATCCTCCCGATGCAGGAGCGCCCGAGATCCCATCCGTGGCTATCGCCGAAGCCGTCTTGCGCGATCGCTACGCCACCAGCCATCGGTGGTTCCAGGAGTTCGGAGACTTCCTGGCTGATCGTCGAGAGTCCCTCACGAGTCCCCCCTCTCACGACGAACCGCTGCATGAAGCGCTACGAAAAGCATTCGACGACGTGCGCGCTCTGCGGCGAGTCGATCGTGCGCAGACGACGCTCCAGATGTTGTGGGCGGACGAGGTCCTCGAGTCCCAGAGCCAGATGCAGAGCGACCTCGCTGCTTCCGCGGACCTCTTCGCCCGGAGGCGGCGAGGAGTCCTGATCTGAACCAGTCCGACCGCCGAGACTCGGGCCCGGCGGAAGCATTCCGGAATCGACTGGCGACGCTCAGTCCCCCTGCGGCGGGATCCTGTGACCGTCGACGCTGCAACCTCAGGTTGGGTACATGGCGGCCTGTCCCTCGACGGGCGCATCGGCCGACGTCGCCGACAACGTGAACATCGACGGCACGCTCTGGCATGCGTGTGACGTCGGCAGCCCGACAACGAAGACAGCACATCCCCCAGCGGCTACCCCGGCTGCGGGGCGAGGGTGTTCAGCTCGGCGCGACCGAGGCAGACCGGGGATCCACGCCGACAACATCTGGCACGCTGGATCTCAAAGCCATCTTCCACTGGCTATTGCACAATGACGTGCCCGGCCACTCCTACCCCCACCTCTAGCCCGCGTCGTCCGTCGAGGCCATCTCCCAGGGCTTGGAACTGCCGCGACCGGAGGCGTGGCCGAAACCTTCGCCGGCAATGGGTTCGCCGTCACGGCGAGTTGGGGTGGGCCCGGGCTACGACTCAGCTAGTCGGCAGCTGACTCGTAGCCCAATTCCTGTGACGGATAGGCGACGCTCAGCCGGCTGGTCGCGATATCCATCAGGGAAGCTGACGGCCCGGTGGCGTTGAGCGCCTCGAACAACGCAGCACCCTCGATCCGGGCGCACTCGCAGTAGGTGCGTGCGATCACGGTCGCCGTCCGCGGGAGGTGCCCCAGCACGCCGATCTCTCCGAAGTACGCCGGTGCCTGCAGGGTGGCGCGCAGCTCTTCGGGTCCGCCCGATTCGCCTCGGGACCGGACTTCGACCTCCCCGGACTTCAGGACGTACATGGCGTCGGACGGATCGCCCTCGACCACGATCGGAACCGAAGGGGGGAAGTCCACCTCGGATTCGGCTGCCGCGAGGCGCTCGAGCACCAGCCGGGACGCGCTGACGAACATGTCGAGCTGTTCGAGCAGGGCCACTCGAGGAGCCAACGCGTCGGCTTGAACTGCCGCCGCCAGGTCGATCCGGTGCAGCGACACATAGCCGAGCAGACCCAGCACGAACGGGGCCAAGGCCATGATGAACAGGGCGCCGTTGAGCCCGATAGCGGAGACGATTTGCGGCGTGATGAGCGCACCGAGGCTGATCGCCCCCAACACGATGGCCCAGAACACCCCGAAGACCCTGGCCAATTCGTCGGAGCGCACCGTCCTTTGCAGCGACGTGATGGCCATGACGTCCACGACCAATGTGGCGCCGCCACGGATGATCTGGATGACGAACGCCAGGGTGGCGTTGTGGGTCCACGCGAGGACGGCCGTGGGGAGGCAGTACAGCGAAATGCCGGCCAGGATCATGGGCGCCAGATTCTTCGACTTCCCCAGCCGGTCCATGAAAGGAGCCATCAAGATCCCGCCGATCCCCAAACCGGCGAGGAGATAGCCGAATCCTTCCGAACCGGTGCCGAGGCGTTGCTGGGAGACGGCCACGAACAGCACGGTGTCCGTGCCGTAGAGGAAACTGGCCAGGGCGCAGAGGCCGACGAGAGGTCGGGCCGATGTGTTGTGCAGGATCGTCCGCATGCCGACCAGCATCTGGCGGAACGGTCCCACCGTCCCTTTTTCGGTGACGTCCACCGGTCGGCTCCGCGTGCGGATACGCGCCACGATTAACGCGGACACGGCGAAGCTCGCGGAGTTCACGGCGAAGGTCCATGACGGGGATCCCAGCACGATCAGGACCGCGCCGACGGCAGGACCGGCGATAACCACGAGGTTGTCGATCGTCCCGTTGATGGCGTTGGCCGCCACCAGATCGTTTTCGGTGACCATCGACGGTATGGTGGCGGCCACCGCGGGGCTGTAAACGACATTGGTGACCGAGGTCAGAGCCGAGAGCCCGAGTGCGATCCCGATCGGCGCGCCACTGACGGCGACGAGCACCAGGCCGATCTGCCACACGGCGCACAACACATCGGCGATCACCATGAGCCGGATCCGCTCGGTCCGCTCGGCGATGACGCCGCCGTACGGACTGGCGATCAACGCCGGCACGAAGCGGGCGATGCCGGCCGCACCGATCCAGACAAGCGAGTGCGTCCGCTCGTAGACCAAGGCGAGCAGGCCGACGTTGTAGGCCCAGCTGCCTGTGGCGGACACGATGAGTCCGGTGAACAGGAGACGCAGATCGCGCGCCGCGAGCGCCGAACGGTACGGCTTGAACCAGGTCGCCAACTTTGTGTCCCCCACGCGGCGGAGAACCTAGCCGCGACGAAACGCAATCTGTCAACGCTCGAACGACCTTGCCGACGACCGATGTCCGGTGAAGCGACGGTGAGCCGGCCTGTTGGCGGGATCCTGTGACGCCCATCACCAGGTGCTTTACGAACGAGTGGCCCCAGACCTGTGTTGAGCCAGCTTGTGGGCGCTATAGGTAATGGCGCTGACTCGACTGTCAGGGAAAGAGTGTCCGACCGAACCGGCGATCGGGGATACGGATCTGGCCGCCCTCTGGTTGTCGTGCGTTCTCGCTTTCATGACCTCGCGGAAGTGCGAGACCTGCCGGCGTTCGACTATCGAACACTCTTCGACGCCCTCGATGCGCAACGACAAGATTGGGGGTTGGATCGGAACGGCCTCGCCAAAGTGTTTTGGCAGCAGTCGTCGGACCTCCATTCTCAGCTCAGGATCATTCGCCGTGCCAGGCCTGCCCTGGCCATCTCGAGGGGCTGAGCGGGCTCAGGGAGTTCGGCCGGCGACGGACGTCGTAGCGCGCCCATCTCTCAACCGGTTTGTCGTTGGTTGTACTCAGTGGCCTGTCACCGTTCCGGCGTGTTGGCCGGATCGGGGCGAGCTGTGTTTGACCGGTTGGTCGCATTCAGTCGCGGTGAGAAAACCGCGGCGAGAAGGGCAAGGCGGCATCAGCAGTGAGGTCCCCGCGAACCACAACCGAAAAACACAAAACGGAGGGGTACTCCATTGAGTTACGTCAATAGTTTCAAGAGGACGGCCGCCATCGCAGCCGTCGGCGCAGCCGCGGCAGGTGTCGCTGTGGTGGGCATTGGTTCTGGCGCGTGGGCTGCTCCCACCAGCGCTAAGAACGCGGTCCCGATCATGGCGGACTGTGGCGGCCAGCCATACTCCCTGGTCATCAATGGCGGCGGCAACGGCGCCAACAGCAATAATGGTCAGACCTTCAACGCCGCGCACTTCACCATCACCAGCGACTCGGTCTTTGTTCCCGTGGCGTTCGGAGAGTCCACATTCAGCGAATACATCAATGGTGTGCTGGTCCAAACGTTCACCCAGCCCCCTACCGCGAAAGGCAACGGGAACGCCTCCGGGCCAGCGAACGCCACAACGCTGAGTTGCACATACAGCTTCAGTCAGTCTCAGACCGATCCGACCACGGGTGATGTCTTCAAGTTCACCGGTGCGGGCAGCGTCGTGGGCTTCGTCCCGGGTTCACAGTCCGGCAGCTGAGAAGCATCGCAACTCATATGCAGTAGGACCGGTGCGCAGGGCTGCCCGTGATGTACGCGGGCAGCCCTGCGCACGCCGCCATTTCGGCGGATACCTGCGAGTGGTTCGTCGAACCGGTTCGCCCACCTGGGTTGGGGAGGAGGTGGACGCCCGCGGCACGGCGGGGTCGCTGCTCGTGGAGAGGTACCCCAGAACGCCGAGTCAGTGGCTTGGCTGGCTCAGTTCAATCTCCGGTAGACGATGGGGGTTGACGCAGTCCGCAACCGGTGTGACACTTCTCATGATGGCATCGGCGGGTGCGCCCGGAGCGGTCGTACCGAGACGGGGAGGTTTCACGATGCGAAGTGATTGCATGGAGCGAGGGCGACTGGTGCTCCGATTAGCCGGTGCGCTTGCGATGATGATTCCAGCCGGGTTTGGTGCTGCTGTGGCGAGTAGTAGTGGTGCTGGTGCGGCTGTCTCGACCGCCGCGTCCATCTTCCATCCGCCGATGAAGATTCTGCCGAATGTCAGGCACGACAATGTGCAGTCCTCGAACTGGTCCGGTTACGCGGTGTCCTCAACGACCCCGTTCACCGATGTCGTAGGCAGCTGGGTGGAGCCCACCGCGACTTGTGCTTCTCGGAGCACAACCTACGGATCGTTCTGGGTCGGCCTCGATGGATACTCGTCGAACTCAGTCGAGCAGCTCGGCGCCGACTCAGATTGCTCTCGCGGCACACCCTCCTATTACGCCTGGTTCGAGATGTACCCGGCGGCATCGGTCAACCTTTCGAGCTCCACGTATCCGGTGAAAGCGGGTGACACTTTGACCGGGACCGTGACCCACTCGGGGACCTCCTACACACTGTCACTGACTGATGCCGAGGCGAGCGGCGGAAAATGGACGTTTTCTCAGCCCGAGAGTGCATCAGACGCCAATGCGTCGGCCGAATGGGTAGCTGAGGCGCCCCAAATCTGCTTCTTTATCTTCTGCCAGCAGGCGTCGCTCACCAACTTCGGCACGTTGACGTTCACTGGTGCCCAAGCAGCTGCGGGCGCTCCGAATGCCCCGATTTCGTCGTTCACCGCGAGCGGCGGCCCCCATGACATAACCATGGTGAGTAGCACCGGGACGATCAAAGCCCAACCCTCTTCCCTCGCGGCTGGAGGTGAGGGATTCACTGACACCTGGCATCACTCCTGACTGTCGTTCGCGGCGGCTGGTTGGGCGTTCGTACCTAGCGGGGCCGGGCACTGCCAGGCGAGGGTCCCGCACGCCGAGCTCCCGGCGAGCACCGTGATGGGGTGAAGTCGATAACCCCGCGTCGTCAGGGCAGTCGTGCGAGCCAGCTTGTCCCCCGCGCCGATCGGCGGCGATAGGGGGTCACATATCTGACGACGACCGCTTCGCTGAACGAGAGAACCCCGGCTTTCGGGCCGGGGCTGTCTCGCGTTCTCGGGGGAGCCAGGCTTCGCGTCGTACGCCAGCTCTCCTCGGCTGATCTATGGAAAGTGTAACGAGTCGTTGTTGCAACCGCCTTACATCGGCGAGACGTCTCGCCGACCCTGTGGCGAGGGTGTCCCCGACGCCGATATGAGGCGTCAAGTTGCCGTCTTGCCGATGGCGGCGCGTACCCAGTCATCTTCACTGCCGGGGTCGAGAGCGGCCAGGAACTGACTTAGCGACCCCCTGCCACGAATAGACCGCACCTTTGGTCGTTGCTGAGGTGACCGGCCTGAGCGTCTCGCTGTCATTGCACCGGACCAGAAGTAGAGCCGATCGTGAACCGGCGCTGGCAAGGATGGCATGGACGTGTTGCTCGTCTTGCGCGACGTGGTGCTGATGGACATGGACCGCGTGACCCGTCTGCTTGACACCCTTCAAGCCAGAGAGGACGCCTAAGAAGCCGATTGCAATGGACAACGAGAGCCGGACGAAGAGGTTGGTCAGGTTCCTGCCTTCAGCGCCCGCGACTGCCTCACCTCGAGGGAGCCGTCTGCGTTCGCCTTTACGACCAAGGCGTCCGCTTGACCCTTGCGGGACAGGCCTCGAAAGTGCCTACCGAAAGACGCTACCGAGCGTTCCGCCAAGTGCCGATTCTCGAAGCTCGCCAGGACAACGAAACCATCTTGCGCGGCGTCGTCTGCCACGCCGTGAGGCTACACAGGGCTTCTGCGGCCAGTCGGCGAGCCCTGTCCCATAACGCCGATTGGTGCGTAGGTCCAAAGGCCTATGGATTGCGATACGCGCTGCGCTCAAGACTTACTCGTTGCGTAAACGCACCAATCGGCGGGCTGGAGGAGCAGATGAGAGGGGGCGTGAAGTGGGGGGGCCTCGATGGCTTGCGCGCCCTCGCCGTCCTCGCTGTGGTGGGCGCTCACTTCCGATTCCTCAACTTGGGGGCGGCCATCGGCGTCGACCTCTTCTTCGTGCTGTCGGGCTTCTTGATTACGTCGCTCCTGCTGCGGGAGCACCAAAGGACAGCCACCGTCTCACTTAGGCGATTCTGGATTCGTCGGGGTCTTCGACTTCTTCCGGCCTTGGCGTGTGGCGTCCTCGTTGCCCTTGTTGTGGCCCGATGGGCGACACCGGAGCAGCGTCACGAAACGTGGACGGGACTGCCCTTCGTCCTCTTCTATTTCGGGAACTGGGCTCGGGTGGCCGGAGGGCCGTTCGCGCTCGGCTTGCTCGTCCACACATGGTCCCTCGCAATCGAGGAACAGTTCTATTTCTTGTGGCCGTTGGTTATGGCCTGTTGGCTCGGCACGAGAGCGCTGTCCTACCGGAGGGCCGCAACGATCATGGCCGTCGTGGCGGTCGGCGCTGCGCTCTACAACCTGTACGCGTTTCAGCATTGGGGTGAGGCGGTGGCGTACTTCCGGACGGATACCCGATCCATGGGGCTGCTGGCGGGGTGTGCTTTGGCGCTCGCCGTTCGGGGGCGGCCCGAATCGATTGTCCTCTCTGCTAGAGCCAAACAGGTCCTGCGGGCGGGCGCGCTCGTCGCCTTCGGGATGTTCTGGTTCATCTGCATCTTTTGCTCGGCGCAGACCGGTACCGCGGCCTCTTTGATGTACAGCGGCGCAACACTGTCCTCGGTCGTGCTGGTGGCCTTCGCAGTCTTGGTATCAGAGAGCTACTGGGTACGCCTCCTGTCGGGACGAGGACCGGCCTGGGTGGGCGCCCGCTCCTACGGCATCTACCTGTATCACTACCCCTTGGCGTTGGTCTTCGTGCAGGCACACGTCTTTCACGGTGGCGAGCACAACGTGGCGGTGATCGTGTGCATCCTCGTCACATTGCTCTTGGCAGCGGTATCCCATCGATGGGTGGAGACACCCTTCCTCAGATTGAAGGAGCGCGTTGCGGGAGAACACACTCCGACGACTCAAACTCTGGCGACTCTCACGTAAGTCCCGCCTCGCGCGATCCACCGGATGACGACCCAGCCCGCCGCCACCCTTCTCAGCGGCTCGGCTGGGTCGCTTCAGGTCCCGAACTGGATGCCCCCTAACGCCGGTTCGGGGACGGCCGCGGAAACCTGTGACGCACCGGGGTCTGGATCCCGAGGGTCTTCGTCGGTGTGCGGTGTCAACCTTGTGTCACGACTGACCCCGTAACACGCTGACCAGGAAGTGACGGTGAGCTGGCCTGTAGGCGAGATTCGGTGGGGGGTACATTCGGTGACTCCGCAAGTAGCCATGACCTGCTACTACGCGAACCGGCCGCGGATTCTCCCGGTGCAAAATCTGTGCGGAACACCTGTTCCGCCGCGTGGTCGAGCCAGAAGCGCCGGATGCGCAGTCGTCGCAGCTCACGCCGAGGTTCGTCCCTGAGTCCCAAGAGGACGTATCTGAGTCCTTCGGCTCAGCTCATTCCCAAGGATGGCGGGGGAGGGTTGGTCCGCGATGGTCGACAGACGGAGAGTTCTCCAAGCTGCGCTCGGAGCCGCCACCGCGGGAGCGGCGTTGGCGGAGACCGCCGGCGCGCCCGCCGGGGCTGCGACGACGACCGAACAGGGGGCTCTGGCGCCGACTGTCGTCATCCTCACGGACGCACCAACGATCGCGGTCGACGCCAGCCTCGGCAACGACTTCCGGGTCACCATCGCGGGGAATCGCACGATGGGGAACCCGGCCAATTCCGTCGACGGGGAGCAGATAGTCCTCCAGGTCACCCAAGGGACGGGCGGGCCGTTCACGATGGCCTGGGCCGACGAGTACGAGTTTTCCTCGGGCCTCCCCCAGCCGACCCTGAGCACTAGGGCGGGCCAGACGGACGTGCTCGGGTTCATCTACGACGCCGCGATCGGCACGTGGATGCTGGCCGCGTTCGTCGGCGGGTTCAGCTGATGGCGACCTACCGCCTGTACCCCTCGACCGGCGGGCCTTCGACCGCGGTCTCCTACACCGGCAACTTCACTGCCGGCGTCATGTTCCAAGTCTCCAGCGGTGGCTGCTGGTTCGAGGGCTACTGGTGGTGGGTCGCGAGCAACGGCCCCACCGCCGCCCAGAAATTCGCGCTGTGGCTCGTGACGGGCCCGGGAGTCGGGTTACTGATCCCGGCGGCCACGGTGACCTCCGGACCGCTTTCGGCGGGCTGGAATTACGTCCCGCTACCTGCCCCCGTTCCTCTCTCCATCGGCGGTGCCGCGGCCGGCGGCGGCGCCACCTACGTCGCCGCCACGGGAGTCAACGGCAACTTCCCTGACACCAACGGCTACTTCACCACGGGAGGCCCCGCCTCGGCCGGCATTACCAACGGGCCCCTCCTGGCGTTCTCTGATCAGTCTGGATCCAAACCGGGTCCCTTCACGATGTCACAGGGTGTCTTTGACACCACCAGCCCTGATCCCACGGCGGGCATGCCGGGTAATGGCTCCGCGTCGTCCAACTTCTGGATGGACCTGCAGGTGTCCGACACCGCTCCTGTCGGCTACGCCGGCTCCTACCGTCTCTGGCCCAATTTTGCCAACGTCACCAACGACATCGGGATCAGCAACGACACGGGAACGCAGACCACGGGAACCATGTTCTCACTCTCGAAGCCGTGCCTCCTCGACAACGTGTGGCTCTACAGCCCAGCCGGCGTGACGGGTCTCCCGGCCAGCACGCAGATCTGGGACACCGCGACGCAGTCCCTCGTGCCCGGCACCAACGTCGCGGCCACCTGGTCAGGCGCGGCTGGAGGCGGTTGGATCGCCAACGGTTACAGCGCCTTGGGCATCGTCCTGCCTGCGGGCCTGTACATCGCCACCGTCTACAACGACAGCGGGCAAAAGTTCTACGTGGAGACACAGGGCTACTTCGGCTCCTACCAGGGCATAACGGGGGCCGGCACCTCGGGGGTCACCAACGGGCCCCTGTCGGCACCGTCGACGGCCAAGGCCTTCAATCCGCCCGGTGGGAACTCCTGCTACTTCACGGGTGGCGCCATCCCCACCTACCCGAACGCATGGGACGAAGACGATGGCGGCGAGAACCGCTGGGTCGACGTCGAGGTCACGCCGACGACCATGACCGGCGGTGGGCCGACGACAGTCAATTCGGGCGCCTTCTTGGCGTTCTTCCCGTGAGGGAACTCATAAGAGGACCGATGCGGGCTCGAAGAGCACGAGCGAACTACGGAGGCACGATGGACACGATCGATCAGAAACAAGCTTCTCATCTCCAGCCGCCCGTCGTTCTGGACCCGCAGAAGGCGCTGAACCGCAGGAAGGTCCTCGGACTGGCCGCGGCGGGAGTCGCCGGCGGGTACGTGCTCTCCGAGGCGGCCTTCCCCTCGCTGGCTTCCGCCGCCACGACCATGGAGCAGGGGGCGTTGGCACCGGCGGTCGTCAACCTCACCGACGCACCGACGATCGCGGTCGACTCCAGTCTCGGCAACGACTTCCGCGTGACCATCGCGGCGAGTCGGGCGATGGGCAACCCGATCAAACCGACCGACGGACAGAAGATCGTCTTTCAGGTCACGCAGGGGGGCGCCGGGTCGTACACCATCACCTGGGGGAGCGCGTTCGAGTTCTCGCCCGCCCTGCCCCAGCCCACCCTCAGCACGACGGCGGGGCAGTCGGACCTGCTCGCGTTCATCTACAACGCGGCCATCGGCAAGTGGTTGCTCGTAGCCTTCGTCAATGGCTTCAAGCCGGCACCTGTCGTGGCGCCGCCACCCGGAACCTTCCGCCTGTTCCCGTCCACCAACGGCCCGGCGAGCGCCGTCGCCTACTCCGGCTCGTTCCTCGCAGGCGTCCTGTTCCAGGTCACCACGGGAGGCACCTGGTTCGACGGCTACTGGTGGTGGGTCTCTCCGTCCGGGCAACCCACGATGGCGCAGAAGTTCGCGCTCTGGGCCATCTACAACGTCGGTGTCGGAGCGCTCGTGCCCGGCAGCACGGTCACATCGGGCCCGCTGACGCCCGGCCAGTGGAACTACGTCCCGCTGGCGACACCGATCCCGCTCGCACCCGGTGCCTGCTACAACGTCTGCACCGGCTTCAGCGGGGGCTTTCCCAACACGAACAACCAGTTCGGCTCGGGCGACCCCTACAGCGGCGGGATCGTCAGCGGCCCCCTGTCCGCGTTCTCCGACCAGTCCGGGACGCTTCCCGCCCCGTTCTCGATGCCTCAGAACGTCTTCGGCACTGCCGGCACAGATCCCTCGGTGAACATGCCCTCGGTCGGTTACGAGTCAGCCAACTTCTGGATGGACCTCCAGGTCACCACCACGCCCCCGGCAGGCACGTCCTATCGGCTCTGGCCGAGTTACCCGACGCTTCCCGGTGCTGCCTCCGGAAGCACTGTCTCGTACACCCTGGCGAACGAGTTCACGCTCTCCCAGTCCTGCGCGTTGGACCACATATGGTTCTACTCCGCGGCAGGGACGACGGCGTTGCCGACCCATTGCGCGATCTGGAGCGTCAACACGCAGGCAGTTGTGACGGGCACGGACAACAGCTCTCCGACGTGGTCTGGCGCGGCCGGTTCGGGATGGGTGGCATGCGCGTACAGCGGCGTGACGCTGCCACCGGGCGACTACAAAGTCGCGGTCTTCTCCCCTGGAGGGGCGAATTGGTTCAAGGTCACGACCGGCTATTGGTCTGCCGGCGGGCCCGGCGTCAAGGGCATCAGCTCGGGTCCGCTGACGGCGCCCGGTGTGTCCACCGCCTCGAGTCCGGGTCAGGGCACCTACAACCCCGGCTCGTGGGCGTATCCGCTGACTGGAGGGACGGGAGAAAACTTCTGGGTCGACGTCGAAGTGACCCCGTCTTGAACACAGGCGGACAGATCCGCTCACCGGGCGGAGCCTGGTGAGCGTCACGAGTGGCGCGTCGGAGCGACTTAAAAAGCTGGTGTGACTCGGTGAACAACTCGCGCTCGGTTCGCTGCGCCGCGACCAGCGCGGCGAAAGCGGTCCCACCGAGAAGCATGTCCATCACCACAACCTGGACGCAGACTGCCGAGAGGGGTGAGGCTCCAGCCAAAATCAAGCCGGTCATCTTCCAGGTAGAGCGACGAGCCCGACGAGCTTCGTGGAGTCCGCTGAAGGCAGCGCTCATGGGGTCCCGCCGGTGTTCACCATCGGCTGGTAGGGCCGGCAGGGCTCGTTGCGCAGGCTCGGGCAGGGTGGCAGCGGTGTCGGCGCCGTGACGCCCGCCAGGACGGGAAGCACCAGGCTCGACGCCATCGAGGCGGAGCGGGCGATGCTCACGGTCGCCGTGCCCGTCGGCACGGTCTGGCTGAATGACCACACCGGCTGCGTCCCATTCGGCGCCGAGATGGTGACGCGAATGCGGGAGCCGACCCGGTACACGTGTCCCTCGTCGTAGAGGGGGATCACCAGCTTTACGAACTTGCCCGCCGGCATCGGCGCGGCATCGGCGGCCTTGAAGCTCGGGACCGGGTCCGTGGGAGTGCTGGGGATGCCCAGGATGTTGGCGGCGCCCCGCGAGAGGGCGCGCTCGCTGGCTCGCAGCCAACCGTTCTGCACGAAGGTCTCGTTCCCGTCCGGCCGCACTTCGCTGATGGTGGCCTGCAGGTCGACGTCCGGCGTCGACGACCGGACCCAGAGGTCGACCGCCCCCGCACCGATGACCGTGGTGTCGGCGGTCAACGGGGCGGTCACGTAGGAGACCGCGGTGCCGGCCGGGTTCTGCTGCCAGTCCCACTGCCACGCCGAGGCGCTGCTCCACAGCCCGCGCGTGCCGGTGTTGGACCCGCTGTAGTCGGTGAGCGGCAACGCGCTCGCGTCGGACGTGTACTGGTCGACCCCGGCAGTTTGGGACGGTGGCGGTGTGGCGGTGAGCGTGCCGTCCGGCCCGAGGTACCAGGTCTGTGCCGCCGACGGGACGGGGTAGGTCGAGAAGGACTTCTCGAAGCCCGCATTGGGATCACCCGGGTTGGAATGCGGCCCGGTCAGGTCCCCGGCGCCGTTGTCGAAGAGCACTCGCACCTCGGGCAATGCGTCGAAGGCGGCGAGGGCGGCTTTGTACGTCGGGATCTGCTGAATCGCATCGGCCGGCAACTCGACCTGGTCGCTCTGTGGCAAGCCCATTGCCGTCTGGTAGATGAGGGGAGCCAGGGCGTGGAGACCGGACGCGCCGGCGTTCGGGGTTTGGTGCGCGACGAAGAGCTCGAGGAAGTCGTACCAGCGGTCGAAGGTCGCGGGGTCCAACGAGTCGATGTGGACCCCGTTCGTGAAGGTGAACCACTTCTTGGAAGTCCCGGTGAAGTGCCGGACCAGCTCGGGGCACTGGCCGCCCGTTTGCTCGTCCTCCCACTGGCAGGCCAGGAAGACGGGGACGTCGATCTTCTTCACAAACGTGACGGGGTCGAGCGGATCGGCCACCGCGGGGACGTAGTGCGAGTTGGCGGCGATCGCGGCGCTGAGGTCCGCCGCCTCACCGTGGAGGGCCTGGTTGGCGGCGCAGACGGCATCACCGTTCTGGATGCGCTTGTAGGCCCAGGGCTGGCCGCTCTGCGGCCCTGCCACCTCCGCATCGTGCTGGCGACCCTGCGCCCACTCGGTGGCGAAGCCGGTGTTGAGGATGCCGCCGGGGTACAGCGTCGTTGCCGTCGCGTCGATCGTCGAGAGCGGGGAGATGGCCTCGAGGTCCGGCGGGTCGAGCTGGGCGGTGAAGAGCTGGCTGATGGCGCCGTAAGACAGGCCAATCATCCCGACCTTGTGGCCGAACACCCAGGGCTGATGGGCGACCGTCTCGATGACGTCGTAACCGTCGAGGTTCTGCAGCGGTTCGAAATAGTCGAACGCACCGCCGGAGCAGCCGGTTCCCCGCATGTTCACGTCGACGACCGCGAACCCCATGAGATTGGCCAAGGCGGCGATGCCACTGTCCGGTCCGGCGGGGTCGGCGTATCCGTATCCCGCGTACTCAATCACTGTCGGATAGGTCGCTGCGTGGTGCGACGGGAGGCGCACGTCGATCGCGAGCTTGGTGCCGTCCCTCGTCGTCAGGTAGCCGTAGCCGCCGGCGGGGATTGACTGGCCGTAGATGCTCGGGTCCCACGGGGCCGCGGCTGCCGCGGGGTGCACGGTGACCGGCGCCGACTGCTGACCGCCGGCATCGATGCGCACGCGGTAGCCGCCGCCGGGTCGCACTTTGCGGAACAGCACGCCGCCGAGCGAGTCGGCCTGGAGGGTGGACACGACCCCGCCCCCCGGCTTGAGCAGAGAGGCTTGTGCTCCTGGCAGGAGCCCGAGCGCATAGACCTGTTCGGCGCTGCCGGCAGCGGTGAAGGTGGTCGTCGTGGTCCGTGACGCCGCACCTGCCATGGTGGCCGGCACCAGCGTTGCAAACAACATCACGCACACGAACGCGATGAGTGCGGCGGGCACGGGTGCGTGCCGTGCCGTCGAAGACCCGCTCGACATCGCGATTGTGCCCCTCCCCCGAACGTTCGACCGTAATCGTCCGGGCGACCTTATCTGGCGCCATTCCTGAAGGTACGCGGACGTCTTCACTTCGATGTCAACCAGCGTGAGATCCCACGGTGCGCAACCAGGACACGTGGAGGCTCTGGGGACACGGCTCTCTGGCTGTACCAGCCGACGTAAGCCGATTGATCGCGCCGTCACCCTTTGCGAGCACTGACGGCGGCACGGTGCTAGGCCTTGAGAGCGACGAGGCCTCGAGCATGGTGGGGCTCCGAGACTAGGGAGGGTGCGATGTCCGATTCACGTGTCCACCTCAAAAGGCGTTTCTTACGCCTCGCCGTGGCCGTGGCTGTCGTGCCAGGAACCCTGGCGATTGCCGCCGTCTCCCTGACTGTCGGCTCGGCTGCGGCCGGCGCGGCTGGCTGTGGCGTAGTCCTCGGGACTCCGCAGTCGACGGGCGCCCTGGGCAGCATCGTCTTCGTCGTCCCTACTGCGCCCGCCGTGGCGGGCGAGGCCTGCAACGCGAACGTGTCTGTCACTGGCACGATCGCGACGGCCGGGGGGACTCGCCCCTCCAACGTCGTCGGCAACGGCGTGCCCTCGTCCGTCACCATCAGCTTCATGCCCGGCCAGCCCGGTCCCGACCTTCTCTGGCAGTGGTCGCCGCACTGTGCCGACCCGGCCTCGCTGCCCTACGACTTCTTCGCGTCGGTTCAAGGTTCCGGCGCGACGAGCATCTCGATTGCCGGGGCGGCATCACCTTGTAGCAGCTTCGGGAACGTGAGCAGCGCGACCTTGCACGCGCCAATCGTGTCCGTCCCTAATCCCGAGACGTACGTCGGGATGGCAGGCGGCGACGGAAACCTCGGGTACTGGCTGGTGCGGCGTGGGGGAGGTGTCAGCCCCTACGGCACTTCGACCAATCTCGGCATGCCGTTCGGGAACGTCGCGGTGGCAGGCGTAGCCAGCGCGGGCGGTGGCGGCTACTGGATGGCTACCGCGGATGGTGGAGTGTTCTCCTACGGGGCTCCCTTCCACGGATCCATGGGCGGCACGACGTTGAACGCGCCGATCGTCGGCATCGCCGCCACGCCAGACCATGGCGGTTACTGGCTGGCGGCCGCCGACGGCGGCGTCTACGCCTTCGGCGACGCGGCGTTCTACGGGTCGGTCCCCGGCGTCCTGCCTCCGGGCGCGTCTCTGAACCAGCCCGTCGTGGGGATCGCGTCGACCCAGGACGGGAAGGGGTACTGGATGGTCGCGTCGGACGGCGGCGTGTTCAGCTTCGGTGACGCGCACTTCTGGGGCTCCGTGGGCGGGACGCACCTCAACAAGCCCGTTGTCGGGATGGCCCAGAACAACGTGGGGGGCTACTGGCTCGTCGCCAGCGACGGCGGCATCTTCTCGTTCAACGCAACCTTCTATGGCTCGACCGGGAGCATCGTGCTGAACCAGCCGGTGACCGGGATGGCGGCAACGAACGACGGCAACGGCTACTGGATGGTCGCGGCCGACGGCGGGATCTTCGCCTTCGGCGACGCACCCTTCTGGGGATCCGGCGGCTGACGCCGCTTGAGCCAGGTTGATCCGGTCGGGCCTCAACCATCGGCCGCATCCCTCGGTCTGAGGTTTCGGCCCGGGGGGGTTCTCGGCCGGGCGCGCCGGATGCAGGTGCGTTGGACGGCGCGAGTCACGGACCCGGTCGGAGGGTTGTGTCATCCTCGCAGCACGCGCCGCGTCGACAAGCCCCTGAGCTGCGGTTGACGGTGAGCCGGCCTGTAGGCGGGATCCTGCCAAGAAGGCGAGGGGAGTGATGCGGAGTGGTGTGCAGTGCTGTCAGCTGCGAGTACGCGTTTGCCATCGCTTCGTGCCCTGCGAACGCGCTGCGAATTTGGGTCCCGTTTGGGTCCTATGTGGACTGGGCCGGCGCCTGTCTGGCCCTTGATTGCCCAACCGTTGCTGCAGAGATGGTGACTTCTGCCAGCCCGAGGTGTTGACTGGTCTTGTGTCAACGGGGGTGGAACAGGGCGACCTGCCCGTCGGGACTGTCACTTTCTTGTTCACCGACATGGAGGGTTCGACTCGGCTGTGGGAGGAAACGCCCGGCGCGATGTCGGAAGCCCTCTCACGTCACGATGCGCTCTTGGAGAAGGCAATTGCCGACCACGGCGGGATCGTTTTCTCCAGAGCAGGCGACGGTATGGGCGCTGCTTTCGCCTCGGCTCCGAATGCTCTGGCGGCGGCCGTTGCCGCCCAGGAAGCGGTCGCCGTCGAGCCCTGGGACGCGACCGGTCCGCTGCGGGTTCGCATGGGCTTGCACACCGGCGAGGGTGTCTTGGTCGGGGAGAGCTACTCCAGCCAGCCGCTCAACAGGTGTGCTCGGCTCATGGCCGAAGCGCACGGGGGACAGGTGCTCGTTTCGGGAACGACGGAGGCGTTGATTCGCGACCGGATCTCTGACCAGGTTCAGCTGCTCGACTTGGGTGAGCATCGTCTTCGGGACCTCGCCCAACCGATGCGCGTGTTTCAAGTGGGGGCCGGTTCGTTTCCACCGCTGCGGTCGCTGGAGGCGCTCCCGACCAATCTGCCTGCCCAAGGGGACGCCTTCGTGGGTCGCGACGCCCAGCTGGCGGAGGTGGCCGCGGCCCTTGTGGCCTCGCGCGTGGTGACGCTCACCGGTGTGGGCGGCGTGGGAAAGACTCGCCTCGCCGTGCAGGCTGCCGCCGACGTGCTGCCCGCGTATCGCGACGGGGCGTGGCTGGTGGAACTGGCCCCAGCGGTCGACACCGAGGCAGTGGTCGAGCTCGTGGCCATGGCCCTCGGTGTCCAAGAGCGTCAGGGCCAGCCGCTGTCGGCAAGCGTGGCGGACTTCCTGCGCGAGAAGCAGCTGTTGGTACTGCTCGACAACTGCGAGCACCTCCTGGACGCCGTGGCCAACTTTGTCTCAGGTGTCGTTGCCAACTCGAGAAACGTCTCGGTGATGGCCACGAGCCGGGAAGGACTCGGAGTGTCCGGCGAGCGGATCCTGGTGGTCCCGTCCTTGGGACTACCGGTGGGCGAGAGCTCAGTTGAGAGCGTCGGTCACGCCGATGCGGTGCGATTGTTCGTCGAACGGGCCACCGAGGCCAAGGCTGATTTCGCATTGACCGATGCCAACGCACCGGCTGTGGCGCGCCTGGTGCGCCGGCTTGACGGGATACCGCTGGCGATCGAGTTGGCCGCAGCGCGGGTGCGCTCGTTGACCGCTGCTGAACTGGCGGAGCGGGTGGACGAGCGATTCCGGCTGTTGGCGGGGGGACGGCGCACGCCCGTGGAACGACATCAGACTCTGCGTCGAGCCATCGACTGGTCCTACGAGCTCCTGGCGCCGGCTGAGCAGATGACGCTGAACCGCTCAGCGGTGTTCACCGCCGACTTCAGCCTTGAAGCAGCCGAGTCCGTGATCGCGGAGAACGGGATGCCCCGGTCTGACGTCTTCGACCTCTTGGCTCGCCTGGTCGACAAATCGCTGATGTTGGCTGAGGACCGCGGAGGATCGACGCGTTTGCACCTCTTGGAGACCATTCGCCAATACGCGCAGGAGCGCCTCGAGGCCAGCGGTGAGGCAGATGCCCTGCGCCGGCGGTACGCCGAATATTGGGTGGACTTCGCCGCGACTGCTGGACTGGGCCTTAGAGGCCCGGAAGAGGCAGCCTGGACCGATCGGGTGGAAGTGGAGCTCGATCACTTGCGCGCCGCGGTGTCGTGGTCGTGCGACCGGGGGAACGCCGATCTCGCCATGCGTCTCGTGACGCCACTCGCGCTGAACGGCACTCGCGTGGGCGACGCCACGGGTGCGTGGTCGGAATCCATCCTGGCCATGCCCGAGGCGGAGGGCCACCCTCTGTACCCACAGGTGCGCGCCTGGGTGGGCTGGAACAAGAGCATCTCCGGTGATCGAGAGCTCGGGGCGCGCATCGGCCGCGAGGCCCTCGATGCAGCCGACACGATCGGTGTCGACGAGCCCACCTTGTGTCGGGTATTGGCTTCGGTCGGCCCGACCTACGTCTACGTTTCAGATTTCGAGCACGCGGGCCGCCTGGCGGATCGCTGGATCATGGCCGCTCGGGCGCTCGATGATGATTGGGAGCTTGCCCACGCACTGACCTTTGCCTGGGTTCAATTCGACGTTGCGGGTGATCGGACCGCGGCAATGGCCTGCACAGATGAGGCGATCACGATCGCGAGACGGCTCGGCAACCCGAGCTTGTTGTGCTACGCGGCCATGACCTCCGGCCTGGCTCGATTGGAAATTGATCCCGAATCGGCATTGCCGTTCTACGCAGAAGGTCTTGAGGCCGCTGAGTCTGTTGGCAACCACCTTGGCATCGGATTCACCCTCGGCGGCCAGGCATGGATTCGCATCCAGCGGGGCGAATGGCACGACGCCGCACCACTCGTAGTTCGAGCCTTGCAGGGTTGTCACCGCGCAGGAGATCACGAAGGATTTCTGATCTGGTGTCCCGAGGCAGTTCTGATCTTGGAGGCACTCGGTGACGATGAAGCCTCGGCAACCCTCTTCGGAGTCGCCAGGGCTGCCACCTATGACACGACAGAAGCGGTGATCGAGCGGATGGTCGCATCCGAGCTCGTCCTGCGCCGGCGTCTCGGTGACCAACGATTCGACGAGTGCGTCGCACGCGGCCACGGCATGGACTACGACGAGCTGGCGGCGTTCATCAGTGAAAACCTCGAACGCATCGCTGCCGAACGAACCAGTTCTCCGACGCCAACCGGCGAGTGACGGCGAGGACCTGTTGGCGGGATCCTGTGGGCGGCGACGCTGCTGCCCGGGGCTGCTGTCCCGGCCAGGCACTCTGACCAGCGAGGACTCTGCTCGACATCTCGCGATGGCGGTATCAACTGATGAGTGCCGTGAGCACCCGGCTCAGGGGGAAGCTGGGGCGCAGCTCGGCTTGGAGGTCACCTGGGTCGTGCACCCGTGCGTCGTACTCGCCGTGATCTTGGCGAAGTTCGCCGATTGGACGACTCCACCGCTGCCGCACACGTTGGAGGGGCGCTCTCCATCGACGCTGCAGATCGCTGCCGTCATGTAATTGCCCGTAGCCACGATCGACTTTGTGACGGGACTTGACGGGTTGGCGAGATCAGCTGCAATTTGCGCCCGGGTCAGCCCCTGGAGTTGCCCAGGGTCGTAGCTCGCCCCGGCGATGAAGACGGCGTTGGCGAAATCGACGAACGGAAAGGTACCCGGATTGTCCGGGACATACTTCGCGACGTCCAGGGTCGTGTACGCCTTCCTCTCAGGCGCCGTGAGGGCGTGAAGGACAGCGGCCCTGCCGTTCAGCTTCGTGAATTCCACCGTGCGCATTGACACGTACGGGCTCGAATACGTTGCCCGCGCGAAGCTGAAGGTCTGGGTGTTGGGATCGACGTCGTCGCTGGCGGACTGGGCGATTCCGAGGTGTGACCACGCGCCGAAGCGTGAGGTGGCGACGATGAAGGACCACCGTTCTGCCGCACAGAGCGGACACCCCTCGGCACTCATGAAGAACACCCCGGGCTTGGTCCCGAATCTCAAGGGCGCCTGACCGCTGAGCACCACCGGAGGAGTGACGCTTGGTTGCCGTCCTACGCCGTTGAAGACATCGGCGGGCACATGGGAGACCGCCGCGACCACAGCGGAGGGTGCTGCCTGCCCGGCGACGGTGCCGGCGGATGAGGCAGGCGCGAACGACGCCATTGCAAGGACGGCAGCCGAGCCGGAAACAGCGCCCAACCGAATTCGCATGTTGGACGCGAATTGAAGTGGCTGGCAATCCCATCGATCCAGGAGTTTCATGTCGATCTCCTTCCTCCGAATTCTGTCTCGACCATCATCTCGTTGCCGCCGAGCAACCGATCGGGGAGGACCTCGGCAGTTGGGAGCTCCCGCACCCGCGACCCGTCATGTCGTGGAGCTGCGTTGGGTGGCTGGTCGAACCGTGCGCCCAGAGCGGCGCGGGGATCGTCGTGGCGGTCGGTGTCGTGGTCGGGGCGGAGTTCGTGGGCGCGGGCGAGAGGGATGGCACGACGAAGAGCAGCGCAGCGGCACCGGACGCGACGGCCAACGCGATCGAGGCGATTCGCCGCTCTCGCCCGGCCGCGAGACCTCGCTGCGTTGGACCGGAGAAACCAAATCCTTGTGTTGTTCCGGCTGTCGTGGTCATGAAATCGACGGTACAGACACAGGCTCCACAGGACATCGGGGCTATCCCCGATTCGCGCGTCGGGGCCAGGGGGAAGACCCCGATGCGCACGGCAAGGTCGATTGCAAGAATGGCTGTGTGAGTGGGGTTCTGATCGCTGACGGCATGGCGGCGGACCCGGCCGGGTCGCCACGGGGAGGCACCATGGTGGGACTCCTGGCGCCCCGTCGCCGGCTCGGAGTGTTGCTCGTGTTGCTGGCCTTGGTGGCTCTCGCCCTCACCGGGCTGGTCGTCGCTCTCACCCGAACCGAATGGTCGGTGCGTTACGGGAGCCCCGGACAGCCTCTCTCCTGGTCGCAGGCCGAATGGGCGTACTTTGCCGCGGGGTGGGTGAGTGTGCTCCTGGGCCAACTCGGCGGCCTTTGGCTGTGGTGGCGAGCCCCTCGGAACGCGACCGGACGATGGCTCTGGCTCGCCGGCTTCTCGCAAGGCCTCTGGTTCGTGGGCATCTACTGGCCGAGCGCCTGGGGAATGCAGTTGACGTGGGCGGACTTCGCCACGTTGCCCGCGCTCGCCATGGCCATTCTCGGTTGGCCCACGGGCAGGCCGGGGCGGGCGATCGTTCGCTGGATCGTCGCCGTCGCTCTGGCCACCGTGACGTTGAGCTTCGTGGTCAGGTTGTTCCAGGGACCGAGCCAGCCCGGGACCTGGCTACAGGACCCACTAATGCCGTTCTCCGTGGCCTGGGTGACATCGGTGGGGTACGGCGTCATCAGTTGGCTCTGTTACTTCCTTCCCCCTGCGGCGGTCATCGTCGTGCTGATCCGTCGTCGCCGAGGTGTGCCTCCGGGTGCGCGCCGGCTGCTCACCCCGATCATGATCACGGGGATCCTCGTGGCGGGATCCTCGATTCTGACCGCGGTCATGATCACGTTTGCCCAAAGCTTGATTTGGAACGACGCCACGAACCACGCCACAGTGCTTGGCACTCTGAACCTTGTCCAGAACTACGGACAGGTGGCTGTCGCAGTGACGGGACTGTTGGTCGCATTTAGCTACCGCCAGCGAGCCGTCCGCGCAGGCACACACCGCCTCGAGCTCGAGCTCGGGCCGACGTCGTCCATCGACACTTCGTCAACGCTGGGTCGCCTCCTGGGTGACCCGTCTGCCCGAGTGCTGTATCCGCGGCCGAGTGGAGCGTGGGTCGATGCGCAAGGCGGGCCCGTCGAAGTCGGGCAACAACATCGCGTGTTGACCATTGTCGAGGATCAAAACGGATCGACCCTCGCCGCCGTCGAAACCGACGCCCGAGTGGGCGTGCACCCGAGCCTGCTCGAGATCGGAGCGGCGACGATCGGCACGAGTCTGACCAACGAGCGGGTGTCCGCAATGGCCAACGCGCGGTCCACCGAGCTGGCGGCACTCCAATTGGCCCTTTTGGACGCCACCGACTCGGCACGTCGCCGGCTGGAGCAAGATCTCCACGACGGCGCGCAGCAGCGACTGGTCGGGGTGACATTGGCCGCCCGTCTGGCGGCCCGCGACGGTGACCCGGCTGCTGCGGAAGACGTTCGCGCCGAGATCGCGGCGACGCGCGCCGCCATGGTCGAAGTCCTCGAAGACCGGGCTCCGATGGTGTTGACCAACGGCGTGGCCAGCGCGCTGACGACCCTGGCTGCAACGGTGCCGCTCGACGCCGTGGCTCACGTCCGCGGCGACCTCGACCCTTCGGACTCTCTTGCCCGGACCGTGTGGCTGATCGCCAGTGAGGCGAGCGCCAACGCGGTGAAGCACGCGAATGCCTCGATGCTGTACATCAGTTTCACGGCCGACGCATCCAACGTGATCTTGCGGATCTACGACGACGGTTGTGGCGGGGTGAAGGTCCCACCCAGGACGATCGTGTCCCGGGTCCAAGAAGCGGGCGGAGAACTGAACGTGACGAGCCCGATCGGTTGGGGCACCGACCTCGTCGTTGTGTTCGACCGAACCGGGACGCTTGCCGCATGACACGGCGAAGACTCTCGATGTTCCTGATTGTGATTGGCACCGTCGCCATGGCGGTCACCTGGGCGGTGGCGGCGCGAAACGGGCCGATTGAGAACGTCGGTGAACCGGGCGGATTTCTTTCCGTGACCTTGATGGTGTTTCTCGTGGCGGGAGCGCTGATCACACGACGCACACGTCGCCGATGGACGGGACCTCTGGTTCAGGTCGTCGCGCTTGCCGTCGTGCTGGGCGCGACACGACTGGGTGATCTCGGGATGCTGAGCGCGGTGTACGGGGCGCTGTGGCTCGCGACCCTCTTGCTGCCGGCCGTGCTCGTGCTGGATCACCCCGATGGGATTCGCGGACCCTGGCTGCGCTCGATGCTCGCGGTGTCGGTTGCGATCACTGCCGCGCTGGCGGCGCCCATCGTGCTTTCGGCTCATGGCGGGAGCGGAGCCAGCACAGCCTGGTGGTACACGTCGACGCCGCACGGCGCGGATGCGCTCGCGAAGCTCCTGTTCGGCGTGCACACCGCGGTCGCGACGGCGACGCTTTTGATCGTCCTCGCAGTCATGATCCGTCGCCTCGTCACCGCGGACAGGGCCTTCCGCCGTTTGCTGAATCCGGTGTGGATCCCCGGGTTGGTCTGGGCACTTGCGACTGTGATCGGTCAGTGGGCCCAGCTGTTCGGTCCGGCCTGGGCGGTTGAACAGTCTCAAGGAGGTTTTTCGTACACCGCTCCAGCCTTGTTCCTGTTGCAGGTCGTGCCATTCCTGGCGGTCATGCTCGTGCTGAGCGGGATCGTCTGGACCGAGCTCGTGATACCTCGTTTGCGACGAACGTCAGCTGGTGTCGCGATCGATGCTGTCCATGAGCCGGCCGAAGTGACTCGGTACCTGGCGTCCTCGTTGGGAGATCCGTCTGTGACGATCGCCTTCCGCGGTCCCGACGAGGCACCGTGGGTCGATGTCCGAGGTAGCCCCGCCGTGATCTCCGACGACTCGGACCGGGCGGAGCTCGTGTTGCGCCGAGATGGGGTTGTGCTTGGGGTCATTACGCTCGATGCCGCGCTGGCGGCGGAGCCCGAAGCGGTCGAGCTCGGAGCGAGCGCTGCTGCGTTTGCGATCGACAATGCGCGCTTGGCCGCCCTCGCCAACGCCAGGGTGGAGGAGTCACGCCGCCTCACTGCCCGCCTGGTCACCGCAGGCGACGCGGTTCGCGCCGACCTCAAAGAGACGCTTGACGAGGGACCTCTGCGCGAGCTCGCCGACATCGAGCTCGCCCTGTCTCGAGGAGCCGACATGGAGGATGCGGCCCGTCGGTTACAGGAGGTGGCCGCCGATGTCCGGGGAATCTCGCACGGAGTGTTCCCGCCGGAGCTCGCCTCTGATGGGCTTGCGGCCGCGCTCCCACAGCTGGCTTCGCCGCAGCGGCGATTCGCACCCGCGATCGAGGTCACTGCGTTCCTCGCCGCCCGTAACGATCCTCTCGCCTGTCTCCGCGACGAGACCGATCGTTTGGAGATCGAGCTGTCCGAGGCGCCCACCGGGGCCAACCTGCTCGATCGCGTGACCGTGCTGGGGGGCAGAGTCGACGGCAAAGTCATCACACTGCCAGTTGTGGGTCGAGACTCATGACCGGCACGACGACCATTGTGTTCACCGACGTCACCGGATCGACCGAGCTCGTGCATCGGCTCGGGGATGCAGAGGGGGCTGGCGCCATCACGGGCCACTTGCGCCTCCTGCGAGGTGAAGTGGAGCGTTCACACGGCAAAGTCGTCAAGACTCTCGGAGACGGTGTGATGGCCGTCTTCTCGACCGCCTACGACGGGGTGATGGCTGCGGTGGCAATGCAACAGGCAGCCGACCGGGTTGCGCGCAGGGGAGAGGGACCCGATCTGGGCCTGCGCATCGGCATTCACGTCGGAGACGTTGTCGACGATGGCCCCGAGGACCTGTTCGGCTCCGCCGTGGTCGTCGCTCGCCGGCTGTGTGACGCGGCGAGTGCAGGAGAAGTGCTCGCCTCCGATGTTGTCCGCTTGCTTATCGGCAACAGACCAGAAGTGGATTTCGAGCCACGGGAGGAAATGGAGCTGAAAGGCATCCCGGAAGCAATCATGGTGACCCGGATCAAATGGTCGCCGCTTCCAGACGAGATCCCGCTTCGGGTGATCGTGGCCGACGACGTGACACTCATCCGTGCAGGCGTGGTGCGATTGCTAACCGACGAGGGCTTCGACGTTATCGCCGAGGCCGGGGATTACGACGCTCTTGTCGTTGCTATCGATCGGGACGCACCGGATCTCGTCATCACCGACATCCGGATGCCCCCGACGAATACCGACGAGGGGTTACAGGCTGCGGCGTACATCCGGGCGAATCATCCCGATGTGGGCATTCTCATCTTGAGCCAGCACATCGAGGCAGGCGCAGCCGCCGACCTCATCAAGAGCACGAGTGCCGGGGTCGGATACCTGCTCAAGGAGCGGGTGGGTGAGCTTGACGAGTTCGTGGACGCCACG
>Ga0306920_100001820_pt1 | contig 26556 bp, 25 predicted proteins | sample flu12Cox44000170_FD_204666 | JGI IMG/M metagenome (GOLD analysis project Ga0306920, IMG submission 204666) | Lab enrichment of tropical soil microbial communities from Luquillo Experimental Forest, Puerto Rico - flux4day.12C.oxic.44.000.170 (v2)... | ecosystem: Environmental > Terrestrial >...
ACCGCCCTTTCGTTCCGGTTGGCTCACATTTTTATGCTGATGGTTCACAGTCGCCCGCGGGGCCGAAACAGCAGCCGCTCGCCGCGCAATTTTCGTGACCATAAGGTCCCTTATGCACAGTCAGACCAGCACCATTCATCCATATCGGCGGTGGGAGGCCGCGCCGCCTTGAGCTGGGGAGGCTTTCGTTTGCTCGTTACGCCTTTCAAGAAACTCTGCTTGGCGCGCCATATCGCGCCACTGCTCGGCAAGCTCCAGATACGTGTCCCTCAGTTCAGGATCGGTCGCCATCAGCGCCTTACGCCCGCACTCAGCAGCTTTACGCTCACAAGCTTGCGCCTGTGCACTCATCTCAATCGGCCGTCGAATGCGGGACCGCCCGGTTCGATCCCCACTGCCGTTGCGTACTTGGTTCGACATGCCTCGTGCTCTTGCGTTTGGCACGACTGGAACGACACCGAGGCTCAGCGGCTCCGTTCTGCTAGCCGCCGCCTAACGAGCTGCCCCGGTCGGAGCAGCGCCTGGACCACCCTGGCCCGTTGTGCTGGGCGCTGGATGGCTCGTGCCAGGGCCACTGGCCGTCTGCATGGAACCGCTATTCATCGCGTATGCGATTGCCGCCACCACAATCAGCGCGAGGACGATGAGAGCGCCGACGGCGCTGCCCGTGTTCCATGCGCGCGGACGAGCCGGATCGTCATATGTGCGGCGCATCGGGTCGGCGGAGTCTCGATAGCGCACCTCAGGATTCGTAAACGTGCGCGGATCATCAGGGTCTCGATAGGTCATTAGTGCCTCCTTGCGGGGCTTGGAGACCAACGCCCCCCACGAGTTGCCGTTCCACCTCGGCGCGCTTCGCAACGTGCTGTTGGAGGGCCTCCGACCAGCGCCCTCAGCGCACATTGGCCCGATCGGCAACACGCATTCTGGCGTTAAGCCAGCGCACGCGACCGAAAGACCAGATGACGCCGCGGCGGACCTCGGAAAGCCATAATGGCCAGCTCGACATCAGCGCGTCGTATCGTAGCGCCCATTTCTGGGTCGCGTCCGTGATGTGGCGAATCCTGCGCTCCCAGGAATCGAGCGCCGACGGCACGTCGGATGCGCGCGCGAGCTCGCGGGCCAGCACATAGGCATTCATGAGCGTCAACCCCGCGCCCTGCCCCAGCGTTGGCGGCATGCTGTGCGCGGTGTCGCCCACCAGTGCAACGCATCCTTTCGACCAGGCGCTGCAGTGAACATACGTGTAGGGGTAGCGCGTGGCACCGGCAGCATCGCGCAATCTCTCCAGCGCGGGCCATAACATCGGAAATGATCGTCGCCAGCTTGCAATGTCGACCGGCAATGTGATTCCCGCACGGTCGGACTGCGGGCAGCTCATGTAGACGTGCGTGAGCTCCGCCGTCGCCGGCGCGATGCCGACCCGGCGGCGGCCCGACCACCATTCGCGCGTGACATCCCCGGCCTCGAACCCGCTGCGCGGCACCAGGACGCGCGTGGCGCCGTTCGAGAGCTCCCTCGCCACGCGCGCGAGGCCGAGCTCATCGCGCAAACTCGAGCTGAAGCCGCTTGCGACGACCACCAGATCGGCCTTGCGAACCTCGCCGCCGTCGAGCGCCACAGAGCCTGCAGCATCCACGGCTCGCACTGGCGAATCCGTGACGATCTGTGCGCCCGCGCTCTGCGCGGCCTGCGCCAGGGCGAGCACCAGGTCGGAGCGCGGCAGGTTAACCGCGCGCGCGCCGCCACTGAGAGCCCGCCGCTGCAGCAGCCGGTCCTTATGATCGCGAATCTCGGCCCGCTGGATGTGCACGGCCCGCTTGAGAATGAGATCGGCGATCCCGAGCTGCTCGAGCACCGTTACCGCGTTGTTCTTGAGGAAAAGAGCGGCGCCGATCTCGCGGATTTCCGGGTGCCGCTCGTTGATGCGCACCCGCCAGCCGTCACGCGCCAACAGGTAGCCGGTGAACAGCCCGCCGATGCCGCCGCCTACGACCTCGACATTCCCACGCATGAGTGAGCTATCTCACACTCGATCAGCTGGCCGCATGCGAAGTGTGGGGCGAGCCATGGAACGGAGCAGGCAATATGCTAGCATGCTCCCGGCCGGCTTGGTCATGCGGGATTGTGGCTCATGGGGCGATCGGATCATTCGGCGTTGTGCGGCCCATGCCCCCAAACCATGACGCGGCGCTCCCTCCTGGCGGGGCTCGCTCTTGTGGCGGCATCAACACCCAGCGCGCCGGCGCAGCAACGGTTGCTGCCAATTGTAGGATTTCTCAGCAGCGGATCGCCGCGCGCGTTCGGAAAGTTCCTGAAGGCATTCCAGCAGGGCCTGCGCGACCAAGGCTTCATCGAAGGCCGCGACGTTACCATGAGCTATCGGTGGTCCGAGGGTCATTTCGATGAGCTCGACACGCTCGCTCGCGAGCTGGTGGCGGACCGCGTCGCCCTGATCGCGGCCACCGGCGGCATGCGCTCGGCCCAAGCCGCCAAGAACGCGACCGCCAGCATCCCGATCGTGTTTGTGGTGGGCTTCGATCCCGTCAAGCTGGGGCTGGTGGCGAGCTACAACAAGCCCGGTGGCAACATCACCGGCACGACCATCATCACCACGCAGCTCGCGACCAAGCGTCTCAACCTGCTCTACGATCTCGATCCTGCGGTCCGCAACGTTGCCATTCTCGCCAATCCGGAATCGACGAGCGCGGACGTCGAGATCGAGAACGTCATCGCGGCGGCGCGAACCACCGGGCGGCCGCTGTTCGTGCTCAAGGCGAGCAGCAGCGGCGACATCGATGCTGCCTTCGCTTCCGCGGTCGAGCAGCAGGTGCGCGCGCTGATCGTCAGCGCCGATCCGCTGTTCATGGCTCGCCGCAGCCAGATCGTCGCCCTTGCCGCCAGCCACGGGATGCCGGCCATCTACCCCTTCCGCGAGTTCGTCGATGAAGGCGGCTTGATGAGCTACGGCCCGAGCCTTGCGCTTGCCTACCGCGTCGCCGGCATCTACGCCGGCCGCATTCTCAAAGGCACAAAGCCCAGCGAGCTGCCGATCGAGGCGCCGACAGCGTTCGAGTTTCTCATCAATCTCAAAACGGCGAAGATCCTCGGCCTGACCATCCCGTCAGGGGTGCTCGCAATCGTGGACGAGACGATCGAGTAGACGGGCGCTATCGCGGTATCGCGGTCTCATTGTCAGGTCGCTCGCCCCATTACATTCGCTCGAGCGGCGACATCACGATCCCATGCGCTCGCTGATAGATGCGCAAACACGAGGTAGCCTATTGTGGGCGTTTGATCGAGTCACGGCAGAGTAGCATCGTACCGGACCGGCAAGGCAGCTCTCAATCTTCATTCTCCGGAAGCCGTTAATGGCGCAGAACAGAAACAGCAGGCTCGCGGCGGCCGAATGCGCAATGGTCAGTGGAGCAAGATTACCGGATTGTTACGATGGCCGTGCAAGGCCGCATGCATCCCTCCTCTATTCCGCCGGAATTCTCACCCATGATTTTTGCGTGGTCATCATTGGAACCCCCCAAGGTACCTCGAAAGACCACGAAGGCCCCGGCGATTCAACCTCCCCGGGGCCTTTTCATTTGCTCGCGATGCGCACGCGGTCACGAGCGCTCCGCTACTGCACAGATCCTCTCGTTGATTGCCCTTTGCGCTTGCGCTGTTGCTGGAACCCGCGCGTGCGCCGCGCGTTGTCTCTGCACGGGAGGAGATCGGAGAACGACGATGCCCATCCTCCTGTGGATCGTCCTGCCGTATGCAATCTGGTCGGCGTGCTTGAGCCCGGAGCTGGTATTGGCAGAGAACAGAAAAATGGTGGAAGGCGGAGGCTAAATGCCCGCGCAAGAGGCTATCCCTCTGTCCTTCTGAGAGCCCGGCAGCATTAGCGCCAGGCTCTGCCTTTTCAAGCTGCCGGCGCGATGGCTTTCATTCACCCTCGCTCTGCTCATCGCGGCTTAGCGCGGTCAAGCCGATGCCCAGATACTCTGCAAGCCGCACGGTCTTGGTCATCAGATAGGCGACCTGATCGTCCGCATCGGTGTATTTCGAGCAGGTCTCGAGCGCAGTGCGATAGGAATGATCAAAATCGCCGCGGCCCAGCAGCATCAGGGCGATCAGCTCCTTGCGCGCCTCGCTCGTCAGCGCGTAGAGATAATCCGTCAATTGCCGGCGCCCGGGATCGTTGATGATCTCGTCGGCGGTCTGCTTCCTGCCTTCCGCCGTTCTCGCCGTTCTTGCCTGCGCCAGGCCGTCGAGCAGCGTGATGACCTCTCCGACCTGGGACGGGATCAGTGCATTGAGCATGAGGTGTCCCGCGTCTTTCTGTCCCGCATCAGGCACCATGTTCGCTTGATGCGCACTCGCTCAGCGCGGCATCGAGCAGCGCCCGGCACGCGGCGAGCTCGTTGATCACGCCTTCCAGCTTGCGCACATTCAGGCGCGGCGCCGCCGCGGCTGGAGCCGGAGCGTGCTCGGCGGCCCCTGCGCCATCGAGCTGTTGTTGCTCGCGCGGGCTGCCGCTTTGGCCCGGCTCTTGCGGTGAGGATGCAGCACCCCCGGCCTGCTCGACGCTTTCGTCGGAGGCGGCATCGGCCGGCATCCGAGTGGGTTGCGGGGCGCCCGGCTGCCAGACGTTCTGCACGAAGCGTTGACCGTGCTCGCGCAAGATACGCTGAACCCCGCGGATGGTGTAACCCTCGCCATAGAGCAGATGCCGAATGCCGCGCAGCAGATCAACATCCTGCGGACGATAGAAACGGCGGCCGCCGCCGCGCTTCATCGGCCTGATCTCGTGGAAGCGGCTCTCCCAGAACCGCAGCACGTGCTGGGGAATCTCAAGCTCAACGGCGACTTCGCTGATGGTACGAAAAGCGTCCGGTGCCTTGTCCATGTCGGGGTCCGCCTGGCGCCAGGTCGTGCGGCACGCGATGATTATTTTGTCTCAGGCTCCTCGGGATGGGTGTTGATGCGCTGCTTGAGAATAGCCGACGGCTTGAACACCATGACCCGTCGCGGCGAGATCGGCACTTCCTTGCCGGTCTTTGGATTGCGCCCGATCCGCTGGCCCTTGTTGCGCACCACGAACGAGCCGAAGGAGGACAGCTTCACAGTCTCGCCCCGCTCGAGGCAATCGGTGATCTCTTTGAGCACCAGCTCAACGAGACTCGCCGATTCGGTGCGGGACAAGCCTACTTTCTGGTAGACCGCCTCGCACAAATCCGCGCGCGTGACCGTTTTTCCTGTCATCGCCCAGCCCACCTTTGGCGATCAACATATCCCTCTGAATTATCAAAGGATATTAGGTCAGCGGCGCATGGTCAACGGGGCGGTGCCGGCCTTTGCCGCAATCTCCTGCTTACCAGCGCGCCAGCACCGCCCCCCAGGTGAAGCCCCCGCCCATGGCCTCCATCATGATCAGGTGCCCGCGCTTGATGCGGCCCGCGGCAACAGCTGCAGCAAGCGCCAGCGGTATGGAAGCCGCCGATGTGTTGCCGTGGTTCGCAACCGTACTGATCACCTTCTCCGGCGCAATTCCGAGCTTTCTCGCGGAATCGTCGATGATGCGCTGGTTCGCCTGATGCGGCACGAACCAGTCGATATCGGCTGCGGTATAGCCGGTCGCCTTGAAAGTATCCTCGACCACGTCGCTGATCATTGCCACCGCGTGCTTGAAGACGGCGCGCCCCTCCATGCGCAGATGCCCGACCGTGCGCGTGGAGGAAGGACCACCGTCAACATAGAGCTTGGACTTGTGCCGGCCGTCCGAGCGCAGGCGCGCGCCAAGAATGCCACGATCCTCACGCGTGCCGGCCTGGCGGCTGGCCTCGACCACGACCGCGCCGGCGCCGTCGCCGAACAGCACGCAGGTCGAGCGGTCCTTCCAGTCGATGATGCGCGAGAACGTCTCCGAGCCGATCACCAGCGCACGCCGGAACGCGCCGGACTTGAGCAGGCTATCGACCGTCACCAGCCCGAACATGAAACCCGAGCACACCGCCTGGAGATCGAAGGCGGCGCCATGGGTGATCCCGAGCCCTGCCTGTACCGAGACCGCGCTCGCCGGAAAGGTATTGTCGGGCGTCGAGGTGGCCAGCACGATGAGATCGATCGAGGACGCATCGATGCCGGCGGAGGCAAGTGCGGCCCGCGCGGCGTAAAGCGCCATGTCCGCCGTGGTCTCGCCCTCCTCCGCAATGTGCCGGTGACGGATGCCGGTGCGCTGCCTGATCCATTCGTCGGAGGTATCAACCATCCGCGACAGCTCAGAATTGCTCAGGACCCGGCTCGGCAGATAGCTACCACAGCCGATCACGACCGACCGGATGACACTCACGAGGCGAGGCTCCGGGGGAGCGGCGCGGTGCCTGAAGAGGCTGCTCGAGACGTGTCGTTGCCTAGGATGCGTCCGACCTTCGCGAGCAGCTCGCGGCGTACAATGTCGTAGCCGATATCCACTGCGCGGGCGAAGCCCTGGGCATCGGTTGCGCCATGGCTCTTGATGACAATGCCGTTGAGCCCAAGAAAGACGCCACCGTTCGACCTGCGCGGATCCATCTTGGCGCTCAGGGCGCGAAACGCGCCCCGCGCCAGCAGGTAGCCGAGCTTGCGAATCAGCGTACGCTCGATCTCGCGCCTGAGAATCTGCGTCAGCTGACGCGCCGTGCCTTCCGCGGCCTTGAGGGCAATGTTGCCGGTAAAGCCTTCGGTGACAACCACATCCACGGTTCCCTTGCCGATATCGTCTCCTTCCACGAAGCCAAAATAGTCGAATTGCGGCGATTTGCCCTCGCGCAGCCGGACCGCCGCTTGGCGCACTTCCTCAAGCCCTTTCACCTCCTCCACGCCTATGTTGAGGAGGCCGACGGTGGGACGCTGCACTCCCAGGAGCACCTGGGCCATGGCGCTGCCCATCGCAGAGAGATTGACGAGGTGCTCGGCATTGGCCCCGATCGAGGCACCCAGATCGAGCACGATCGAATCGCCTCTCAGAGTGGGCCACATCGCCGCAATGGCAGGACGCTCGATGCCGGGCATCGTCTTGAGCTCGAACTTCGCCATGGCCATCAACGCCCCGGTATTACCGGCGGAAACTGCAGCATCCGCCTGGCCTTTCTTCACCGCGTCGATGGCAAGCCACATGGATGATTTCCAGCGTCCCTTGCGCAGCGCCTGACTCGGCTTGTCCTCCATCCTTATCGCGACGTCCGTGTGCACCACTTCCGAGCGGGCCTTGAGATCAGGCCGGGCGGCAAGTAGCGGCGCAATGACGGCGCTGTCGCCGAACAGCAGGAATTGAATGTCGGGATGGTGGGCGAGCGCATGCTGGGCGCCGGCAACCACGACTGCAGCCCCATGGTCTCCCCCCATGGCGTCGAGCGCAATGCGGACTTTATGGGGCATGGCGCGACAATACCGCGTCAGCGGACCTAGACAACAGGGACCTCGATCAGCGGTCTTCCCCTTCGCGCCCTTTGCCTTTCAGCGCGGCCAGTGCCTCAAACGGCCGCGCTTTATCGTGAGCTCTCGGTGCCTTGAATGCCGTGCCCGACTTGCGCGGGTAGGGATCGATGCCAAGCACGAAGAATTCGCTCGCCAAGGCGCCCAGATCGACCCTGCCGCCGATCAGCGGTTCCGGGGCGTCGTCGAGCGAAACGTGCACTTCTCTGGGTTCAGCAATGCCGCCCCGGTCGGCGGCAGCAGGTTCGAATAGAAGGTCAATGGCTTCATCGACCTTGTTCTCGATCGGCTCCAGCGTCACGCCGCAGATCTGTCCGACCGTCGCTGATACGTGCCCGAGCACGTGCAAGCCGCTGCGCCCATGTCGCTTCACGTTGAAAGTGGCGGTGAGGCGCGGCAGGCTCGAAAGCCCCGCGAGTTCGGCAAGCCCGGCGCGCACGCGCGCGTCGGCAACGAGGTCAAAGTGCAGCCCGGTTTCCGGCACCTCGGCCTGCGCAACCGGCACCCGCCACGCATGCACCGCCGCCTGCGGCCCTGTCTGGCGCTTCTCACGCATGGACCCCTACCTGTTGCGGGTCGGGAAACGAAACCTCTCCGCAGGTCAATTCACCCTGAGTGCTCAGTTGCCGCAAGGTCTCCCGGCAATAGGCCGCAAGCCTCGTCGCCCGCTCGGGACCTGAGGAGCCGGCAAACACATTGCGAGCGAGCGCTTCGGCCAAGCCATCAGCATGCGGCGCGGCGAGCGCTGCCGTGTAAGCCGCCTGTCGGCCGTAGAATGCCTCGCCAATAAGGCGCATCTTGCCCGGGACCGCGAGGTCTCCAACCCCCATTTCGCGCATATTATCATCCATGTCCTGGCAGAATCGATCGAACAGGCGCTGCCCCAGCTCTCGGCCGCTGCCGGTATGGTCCTTGAGGCGGCGCAGCACCAATATGGCATGCAGCATGATCATCTCCAGCCGGGCGGTGACCGTGTCGGGCACCCCATAGCTCTGGTAAAAGGCGGGATTTCGCGCCTGTGCCACGATGGTGCCATAGAGCGAGTCGATGTTGGCCTCGCGGGAGGTGGGGGCAAACCAGCGAAACATCATTGGCTTAGCTCGCAACTCGCGGCGGTGACGCTCGTTCCGCCGTTGATCGTGACGGCCGGACGTTACAGCAAGTGCAAGAGTGACATGGGCATCGCTGTCCAGACCAGTGCATGGGACCGTCCGTCCCGCTTGGCTGCCGGAAGGGCGGCCGCGGCGGTGCTGGCGTTTGCCCTCCTGCTCGCCGGGTGCTTCCAGGAAACCTTCCACAAAGGTTACATCGTGCCCGAAGGCGCACTCGAACAAATCCCGGTCGGCTCGAGCCAGGAGCAGGTTCTGCTTGTCCTGGGCACACCCTCCACGGTTGCGACGGTGAGCGGCGAGGCATACTACTATATTTCCCAAGCTACCGAGCGCCTGGTCGGCTTCATGCCGCAGACCGTGACGGATCAGCGGGTCATTGCCGTCTATTTCGATAAGAAGCGCCGCGTCGAGCGGCTCGCGGATTATCGCATGAAGGACGGACGGGTATTTGACTTCGTGAGCCGAACGACTCCGACTGGCGGAAAAGAGGTCGGCATATTGACCGGTATGCTGACGCTAAATCCCTTCGGCGGGACGCAGCACTAGCCTGAATGGGCGAGCACGGCCAGGAGCAGCAGCGCCACGATATTGGTGATCTTGATCATGGGATTGACCGCTGGGCCCGCAGTGTCCTTGTAAGGATCGCCCACCGTGTCGCCGGTCACGGCGGCCTTGTGCGGCTCCGACCCCTTGCCGCCGTAATGTCCATCCTCGATGTATTTCTTTGCGTTATCCCATGCGCCGCCGCCTGAAGTCATGGATATGGCGACGAATAGGCCGGTGACGATCACGCCAAGCAGCATGGCGCCAACTGCCGAGAAGCCGGCCGATTTCCCCGCTGCGCCACCGCCGGCGATCCAGTAGATCACGAAATAAACCACGATCGGCGAAAGGACGGGCAGGAGCGAGGGGACAATCATCTCCTTGATCGCAGCCTTGGTGAGGAGATCGACGGCCTTGCCATAGTCCGGCTTGTCCGTGCCCGCCATGATGCCCGGCTTCTCGCGGAATTGCCGGCGCACCTCCTCGACGATGGCGGACGCAGCACGGCCCACTGCGGTCATGCCCAGCGCGCCAAACAGATAAGGCAGCAATCCGCCGAACAGGAGACCGACCACGACGTACGGATTGTTGAGTGAAAAATCGAGCTTGATACCCTGGAAATAGGGATGGTGCGCCACGTCCGAGATGAAGAACTGCAAATCCTGGTTATACGCAGCGAACAGCACCAATGCGCCCAGCCCCGCCGAGCCGATGGCGTAGCCTTTGGTGACGGCCTTCGTCGTATTGCCCACTGCGTCAAGTGCATCCGTCGACTTGCGAACCTCTTTCGGCAGGCCCGACATCTCAGCAATGCCGCCGGCATTGTCGGTGACGGGCCCGAAAGCGTCGAGTGCAACGATCATGCCGGCGAGCGCAAGCATGGTGGTAACCGCAATCGCAATGCCGAACAGGCCGGCAAGCTTGAAGGCGATCAGGATGCCCGCAATGATCACAATGGTGGGCAGGGCCGTTGCTTCCAGCGATACCGCCAGCCCCTGAATGATATTGGTGCCGTGCCCCGTCACGGATGCCTTCGCGATTGACTGCACCGGACGGAAATTGGTGCCGGTATAATATTCAGTGATCCAGACGATGAGCCCGGTCACTGCCAGCCCGACAATGCCGCAGATGAAGAGCGAGGTGCCGCTGTAGGACTGACCCGCGACGGTGCCGAAGCCGACCAGCATCCAGGTGACGAGCGCAACCCCCACGAGCGAGAGCGCGCCGGTTACGATGACTCCCTTGTACAGCGCCCCCATGATTGAGGCGCTCGGTCCGAGCTTCACGAAGAATGTTCCCACGATCGAGGTGATGATGCAGATGCCGCCGATCGCCAGCGGGTAGACCATCATCCTCAGCAGCGTGTCCGCGCCCGCCGTGCGAAAGAAGATGGCCGCCAGCACCATGGTGGCGACCGTGGTCACCGCGTAGGTCTCGAACAGGTCGGCCGCCATCCCCGCGCAGTCGCCGACATTATCGCCCACGTTGTCGGCGATGGTGGCGGGATTGCGCGGATCATCTTCGGGAATGCCGGCTTCCACCTTGCCCACGAGATCGCCGCCCACGTCCGCGCCCTTGGTGAAAATTCCGCCGCCCAGACGGGCGAAGATGGAGATGAGGGAGGCACCAAACCCAAGCGCCACCATGGCGTCGATCACCGTGCGATCGTCCGGCGCCATGTGCCGTGTGCCTACCAGGAATCCGAAATAGAGCGTGACGCCAAGCAGGGCGAGACCGGCCACCAGAAGGCCGGTGATGGCGCCGGATTTGAAAGCGAGCTCGAGCCCGCCTGCCAGCGAGCCGATGGCGGCCTGCGCGGTGCGCACATTGGCACGCACGGACACGTTCATTCCGATGAAGCCTGCCGCGCCGGAGAGGACGGCGCCGATCAGAAAACCGCCTGCGACCAGCCAGCCCAGAAAATAACCGATGATCAGAAAGATCACGATGCCGACGACGCCGATGGTGGTGTATTGTCGCTTCAGATAGGCCTGCGCGCCTTCCCGCACCGCGGCTGCGATCTCCTGCATCCGGGCGCTGCCGGCGTCGGCAGCGAGCACCGAACGGACCGCCCATACGGCATAGGCAACGGCAAGCAGGCCGCAGAGCACGATCAGCCAAAGCGCTGTCATTGTTCAAAACCCCGGTATAGTGGAACGCGCCAAGCCTGACCTCATGGCCGCAGCATGGCGAGAGTGATCATCTACAAAATAGATCTAACGTGGTGGCCGAGCGTCCCGACCATCCACGTCTTGGGCTGCCGAATAACAGAGGTGGATGCCGGGAACAAGCCTGCCCTCGGACTTGATCCGAGGGCCTGCCCTCCGACCTGATTGGAGGACCTTACCGTCGACCCGGCATGACGCCCGCAGATCAAAAGCGCAGCGCCCCCTGGTGGCGGATCACAACCGAGCGCGAGTCTGTCGGACACTTGGCGCCGATCTGCCCGAGCACCGCCGTCGTCTCGTCAATCAGAAGATCGATCACGTGGCCGGGACCCTGCGCGCCAAGCGCACCCAGGCCCCACAGGAAGGCCTTTCCGGCAAAGACGGCCTGCGCGCCGAGCGCCAGCGCGCGCACCACGTCGAGCCCCGAGCGAATGCCGCTATCCAGCATCACCACCGCGCGGCCGTTCACCGCGCTGGCAATGGCGGGGAGAGCATCGATTGTCGCCGGCAGTCCTTCGACCTGGCGTCCGCCATGATTCGAGACGACGATGCCGTCGATCCCGAGCGCGACGCACCGCTCGGCGTCGTCGGGATGCAGGATGCCTTTCACCACCAGCGGACGCTTCCAGCGCTCCCGATAGCGCGCGATCTCCTCCCATGTGAACGCGCCGCGCATCTCCTGGCGCACGAAGCTTGCGACGGCGTTTACGTCGGCGGCTGCGGGCGCATAGGGCTTGAGGTTGCCGAAGCGCGGCTGCCCATGCCTCCACAGCGATCGCAGATAGCCGGGGCGCGCCAGAATTCCGCACATCATCCGCAGGTCCGGACGGAACGGCGAGGTAATGCCTACGACCACCTCGCGCGGGCGCGTGGTGCGCACCGGCACATCGAGGGTGAGCATCAGCACATGGACCCCGGCCGCCTGCGCGCGCCGCACGAGGTCGAAGCCGATCGCATGCTCGTTGCGCGCGCAGCGATAGAGCTGGAACCAGAGCACGTCAGGCGCGATCTCGGCTGCACGCTCCACCGTCATCCCGCCCACGAGGCCCAGCGTATAGGGCACACGCGCGCGCTGCGCCGCGGCGGCAAGATGGCCGTCGGCGCCCGGCCAGACGATGGAAGGCCCGCCCATGGGCGCAATCCCGAACGGCGCGGCATAGCGCCTGCCGAACAGCTCGATGCCGACCGGCGGCAATGCCGTGGTCAGGCCATAGCGCGGCACCAGCTCCACGGCATCAAGCGCCCGCCAGTTGCGGGCAATGCCGCCGTCGCCCCCCGCGCCGCCGTCGAGATACTCGAATGCAAAGCGCGGTGCGTGCCGGCGCGCGTGGCGGCGCAGATAAGCAATGGTAGGGAATCGCCGATGCAGCTCTACAAAGCTGGGATTGTCGGCCGGGCTGTAGTCGGCAGCGGCGGTGACGGGCAATGCGGTCGTGTCATGCATGAGCGCCTCCACTTCCCTCCCGTCAGAAATGACTGAACGAGAGTCGCGCAAACGCAAGCGGCTGGCCGGCCTGATCGAGCACGCGCAGCTCCCCCTCGCCGGTGCAAACCTCGCCGACCTCCGTGATAGCGACCCCCCTTGCTCGCGCTCCTTCAAGCAGTGCCGCAATCTGGCTTCGCGGCACACTCGCCAGGATCTCGTAATCATCGCCGCCGGTCAGGATGGGCTCGATGAGCGCAGGCTCGCTGGCAAGCGCGACGCGCGCCGGCTGCGAGAGCGGCACCCGCGCGGTCTCGATGACCGCGTTGACCCGCGACACGCGGCAAAGCTTTGCCAGGTCGCCGACAAGGCCATCGGACACATCCATTGCGGACGAGGCGTGACTGCCAAGCAGATCCGCAATTGCCGTGCGTGGCTGCGGCACGAGATAGCGCCGGTGGAGCTCGTCACGTTGATCCTGCATCAGCTGCCAGCGCTCCCCGGAGTGGGGTTGGCGCCGGAGCATGAGCCCGAGTGCAGCGTCGCCAATCGTGCCGGTCACGATCAGACGATCGCCGGGCTGTGCACCGTAGCGGCGCAGCATCCTGCCGTGCGGCACCGCGCCGAGCACAGCAATCGAGATCGTAATCGGGCCCGGCGTGCGATCGGTATCGCCGCCGAGCAGGGGGCACCCAAACAAGCTCGCGTCCGCAGCGAGCCCGCGCGCAAACGGGGCAAGCCACGCATCACCGATATCGCTGGGCAGTGCGAGCGTGAGCAGAAATCCGAGCGGCGTCGCGGCCTTGGCGGCAAGATCGGAGAGATTGACGCGGAGCGCTTTCATCCCAACCGTGTCGGGAGGATCATCGGGAAAGAAATGCACGCCGGCGATGATTCCGTCGGTTTTCAGGACGACATCGCAGCCGGCCGGAGGGGCGATCGCCGCCGCGTCGTCGGTAAGCGCAAACGCACCGGGATGCTTCGCGAGGGGACGGAAATAATGCGCGATCAGGCGATCCTCGGCGGAGCCGGCCTCAGGCACGCCCGCCATTATCGCCTCTCCGCGGCCGGCATGATAATCTCCGGTTGGGGAGCATCAGCAATCAGATTCACCGCTGCGGATGAAGGAACCATTCGATCTCTATTCGCCGGAAATCGATGCCGATCCGTTTCCGTATTATGCGGCTTTGCGCGAGCAGTATCCCTGTTATTGGAGCGAGAGCGCAAGCCTGTGGATTCTTTCGCGCTACGACGATGTTGCGCAGGCAGCGCTGGACTGGGAAACGTTCTCATCCTCGCAAGGCAACATGATCGACGAGCTGCCGGGCCGCGCCGGCGCGACGCTCGGAACCACCGATCCGCCGCGCCATGACCGGCTGCGGGCGCTGAGCCAGGCCGCATTCACGCGCAAGAACATCCAGCACCTGATCGCGCCCACGCTCGAGATTGCCGATGGCGCGCTCGACCAGATACTGGAGAGCGGCGAATTCGAGTTCATCAACGACTATTCGAGCAAAATCACCGTCGGTCTCCTGTTTCGGACCATGGGTCTGCCTGACCGCGACCACGCCGACATCAGGCGCAAGGTCATTCTTGCAGTCTCGACCGACAAGTCCGTGAAGGGGCGCAATCCCGAGCACATCGCAGCATTCAAGTCCCTGAGCGATTTTCTCACCGAGGAGGTGGCGGTGCGCCGCCGGGTCCCCACGGACGATCTCATCACCCATCTTGCCGAGGCTGAGGTCGATGGGGACCGGCTGTCCGAGCGCGAGATCGTGCTCACGACGGCGACCTTCGTGATGGCGGGCGTGGAATCGCTGTCGAGCTTCATGAGCATGCTGGCGCTTAACCTGCACGACTACCCTGACGCACGCCGCCGCATTGTCGCCAAGCCTGCTCTGATGGGACCGGCCATCGAGGAGTCGCTGCGCTTCAACACTTCGGCACAGCGCTTCAAGCGCGTCGTGATGCGGGAAACCGAGCTGCACGGCCGGCGCATTCGGATCGGAGACAAGGTGGCGCTCGCCTTCGGCTCCGCAAATCGCGACTGGCGCAAATTCAGCAAACCGGATGTCTACGACCTTGATCGCCGCCCGACCGGCCATCTCGGCTTCGGTGCCGGCAAGCATTTCTGTCTGGGCAGCCAGATGGCCCGCCTTGTCACCGAGGTCGCAATGAAGAGGTTCATCGAGCGTGTCCCCGAGTACCACCTCACCACACCAATATTGGCGTGGAACTCCTCGTCAAACTTCCGCAGCCCCGTCGCCCTGCCGTTCGCGACGGGGTGAGCCTGGCGCACGCTTACCGCCGCGGAGGCGAGAGCTCGTCGACGCGATATTGCCGCGCGATCTGATCGAGCACCGCATTCACCATGCCTGTCTCCTCGGCATCAACGAACGCATTGGCGACGTCGACGTATTCGGACACGACCACGCGCGCGGGAATATCGCCTCGGTGACCCAGCTCATACGCTCCCGCCCGCAACACCGCACGCAGAATGGCGTCGATGCGCTTGAGCGGCCAGCCCCGCTCAAGAGCTGCATCGACCAGCGGGTCGAGGCTGCGCTGCTCGCGCAACACGCCGGAGACAATGTCGCGGAAGAAGGCGACCTGCGCCGGCAGGTATTGCGCGCCTTCGATCTCGCGGCCGATCCAATGGCTCTCGAACTCGGCGAGAATGTCGTTCAGCCCGGTGCCGGCGATCTCCATCTGATAGAGCGCCTGCACAGCTGCAAGCCGCGCCGCGCCGCGCCGGTTCGCCTTGCGTTCGACCTTGGAGGCCTCTTCGCCGGCCATTTCATCGATCCGCCTTGAGGCGCCTGCCGAGCGCAATGAGCGCGAGCGCCGCACGCGCCGCATCACCTCCCTTGTCGGCCTGCTCCACGCGCGCGCGCGCCCAGGCCTGGGCATCGGTATCCACAGTCAGGATCCCGTTGCCGATCGGCACGCGGCACGCCACTGACAGATCAAGCAGCGCGCGTGCCGATTCCTGTGCCACGATCTCGAAATGCAGCGTCTCGCCGCGGATCACGCAACCGAGCGCAACCACCCCCTCATACGGCCGACCCGCAGCGCTGGCCGCATCAAGCGCAATCGCAATGGCGGGCGCAATTTCCAGCGCGCCCGGAACGCTCACCCGTTCGACCTGCGCGGTGGCAGCGCGCAGGGCGGCAGTGGCGCCGGCCAGCAGGGCATCGGCGATGTCCTCATAGAAGCGGGACTCCACGATCAGCACGCGTGCCCCATCGAGCGCGCCGGCGTCCCTGTCCGCGGACCTGCGCGGCTCGGCCATGACGTCATCTCCGCCAGGATGCCCGTCGTAGCAAGCGAAGGCGTGCGGCTCAATCGCCTTCTCCGCGCCAACTCTGCCAGGGCGACGCACGCCTCGCCCCGACACCATTTCAGCCCGGTTCGAGGAGCCGTCCGGCGTAGCGTGCCATCAGATCGGCTTCGAGATTGACCTCGTCGCCCACCATCAGCGCCCGCAGCGTCGTAACCGCGAGGGTGTGGGGAATGATCAGCACGGAGAAGAGCTCGCGCATGACCGCACTGACCGTGAGCGAGACGCCGTCGAGCGCGACCGAGCCTTTCGGCGCAATGAAGCGGGCGAGCCCCGCGGGGATGCGAAAGGTGATCCGCGTCATGTCGGTCAGATCCTCGCGCGCGGTGACCACCGCGAGGCCGTCGACATGTCCGGCGACCATATGACCTCCGAGCTCGTCGCCGACCTTGAGCGCGCGCTCGAGATTAAGCCGGGTGCCGGCACGCCAGCGTCCCGCCGTGGTCACACGCAACGTTTCGGCGGCGGCATCGGCGGCGAACCAGGCGCGACCGCCGTCCTTGCCGCGCGCGGTCGCCGTGAGACACACGCCGGCACAGGCGATGGAGGCGCCAACGGCGATGCTCTGCGGATCGTAGCTGCAGGCGATGGTGAGCCGGACGAGGCCGGCGGCACGCGGTTCGACCGCGGCCACTTCTCCGATGTCGGTGATAATGCCCGTGAACATGCGGGCCCTCAGAGGCTCGATCGCTCGTAAAGTTCGAGCGTATCGTCCCCTACCCTTTCGGTGGAAAGGCTGCGAAGCCGAGGCGATTGCGTCAATGCTGTGAGCGCAAGTCCGTCGAGCGCGTCAATGCCATCGGCACCGATCGCCGCGGAAGAGCGAAAGAGCGAAGCCTCATCCACCAGATCGGCACGCAGCAACGCGGTCGAAAGGATGGGACCGGCCTCGACCAGGAGGCGCGTGATGCCGCGCTCGGCCAGGCATTTGAGCGCCACAACAAGATCGAGTCTGCCCTCTGCTTCACGCACGCGAAGCACCTCGACGCCGTGAGCTTTCAGCGTGCTTTCGCGCTCGGCCGCAGCGCCCTCCCCCGTCAAAATCCACAGCGGAATTTGTCGCGCGCCGGCAACAAGCCTGCAGGCCGGCGGCACGCGCAGTGTCCGATCGAGCACAACGCGGACCGGCGAATGCATGCCGGGCAGGCGGCACGTCAGCAGCGGATCGTCGGCCATGATGGTGCCGATGCCGGTGAGCACGGCGTCGTGCATCGCGCGCATGAGATGCACGCGATTGCGCGCTGGCGAGCCGGTGATTCTGATCGGCCGCCGACCGGCAAGCGCCACCTTGTCGTCAGCCGACACCGCGAGCTTCAGAGAAACATGCGGCCGTCCATCCTGCACGCGCCGAATGTGCCCGGCATGCTCCCGTTGCGCGTCAGCGGCGCCCACGCCGACCTCGACCACGATTCCCGCCTGCGCCAGCCGCCAATGGCCGGCACCGGCCACGAGCGGGTTTGGATCGGCCATCGCCGAGACGACCCGCGCAATTCCCGCGCGCATGATCGCCGCCGTGCAGGGTGGCGTCCTGCCATGATGGGAGCATGGCTCAAGCGTTACGTAAAGTGTGGCAGATCGAGCAGCCTCGCCTGCGCGCACAAGCGCCTGTGTCTCGGCATGCGGCCGCCCACCGGGCTGCGTCCATCCTCTTCCGACAATGATCCCATTCGCCACGACCACGGCGCCAACCGCCGGGTTCGGCCAGGTACGGCCCAGCCCCCGCCGCCCCAGCGTCATGGCTAACGCCATGAAGCGCGCATCGTCGCCCCCGCATTGCGGCGCACTGCTCACTGCGGCCCCTGTCATGCCCGCTTTATCCTGCGACCTGCAGTATAGCCGATCGTAAGCGCCAATCGCGTCTCTCCACGCATTGATATGCAACAAGCGCAGGCCGCCGAGCGTGTTATCAAAAACTCGCCGGTTTCCTGGATTGTTGAAGGAGCCAGGCATCGGCCCGGGCGGTTTTCCCATCGTTGAGGGCCCACGCGATGACGATCTCATGCATGGCGGACCGGCAATTCAGTGAGCCCAGAACCTCCGTGGCTACGGCAGGCTGCCGTGGGCACCCAGAACTCCCGCGCCAATTGCGGCCGCTGCGACGGCGAGCGCGAGCCCATGCAATGTCAAGGCCGCAGTGAAGGCGTGGTCCTTCTCACGCAGTGCATAAGAACGAAACAGACGATCGAGCCCGAGCGGCTCAAGGACAAAAAGCATCAGCGCAAAAAGCAGCCACACCAGCACCATCAGGTGCAGCCACCAGAACGAGAGCGACTCGAAGCGGCTCCAGGCCCCCATTCGCCAAAGCAGGTAGACACCGGAAGCACCCGTCGCGGCGACCGAGACGCGCGCCTGCGGCGCAAACCGACGCTCGAAAACCTCGAAGGCGCCGATCGAGGCGGTCGCATTGGGCAGGCGCCGAGCCCGAGGCAGCACAATGGTCGTCACAGCTGCCAACCCCCCGATCCAATGCACCACGCCAAGCACATGGACGGCCCGCGCCAGGCCAAGATCGTCAATCATCGAGGCTCACTTGCGCCACCTCGCGGCTGCTATGGCAATTTCTCGCCACGCTCGATCATCGCCATGAGACGTTCGAGGCGCGGCGAAGGCTTCGAGCGCAGATCCGCATCATACATGCGGCGAAGCTCCTCACCGATGGCAAACAGCGTCTCGGTGCCCAATCGGACCACGTTGCCCCGATCGGCGTCGTTGTCAGGAGGGGACATCTTGGGACGCAGCGTACTGGAACTCATGGTCGGGTCGCCGCCGAACTGCACCAACGTCCTCGGTCCATTGAAGGTTCCTGCCGGCAACCGGGCGAGCAGTCAAGCCAGACACGTCGAAATGACTCGCTTGAAATCGCGCGCAGCTCATCAGTTGCCACACGTGCCTGAGCAGGACTAATTCGAAGAGCCTCTGTTGCAGAATCGTCGCGCGGCTTGTGCTTGCGGCCGCGGCGCTTTGCTTCCGGCCGCTTCGGACGCATTTTTGCCGCCGGTCTGCCGCGGTTTAAGACCGAGTGTGGCTTTTTAGCACTAGAGCAAAGCGCCATTCAGTGGTTAATGGTTGGTCGTTAAGTCTAGGGAATCCACTCAACTCGGGGGCTCCAATGAAGAAGGTTTTTGTTGCGCTGGTTGCGACCGTGGTCGCGGTGGGAATGGCCGGCTGTGTCGGCATCGGCAAGGGCAAGGCCCCTCCCGTCGTCACCAAGGGCTAACCTGAAGCGCTGTTACCCTCTGTGGCTATGGCTGTGGACCTTCTGGTCCACAGCCTAACCATGGGGCGTCTCGGATCTCGAAAGAGCTCCGAGGCGAGAGGCGCCTAAGCTCGCGCCACGCTGAGGCGTCGGGCGAAGCTTGGCATTGCGACGACGCTCACGCCCGCTGCGTGATCGTACCGGGATGTCTGCGGGCTCTCGGTCGCCGGACTCCTCTGACGAGGATCCGGGACGCTGCTTTTGGCGATCGCCGATCAGAAGAACGCGAGCGTGCGTATCTCGATGCTTTCGCGCGGCCGTGGGTTCGGCGGCGCCGATGGGTCGTCGAATGCGGTGTGCGCAGTCCAGCGGGCGCGCCCGTCCTTGAGCGAATCATAGACCTTGAAGACCAGCGCCTCTTCGCGCCGCATCCGCGGGAACCAATACCAGCGGTGCTGCGAATTATATTTTATGGCGTAGGTCTGCCCCACGCGATCGGGATACCGGCGCTCGGACACGATCAGGTCGTCGTCCGACAGCGTGCGGGCGTCGCAGATCGCAAGCGGGAAGCTCTCTACCGGAAGCCGGATCGGACGCCAGACCTGCACGATGGCAAACCGCCGGCGCAGGAGCGCGTCGGCTTCCTGCGGCAGCAGGTCGCGCACGCGTTGCGGGCCTGACCATTCCGTATAGTCGTTGTGCACACGGCGCACCACCTCGCGAATCCTGCGCTGCTCGCGCAGCTCATCGTCGGCGGTACGCAAAGTATGGTCGAACACGACAACCCGCGCGGCCCCGCTCTCGGCCTTTACCAGTGCTTCCATCTCCGGGTAGTAGACCCGCCGCACTTCTTCCTGGTCGAAGAAATCGGCCACCTTCGTGTCATGACGCACAAACCGGAAGCCATCCCGCTCGAGCGTGAAGTCGGGCGCCTGTGCCCGGCCGTTGCGGATGTTCATGCGGTGGGGGTCCTGCTTGCCGCCGCTGCGGACATCGAGCGACCCCGGCGCAGCCGTCTCGGTGAAGACTTTCTCACCCGTGTCGACGATGTAGTTGAGCGTTGCCTCGATTGCCTCGGGCATCGCCTCCCGTTCGAGCGTTTGCAGCATGTCGTTACTCCGTCACTTGATCTCAATCATCGGTAGGTTGGGTCGAGCGCTGGGCGAGACCCAACCTGGTGCAGCAATCGCTGGGTCTCGTGAAGAACTCGACCCAGCCTACGAATCGGTTGCAGCTTACCCTCCGTTCTCCTCACCCTCCTCGCTGATGCGCTCGACCGAGACCACGCGCTCGCCTTCGGCGGTGTCGAAGACGATTACGCCCTGCGTTGCGCGACCTGCGACCCGGATGCCTTCAACGCGCGTGCGGATGAGCTGGCCCCCGTCCGTCACCAGCATCAGCTGATCGCCGTCCTCGACCGGGAACGAGGCGATCAGGTTGCCGGTCTTGCGCCGGATGCTGCCGTCGCGCTCGCGCACATCCATGGCGACAATGCCTTTGCCGCCGCGGCCAGTGACGCGGTACTCATAGGAGGAGGTGCGCTTGCCGTAGCCGCGCTCGGAGACGGTGAGCACGAACTGCTCGGCCGCCGACATCTCCACGTAGCGCTGCTCGCCGAGCTCGATGGCGCCGGTTGCCTCCTCGGCATCGGTCGCCGGCTCATCCATATCCGGGGCGGCAGGCGCTGACGCTTCCTCGACGGCACCGCGCCGCACCGCGCTTGCGCGCTTGAGATAGGCGACGCGCTCCTCGGCGCTCGCGTCCACATGGCGCAGGATGGAAAGCGAGATCAGCCGGTCGCCCTCCGCAAGCGCGATGCCGCGCACCCCCATGGAGGTGCGGCCCTGGAACACGCGCACGTCGGTGACGGGGAAGCGGATGCATTGTCCGCAGGCCGCGGTGAGCAGCACGTCGTCCCGCTCGGTGCAGATCGCAACGTCCACGATGCCCTCGCCCTCGGCGAGCTTCATGGCGATGATGCCCGAGCGTCGCACGTCGACGAAATCAGACAGCTTGTTGCGCCGCACGGTACCGCGCGTGGTTGCGAACATCACGTCGTAGTTGCCCCAGGTGCCCTCGTCCTCCGGCAGCGGCATCACGGTCGTGACGAGCTCGCCCTGCTCGAGCGGAAGGATGTTGATCAGGGACTTGCCGCGCGCCTGCGGGGCCGCCTGCGGCAGGCGCCAGACCTTCTCCTTGTAGACCTTACCGCGAGAGGAGAAGAACAGCACCGGCGTGTGCGTCGAGGCGACGAACAGGCGGGAGACGAAATCCTCCTCGCGTGTCTGCATGCCGGAGCGCCCCTTGCCGCCGCGGCGTTGCGCCCGGTAGGCGGAGAGCGGCACGCGCTTGACATAGCCGAGATGCGAGACCGTCACCACCATGTCCTCGCGGTGGATCAGATCCTCCTCCTCGACCTCGCCTTCATACTCGACAATCACCGTGCGCCGCGGGGTAGCGAACTTTTCGCGTACCGCGGTCAGCTCCTCCTTCACGATTGCCTGGATGCGAGCGCGCGAGCGCAGGATATCGAGATAGTCGGCGATCTCCGCGGCAAGCTTGTCGAGCTCGTCCTTGATCTCGTCGCGGCCGAGCGCGGTCAGGCGCTGCAGGCGCAGGTCGAGAATGGCCTTGGCCTGCTCGGCGGAGAGCTTGTAGGTGCGCTCCGCGGTGACCTTGTGGCGCGGATCGTCGATCAGCGTGATCATGGCCTCAACCTCGGCGGCCGGCCAGTCGCGCTCCATCAATGCCTCACGTGCGGCGTTGGCGTCGTGGGAGGCGCGGATCAGCCGGATCACCTCGTCGATATTGGCGACCGCGATCGCCAGCCCGACCAGCACGTGGGCGCGGTCGCGCGCCTTGCCAAGCAGATGCTTGGTGCGGCGGGAGACCACCTCCTCGCGGAACGCCACGAACGAGTCGAGCAGGTCCTTCAACTTCATGACCTGCGGACGGCCGCCCTCGAGCGCCACCACATTGGCGCCGAAGCTCGATTGCAAGGGCGTGTAGCGATAGAGCTGATTGAGCACCACGTCCGCCATGGCGTCGCGGCGCAGCTCGATCACCACCCGGTAGCCGGTGCGGTCCGATTCGTCGCGCAACGCGGCGATGCCGTCGATCTTCTTGTCGCGCCAGAGCTCGCCGATGCGCTCGACCATCGCCGCCTTGTTCACTTGGTAGGGAATCTCGCTGACGATGATGGCCTCGCGGTCCCCGCGCAGCGTCTCCATCTCGACCTTGCCGCGCAGCAGGATCGAGCCGCGGCCGAGATGATAGGCGGCGCGGATCCCTTGGCGGCCGAGAATGATCCCCCCGGTCGGGAAGTCGGGTCCGGGAATGATCTCGATCAGCTCGTCAATAGTGATCGCCGGATTGTCGATCAGCGCCACACAGGCATCGATGACCTCGCCGAGATTGTGCGGCGGAATGTTGGTCGCCATGCCGACAGCAATGCCGCCGGCCCCGTTGACCAGGAGGTTTGGGAAGCGCGCGGGCAGCACCAGCGGCTCGCGCTCGTTGCCGTCATAGTTGGGCTGGAAATCGACGGTGTCCTTGTCGATGTCCTCGAGCAGCTCCATGGCCGGGCGCGCGAGGCGGCATTCCGTGTACCGCATGGCCGCCGGCGGATCGCCGTCGACCGAGCCGAAATTTCCCTGCCCGTCGATGAGCGGCAGGCGCATGGAGAAATCCTGTGCCATGCGCACCAGCGCGTCGTAGATCGCCTGGTCGCCGTGCGGGTGGTATTTGCCCATGACATCGCCGACCACGCGCGCCGACTTGACGTATTTCTTGTCGGGCGTGTGCCCGTTCTCCTGCATGGAGAACAGGATGCGCCGGTGCACCGGCTTGAGCCCGTCACGGGCATCGGGCAGCGCACGCGCCACGATCACGCTCATGGCGTAATCGAGGTAGCTGCGCTTCATCTCCTCGGCGATGGAGACGGGGCGAATGTCGGAGGGGCCGGACCCTTCCGGCTGCGGGTCATCGTTGTCGGCCAAGGGAGGTGCGTCCGTCTAAGGAGGGCTTGCGAAAGCTTAGCTGATTCATGCGTGCGGCGCCATCCGCGAGCAGCCGCGCTGATATTTTTCAAATGGGAATTCAGATAGTTAAGTCAAGCCTCGGGCGCCTTGTGTCGACGGCAGCGTAGGGCGGATTAGGCGCGTCCTTACGCGCCGTAATCCGCCGAAGGAGGGTGGGTTACGGCGCGCCGGAAAGCGCGCGACCCGAGCGGCGGATTACGCTGACGCTAATCCGCCCTACGAATCTTCAAATCATGGCGACAGCGCGCTCGGGTTCGTTTGGCCGAAATCCCGACGCCGACCTGCTCAGGTTCGTTTGGCCAGTAAGTCGTAGCCCCGATTGCGCTTGCGCAATCCGGGGGCACCCCGGGTTCGCTGAAGCAGCTCAACCAGGGCTTCGAAACCCATGCAAGGACCTACCAATCAGAACGGGATCTCGTCATCGAGCTCGCCGCCCTTGCCAGCTCCGGCGCCTGCGAGCGCGGGGGTTCTCTCGCGCACCGAGGGCCCGGGCGAGCCGAAAGCGCCAGCGGCATCGTCGGAGGCGAACTCGACCGCACCCCCGCCGCCGCCCGCCCGATCGAGCATGGTCAGCTGAGAATTGAACCCCTGCAGCACAACCTCGGTCGTGTATTTGTCCTGCCCGGATTGATCCTGCCATTTCCTCGTCTGCAGCGAGCCTTCGAGGTAAACCTTCGACCCCTTCTTCAGGTACTGCTCGGCAATTCGGCAGAGTCCCTCATTGAAGATGACCACCCGGTGCCACTCGGTCCGCTCCCGGCGCTCGCCCGTCGCCTTGTCACGCCAAGTGTCGGTCGTCGCCACGTTGAAATGTGCAATCGGCCGGCCATCCTGGGTGCGCCTGATCTCGGGATCCTTGCCCAGATTGCCAATCAGAATGACTTTGTTCACATAACCTGCCATGGCGCTCTCCTGCTCCGCGCGTAACGTAGTCTCAAGGTCCGCCCCGGCAAGCGCATTCGGTCGTGTTCCACAGGAACAGCGGCCCAGGTGCGGAGCTTGAACTTATGTTCGCCTTTTGTTCCTAGCACGGCAACCGCGCGTTCGCAACGGAAATGAAGGGCGTGCTCACACCCATCTCCTACAATCTTTAGTAGAACAAATGGCGGATTACAATCTATTATAGCGATCCTTCTCACGAAACGAACTCGGATCTTTCCCTGCGCCCGAGGGAACCCCTGTCCTAACCTGTTGTCCACACCGGCCCTTGCTTCGCTCACTTCAATGGGCGGACGGACTCGCAAAACGCACGCTTTCCACTACGTTCGCTTGCATGCGCGAGGAGAGTGGACGCGCCCCCCAACGACCGCGATGAGCAATCCTTTCGACCAACACCGTGCGCGCCGTGCCGATCCCCGCGTGATCGCCATCCGCGGCGCGCGCGAGCACAACCTCAAGAACATCGATGTCGAGATTCCGCGCGATCAGCTGGTCGTGTTCACCGGCCTCTCCGGCTCCGGCAAATCCTCGCTCGCTTTCGACACCATCTATGCCGAGGGGCAGCGCCGCTACGTCGAGTCGCTCTCGGCCTATGCGCGCCAGTTCCTGGAGATGATGCAGAAGCCGGATGTGGACCAGATCGACGGGCTCTCCCCTGCCATCTCCATCGAGCAGAAGACCACGTCACGCAATCCGCGCTCGACGGTGGGCACCGTCACCGAGATCTACGACTATATGCGCCTCCTGTGGGCACGCGTGGGCGTCCCTTACTCGCCCGCCACCGGGCTTCCCATCGAGAGCCAGACCGTGTCGCAGATGGTCGACCGCGTCCTGGCGCTGCCCGAGGGCACGCGGCTTTATCTGCTTGCGCCGGTGGTGCGCGGCCGCAAGGGCGAGTACCGCAAGGAGCTTGCCGACTACATGAAGCGCGGCTTCCAGCGGGTGAAGATCGACAGTCAGCTCTACGAGATCGCGCAGGCGCCCGCGCTCGACAAGAAGCTCAAGCACGACATCGACGTGGTGGTGGACCGTCTGGTGGTGCGCGGTGATCTGGGCACCCGGCTTGCCGATTCGCTTGAGACCGCGCTCAAGCTCGCCGAGGGCCTCGCGGTGGCAGAGATCGCCGAAGACCCCACCCCGGATCGCCTGCGGCGATCCGACCCTCCCCTTTCAGGGGAGGGAGGAACCGCGACGGCAGCCAGGAAGACGGCAAAGATCCATGACCGCAGCGGGCCGGAGCGGCTGATCTTTTCCGAGAAATTCGCCTGTCCGGTGTCGGGCTTCACCATACCGGAGATCGAGCCGCGGCTGTTCTCGTTCAACAACCCGTTCGGCGCCTGTCCGGCCTGCGGCGGACTCGGCGTCGAGCAGCATATCGACGCCGACCTCGTCATTCCCGACCGCGACCGTACACTGCGTGCAGGAGCGATCGCGCCGTGGGCGAAGACGTCCTCGCCCTACTATCTGCAGACGCTGCAGGCGCTGGGCAAGCACTACAAGTTCACCCTCGACACCAAATGGAAAGACTTGGGAAAGCGCGTGCAGGACGCGATCCTGTACGGTTCGGGCGAGGACGCCATCCGCTTCGTCTACGACGACGGCCTGCGCTCCTATGAGACCAGGAAACCGTTCGAAGGCGTGATCACCAATCTCGAGCGGCGCTGGCGCGAGACCGAGAGCGACTGGGCCCGCGAGGAGATGGCCAAATATTTCACCGATATCCCCTGCGCCGCCTGTGCCGGCCATCGGCTCAAGCCCGAGGCGCTGTGCGTGAAGGTTGGCGGCCTGCATATCGGCGAGGTCGCCGACATGTCGGTCAAGCGTGCGGGCGAGTGGTTCGTTCAGCTGCCGCAGGCGCTCAGCGCCAAGCAGAACGAGATTGCCGTGCGCGTGCTCAAGGAGATTCGCGAGCGGCTGAAGTTCCTGGTCGACGTCGGCCTCGAATATCTCACCCTTGCGCGCGCCAGCGGGACCCTGTCGGGCGGCGAGAGCCAGCGCATCCGGCTTGCCTCGCAGATCGGCTCCGGGCTCACTGGCGTGCTCTATGTGCTTGACGAGCCTTCAATCGGGCTCCACCAGCGCGACAACGCGCGGCTCCTCGACACGCTCAAGCGGCTGCGCGACCTCGGCAACACCGTCATCGTTGTCGAGCACGACGAGGACGCCATCCGCACCGCCGACTACGTGCTCGATATCGGCCCGGGCGCCGGCATCCATGGCGGTGACATCGTGGCGGCGGGCAGCGTCGATGATCTCGTCGCGGCGCCTGCGTCCTGGACCGGCAAATATCTCTCCGGCGAGCTCATGGTGCCGATCCCGGAGCGG
>Ga0306920_100001821_pt1 | contig 26526 bp, 24 predicted proteins | sample flu12Cox44000170_FD_204666 | JGI IMG/M metagenome (GOLD analysis project Ga0306920, IMG submission 204666) | Lab enrichment of tropical soil microbial communities from Luquillo Experimental Forest, Puerto Rico - flux4day.12C.oxic.44.000.170 (v2)... | ecosystem: Environmental > Terrestrial >...
TCATTTCTTACAGCCGGGGCGATTACCTGCTCGTCACCACTGACCGCGAGCAGGCCCCGAAGCTGAAGGAAATTTTCGATCACTACATCATCATGGACGATGTCGAGGTCGAGGACATCAGCGACCAGCTTGGGACGATCGGCATTGCCGGCCCGAAGGCGGTGGCTGTGTTGAATGTGGCTGGGATCGACGTCCGGCAAGTCGAGCCCGGCCAAGCCATCGACCTGGTGTGGTGCGGTGCAGGAGTTTCGGTCGCGCGCAGCGCGCTACCGCAGATGGACGGATACGAGATTTGGTCCACGCCCGAAAATCTGGAGAACGTTTGGGATGCACTCGCGTCCGCTGGAGCTACCCCGGCCGGCAGCGAAGCGTTGGAGTTGTACAGGATTACCCGCGGCGTTCCGCGTTTCGGCGTCGATCTGCGCGAGCGCGATCTGCCACAGGAAACTGGACAGCAACATGTGCTGAATTTCTCGAAGGGCTGCTACGTGGGACAGGAAATCGTAGAGCGTATCCGTTCGCGCGGCAACGTGCATCGGATTCTTGTAGGCCTTGAAATGCAGGGCGATGCACCCGAAGCGGGCAGCCCAATCATGGCAGCTGACAAGCAGATCGGTGAAATCACAAGCTCCGCTCGCGTGCCATTCCTCCTTGGCGAACGAACGCTGGCGTTGGGCTACATTCGGCGGGAGTTCGCCGAGCCAGGGACAGAAGTAAGAGTTGGCGAGCAGAGCGCCTCTGTTAGAGCTCTGCCTTTCCATTAGCCAGAGCAAGAAAAGCGAAGAGCGATAGCAATCTATGCCAGACAAAGACAAAAAGCCTGAATTCACCGTTACTGACCGCCGCCTCTTCAGCAGCGAGGGAGAGTTGCGTCAGGACGTGGTTGAAGCTGAAGAGCGCCGGGAGGAGCGCGAGCAGGAGAAGCGCGAAACGCAGCGGCGCACGAACGACGAGCGGTCTGCCCAACCTGCTGCGACAGCATCAGCTACAATCCCGCGACCCATGACCGCTCCCGACGAGAACATTCCCGAATCCCCCAGCGTTGCCGAGCAGCGCGCCTCAGCCGAGGCCTACAAGCAGTCTACGCGCGAGATTGATGCGGAGATCCGCAAGGAGCTTGGCAAGCAGGGGCAGACCCATCGCGCGCAGGATTTTGAGATGGACTTCGAGAAGTTCATCGCCTCTCTGTACATGAGTACGCTGATGCAGTTGGGCATGGCCGCTCCGCAGGGTGGAGAGCCTCAAGTTGACCTGATTGGCGCGCGGCAAACCATCGACATTATCGGCCTGCTACAGGAGAAGACGAAAGGCAATCTCACGCCGAAAGAAGAGAGCATGCTGCAGAACATTTTGTACGAGCTGCGCATGGCCTATCTGGAAGTCACGAATCTCATTACACAGGCTCCGCCGCCGGGCAAGGGGGGCAACGGCGACAAGCGATGAGAGCAACGCTCACGGTGCTGGGCAGCGGCACGTCGATGGGCGTACCCACCATCGGTTGCAATTGTGCCGTTTGCACATCGCCTGACCCGCGCGACCGCCGCACGCGACCATCCATCATGGTGCAGTGGGATGGGCACACCGTGCTCATCGACACCACGCCTGACTTCCGCGACCAGGCAATTCGCGAGCACATCAGCAAAATCGACGCCATTCTCTATACCCACGGGCACGCTGACCACATCCTTGGCCTCGATGACGTACGGCCGCTCAGCTTTCCGCGCATCACCGGCGGAGGCAAGATTCCGTTGTTCGCCACCCAAAGCACCGCGCAAGTGTTGCGTAATGTATTCCGGTACATCTTCGAAGCGGACTACAAATACGGAGGCCTGGCGCAGGTTGAGATACGCGATGTTGACGGGCCGGTCGAGTTGTTCGGCGCCACGTTCATACCGCTGGTCGTGAACCACGGTGATGTTCCGATTGAGGCTTTTCGCTTTGGCTCAGCTGCGTATCTGACCGACTTCAGTTCAGTGCCCGAGGAAACGATGCGGCAATTGGAGGGACTCGATATTCTGTTTCTCGATGCGCTGCGGCACCATCCTCATCCCACACATTCCACGGTCAAGAATTCACTGGAGATTGTGGAGCGTCTCAAGCCCACGCGGGCGTTCTTTACGCATATCTCGCATGACTTGCCTCATGAGGCGACCAACGCGTCTCTCCCTTGCAACGTTCGCTTGTCGCATGACGGGCTGAAGCTTGAGTTTGAACTCTAACCGCATGCAAGTCTTCCGCAGCCTCTATGAAGTTCCCGCTGACTTGGGTCCTACTGTGGTCAGCGTCGGCAATTTCGACGGCGTGCATCATGCCCACCAGGCGGTGGTGAAGCACATGGCCGAGCGCGCGCACGCGATCAGCGGCAAGGCCGTGGTGGTGACCTTCGAACCGCACCCGTTGCGGATTCTCAGGCCCGATGTCGCGCCGAAGCTGCTGACGCCGCTCCCGGTCAAGCTGAGCTTGTTGGAACAAACCGGAGTGGACACGGCGCTGATCCTGCCATTCACCCGTGACCTTTCGCTGATGTCGGCGCACGTTTTCGCGAAGATTGTGCTGGCTCGGACGCTGCACGCCCGCGAAGTACACGAGGGCTACAACTTCCATTTCGGCCACAAGGCCCAGGGCAATGTAAACACCCTGGGAGCGCTCGGCGACATGCTGGGCTTTGGTGTGAAGATTTATCCCGAACTGCTCTTGCGGGGGCACCACGTCTCAAGCAGCGAGATTCGCAAGCTGATTTCCGAAGGCAAGGTAGGGAAAGCGCGCGCGCTGCTGGGCCGGGCGTTCAGCATCGTTTCCAATCCAGGGCGTGGCCGCGGATATGGGCACAAGTACACTGTCCCCACGGTGAACCTGGCGCGCTACGACGAACTGGTTCCGGGCAATGGGGTGTACATCACCCGCATGCGCATCAATGGCGAATGCTTTGACGCGGTGACCAACGTTGGCGTGCGCCCGACGTTTGGCGAAGAATCGTTTGCCATCGAGAGCCACCTGCTCAACTTCCACCCGATTGAACTGCTGGCCCAAACGGAGGTGGAGTTGACTTTCCTGAGACGCCTGCGCGACGAGCAAAAGTTCGAGTCTGTCGATGCGCTGCGCGAGCAGATCGCGAAAGATGTGCACCATGCGAGGCGGTACTTCCGGTTGATGGAGAGCAGGTAGCGATTGGCAACTAGGAACTAGTTGCTCTTCTCCTTCTTGTACGCGTCGCTCAACGTTCCTTTCTGTTCCGCCAGCTTGATCAGCGTGGGATAGAACTGCACGAAAGTCGTATCTACCGCGCCGTGCTGCTGGTGACAGCTATAGCAGGGCATGTCCGCAGTAATCATCGTTGCCTGCTTCTCGTCTTCATCGAATCCGAAGAATGCCCAGCCGCCCGGAAAGCGCGAATCTTTTACGTGGACCTCGTGCCCCATCGTCTCTGTGGTTTGAAAGTGCCCCGATTTGTTGATAGAGGCATTGCTGCCCGCCATGCGCGCCTCAAGCACGAGCATGGTTTTGTCGGGCCAGGTGCCGGTCTTCAAGAACTCCCGGTATGCGGTCGGACTGACGAAAACGTTGTCGAACATCGAGTGCCCGGGCATCCGGGTGCGCGGGTTGTAGCTCATGTCGAAGCCGGCAGTGAGAAAAATCCAGTTGCGGTATTCCGCCGGGAACTCAAGCTTGCCATCCTGCGTATAGTGCGGTGTCTCCGCGGAAGGGGTATCGCTCTGGGCAGTACTCGAGCGCAGTCCGCCATAAACCAGAAGCCCGAGGGCTATGACAACGACGATGATGATACGCATCTTCTTTTCACCCCAATGGGACGGTTTCCATTTCCACTGCCGCGAGTCTAAGAAGAGTCGGTGTTTATGTCTTGTACGAAATTAACCTGTTGAGAGGAGCGGCGGTATGGCGGCAGCGGCAGAACGGGCCATCCGGGAGACGCGGCTTACGGGCGGAAGTTTCTACGGCGCGATCGCACTACGCCAGAACGTGAACGGCGCCATTTTCACGGAGCTGTGCCATGACCGTGCCCGCAAGCTGCCCGCTCATTCGCACGAGATGCCGTTTTTTTGCCTGTTCCTCGGCGGCGATTATGGAGAGCAGTATGGCCATCGGTATATGCAATTCAGGCCATTTACGCTGTCGTTCCGGCCTGCCGAGGTCCCGCACATGGATGAGGTCGGCTCGCGCGGCGCGCGCATGTTTGGCATCGAGGCAAGCCGGAGGTGGCAGGACCTGGTCGAGAGCGCTTCTGGGAAGCTGTCAGTTGCATATGACGTGCAGGGCGGTAACCAGCTTTGGCTGGCCCTAAAACTTTACCGTGAAGTACGAGCGCTGCCGCATCCAGATCAACTGCAAATCGATTCGTTGATGGCCGAACTGCTCGCGGCAACCGCTGGACGCGACGACCGTACGCACGACGCTCCTTCCTGGCTGCGAAGGCTGCTAGAGAAACTGCAAGAAGAGTTTTGCGAGCCCATGGCGCTCGAGTGCCTGGCGTGGGAGGCGAGAGTCCATCCCGTGCATCTTTCGCGTTCCTTCCGCAAGTTCACTGGATATGGTCTAGGCGAATATGTGAGGCGCCTGCGGCTTCGCCATGCGTGCGAGTTGATGCTGGAACCGCATCTCGCCCTGGCCGACATCAGTGTGGCTGCAGGATTCGCCGACCAAAGCCACTTTACACGCTGCTGTCAGGCGGTTACGGGCATCACTCCCGGAGTGTTGCGCTCCCTGGTGCGCGATGCAGGAGCTACTTCTGTCGCGACTCTTTGCCCTCGCCCATCCTGACCCAGCGCGCTCCGCCATCGGTTGAGTACTCGGACCACCAGTCCACGTGGTCGGCGTCCCTGAAAACATTCACGGTGCGGAACTGTACCGACTTGCCGCCGATCTCGGCTTTGCCCAGGTACTCCCAGCGGTTCTGATCCGGAGTAATACTCAGGTCGGTTACCCGGGGCCGTTCTCCCGAGGGCGACATGCCGAACATGTGATAGGCCGACTTGTCCGGGTCGAAGGCATATATAGAAAGGTCGCGACGGCCCTCGCCATTCATTGTGTTGGCTTGGTCACAAACCACAAAGATGTGATCGGGAGACCAGCTGCATTTGGTCACGCCACCCACGGTCGATGCCTTGCTGTAGTCGGAGTCGACCAGCTTGCCGTCGCCGGTCCACGTACCGCCCACCCAGCGACCGAGGGCGTCTGCACCAGGGGAGCTGTTGGCCGCAAACAACGCCGCGGACAGCAATAATACGAATGATGCTGCTCTGTAGGGCATATGCCTTGAAGTATAGGTCAAGACGCGTCTGCAAGCGGAAACCGGTCGATCACTCTCCGCGGCTTCTTCATCACTTGCGAGTACGTTAGAATGTTCGAGGCAGTTCTGTACTATTTCCTGCCCGCCACAACAAATTACCGCTCGGGACACAGATCCGAAATGCCCGCCAAGCAGATGGCGGACACCGAGCGGAGATGGTTCTGTAGACGTAGCCCGTGTACGATCGCCGGTCAAAACTCTTTAGCACGGTCACGCTGTTGCAAGACCTCATGGTTCTTTGCATCGCGTTTGGCGCTGCCTACCTGCTGCGCACCGTGCTGTGGCGCTTCGAGTTCTTCAACGCGAGGCTGCCCGAGATTTATCCCTTCAGTCATTACGTTCCGCTGTTGCTGGGCCTGCTCATACTGTGGACGTTGACCGGGTACTTCGGAAGCTTCTATCGCGATCTGGAGCTGAGCAACCCTGTCCGAATTGCGTTCACGCTGTTGTACCAGACCCTAATTGTGCTGGTACTGGCCAATGCTGGGCTGTACTTGCTGCACCGGAGCGATATCAGCAGAACCTTTGTCCTGGTCGTAGGCGTTGTAAGCTTCGCGTTCCTAATGGCGGGCCGCGCCGTTTCTTATTCTGGCGTTTACTGGATGCGCGAGCGGCTGAACCGCTATCACTACTGCCTGATCGTCGGTTGCGGATCGCGCGCGCGCGAGGTCGCAAGCCTGATCGAAGAGAGCCGGGGAAGCGGGTTGCGGCTGGTAGGCTTCGTCGATTCCGACGGGCACGACCGGCCCACGCGACAGAAGATCGGAGAGTACTGCGTTCACCCGCTTTCTGCCGTGGAGGGTATTCTCCAGGAACAGGTAGTCGATGAGGTGATCTTTGCCGTCAGCATGCAGGAGCTGGCGCGGCTTGAGCCTCTGATCCTGCACTGCGCGAACCTGGGCATGAAGGTCCGGGTCCAACTGGAATTCCTTCCGGCAGCCTACTCCCGGATTTATCTGGAGAAGTTTCGGGATGTGGAGTTGCTCAGCCTCTCTAGCGCACCGGAGAGCGAGCTGCTGCTGTTTCTGAAGCGCGTCTTCGACGTAGTTTTCGCCACGTTCTCGCTCGCGCTGCTGGCGCCTCTGATGATCACTATCGCCGCGGCCATCCGGGTCACATCGCCTGGGACGGTATTGTTTCGGCAGACGCGCTGCGGGCTGGGAGGGCGCCGGTTCACCCTTTACAAGTTCCGCTCGATGATCAACAACGCGGAGCAGTTGCGGGCGGAGCTCCATCAGTACAACGAGCTGGATGGGCCGGTGTTCAAGATCACCGATGATCCTCGGATCACGACGGTCGGGCGCTGGCTGCGCCGCTTCAGCATCGACGAGCTGCCTCAGCTTTGGAACATCCTGCGCGGCGACATGTCGTTCGTCGGCCCGAGGCCAGCCATTCCTTCGGAAGTGGAGCAGTACGAACCGTGGCAGCGGCGGCGGCTGCGCATGCGTCCCGGCCTGACCTGCATCTGGGTCTTGGAGGGCCGCAACCATCTGGACTTCAATCGCTGGATTCAGCTCGATCTTACCTACATTGATACCTGGTCGCTGTGGCTCGACGCGAAGATCTTCCTGAGGACCATCCCTATCGTTCTTTCGGGCCGTGGTGCATACTGACCGGAATGGTCTCGGTCACAATCGTTACCTGGAATTCCGCTGCCTGCCTCAGGGAGTGTTTGGCCTCGATCGAGCGGCAGGATTACCAGGGCATCGAAATCGTCGTTGTTGACAATGCCTCGACCGATGAGACCTGTGACATTCTGCGTGCTGCGGGGTCGAGGTGTCGCGTCCTGTACAAGCAAGAGAACACGGGCTTTGCTGCCGGCCAGAACAAAGCCATGCGAGCGGCGCGTGGTAATTGGATTCTTTGCCTGAATCCGGATGTCATTCTTCGCGAAGACTTTGTCAGCCAATTGCTGGCGGCCGCGAATGCCTACCCTGATGCCGGCGCCATCTGCGGCAAGCTTTTACGCTGGGACGAGAATCGCGGCGTGCCATCGGACATTATCGATTCAACGGGCGTATATTTCACCCGCAACATGCGCCACCTGGACCGTGGATCCGAGGAACTGGATCGCGGCCAGTATGATCGCGCGCAGTTTGTCTTTGGCGCGACCGGTGCAGCAGTGTTATTCCGGCGGGAGTTCATTGACGCAGTATCCGTGGGCGGGGAGTTCTTCGACGAAGAGTTCTTCTCCTACCGCGAGGACGCCGACCTGGCCTGGCGCGCCCAATTGATGGGTCAGAAGTATCTCTACACGCCTAATGCGGTCGCGTGGCATGTGCGCCGGGTCACACCCGAACGTCGGGAGTCGTTGCCCTTCCTGATTAACTGGCACTCGGTAAAGAACCGCTGGCTCATGCGCACGAAGAATGCGTCAGGATGGCTCTGCTGGCGACTGGCAGGGCCGGTACTCTGGCGCGATGCTCTGATTCTTGGTTACGCGGTCTTAAGAGATTGGCGAATGCTCTCTGCCGGTCTGTATCGTTGGCGACCGGATGTTTGCGCTCGCCTTCGCCAGAAGAGGCAAGTCATACAGGCGCGGCGACGGGTCTCCGACCGCGAGTTGATCTGGTGGTTCAGCGACAGCCCGCGCGCCATCGACGTGCAACGGCGGTCTGAGATCGCGACATCAGAGGTTGCGCAGCGCACTCTGGCTACCGGTGAGCAGCGGTGAAAATTGCAATCGTTGGCACGCGCGGCATTCCAAACCGCTATGGCGGGTTCGAGCGCTTTGCCGAGCAAATCAGCTCGCGCTTTGCCGGCCATGGACACGAGGTCACCGTTTACTGCCGCCGCGCCTTCGTGCGACCTGATGATGAATACGACCGCAGGGTGAGGCGAGTCATCGTTCCCAGCCTGCATCAGAAACACTTGGACACGTGGGTCAGCACATTCCTTGCGTCTATCCATGCAGCGTTTAGTCGCTATGACGTTGTGCTGCTATGCAACGTGGCGAATGCGCCCCTGGCCTTCATTCCCCGGCTTTTTGCCAAACCAATCGTGCTCAATGTCGATGGCCTGGATCGTAAGCGAGGCAAATGGAACTGGCTTGGAGCACAGGTTCTCCACTTCTGCGAATGGGTATCAAGTTTCAGTCCGACTCGCCTGGTGACGGATGCAAAGGCCATCCATGACTATTACCTTGAGAAATACGGGTCCGAGTCCACCGTCATCGGGTACGGATCAGAGATTCCGCCCGGCGATTACGGCCTGAATGGGTTTCATCTCGAGCCGAGACGTTACGTTCTTTACGTCAGCCGCCTGGAGCCGGAGAACAATCCTGACCTGGTGCTGCGAAGCTGGCGGCGCGTTAAGACCGATTGGCCGCTGGTTATGGTCGGAGACAATCGCTACGACGCTGGATATGTCGATCGCCTGCGACAACTGGCGGACGATCGCGTGATGTTTACCGGGGCAGTCTATGGTGCCGGATACTGGGCGCTCCAGAAGCACGCCGGCGTATTCGTCTTTGCCTGTGAGGTCGGAGGCGTGCATCCCGCACTTATCGAATCCATGGCGGCGCAGAATGCGACCCTGTATCTGGATACCCCGGAAAACCGTGAGACAGCAGATGACGCCGCGATGCAGTATTCCAAGGATGAAGCCGATCTTGCGCAAAAACTGCAGATGCTTCTCGACAACGAAGAAAAGCGCGAAGAGTTCGGCCTTCTCGCCAGGCACCGCGCTGAAGCCAGGTTTGTCTGGGAAGCCGTGGCCAACAAGTACGAGGAACTGTTTCGAGACGTACTGCGGAAACCTGCCAGCCGGTGAAGCGAGTGTCGTCAGGCGTTCTTTCAGTAAGCCAGCAATACTCGCACATCACGCACATTGTTGCCCGTGGGACCGGTAATGATCGCATCTCCCAATGGGTTGAACAGGGGAAACGCATCAAGTTTGGCCAGCGCTGCTTCCGGATTCATCCCCTTTTCTCGAGCACGGGCTATCGTTGAACCGTCCGCGATAGCGCCCGCAGCCTCACTGTTTCCATCGATTCCATCCGTTCCGGCGCTTAGAACCGTGACTGGCTGTCCCGCAATTTTCCCTGCGCAGTACAGGGCGAACTGCTGATTGCGCCCGCCGGTTCCTGGGTTGTGTCCCGCCTGAACTGTCACCTCGCCTCCCGAAATCAGGCATACCCTCGATGCGCCGCGCCGGAGCTCGCGCAATCGCGAGAGTAGGTGGTCGGCGGCCTCGGCGTAGTCCCAGTCGTCGCAGGTGTTGTCGACTTCGACGGCAAATCCGCCCAGAGCTGCACGCTCCACGGCCGCGTTCACAGCCGTGGCGTTCGACAACACAGTCATGTATTGGGAGTGCTGGAAGGCCGGGTGGCCGGCTTTTGGGGTTTCCTGCAATTCGTTGCGCTCGAAGAGCTGGCGCACACTGGATGGAAACTGTGGCGTTAATTTGTATTTCCCGGCGATTAAATAGCAGTCCGCGACGGTGGTCGTGTCAGGCACTGTCGGACCAGAGGCAAGGGCATCGATAGCGCTCTCCGGGACGTCGGAAATCAGGATCGAAATCTGCTGCGATTGCGCGCAGGCCTGGGCCATCCGGCCCCCCTTGATAGCCGACAGGTGTTTGCGGATGGCATTGATTTCCGATATCGGCGCGCCTGAATGCACGAGAACCTTATAGGTCTGCACCAAATCTTCGAGCGAAATCGACGGCGAGATCGGCTTCTCCGCGATAGCCGATGCCCCACCGCTGATTAGGAAGATGTCCAGCGTGTCTGGGTCGGAGGTGCGCAGCAAGTTCAGGATGGCCTCGCCCGCTCGAAGCGAGTCACGGTTTGGCAGTGGATGACCGCCAGTAAAGTAGCGAAAGCCAAAAATCTGCGCCGCCGGCGCAGTGGGACAGGCAACAATTCCGTTAAGTCCTACGCCGATGATCTCGGAGAGCGATTCTGCGAGGCTGTGCCCAGCCTTTCCAATAGAAACTACTTGGATACCGGAGAAACTCTGCAGCGAATAGCGGTGCCTGCCGATGCGAAGCTCCTTGTCCTCCAACTGCACAGAACGCCGCATAGCTTTGCCGATACTGCATTCGGCCAGGGCGTGGTCGAAAATCTCGCGCGCGTACCGGCGCATTTCTGCATAGTCAGCCTCGCTGGGAGGATCCGTGGGCCGATCAGATGTGGCGGGCATTGGACGGAATTATAAGCTGGCGGCCACTAGCCAGAATTGCCGTCGCTCGGTCTTGAAGGGAGGCACATTCACAAACGGCTCGCAGCTTCTGGCCGCCCGAGCCGGTGGACTGAAGTCTGACCGCTATGAGGGCGGTCGTGCATTGATTCAAGCTTGCCCCAGTGTTCTGTTAGGCTGAGGGGCTGCTGCCACTCGATGGAAATCATGCAATCGGAAGCCACGGCGATCCAGTTCCACGATGTACAGTACCGGCTCGCCGAGGGCCGTGTGCTGCTCGAGGGGATCAACCTGGAGGTGCGCAGCGGTGAGACGCTAATGCTGCTGGGACGCAGCGGCTCCGGCAAGACCACCTGCCTGAAGATGATCAATCGGCTGGTCGAGCCAACCCGAGGCGAGATCAGCATCCAAGGCAGGCCTCTCTCAAAGTGGGACCCTATTCGTCTGCGCCGTTGTATCGGATACGCGATTCAGGATGTCGGTTTGTTTCCGCATTACAGCGTCCGTGAAAATGTCGGTCTCATTCCGAAGCTGGAGAAGTGGGAACGCGATCGCATCGACGCTCGCGTTGATGAAGTGCTCGCTTTGGTTGGACTGCCTGGGAATGAGTTTGCTCAGCGCTTTCCACACCAGCTTTCGGGAGGGCAGCGGCAGCGCGTGGGCTTGGCAAGGGCATTGGCGGCCGAGCCGCCGATCCTGCTGATGGATGAGCCTTTCGGAGCGCTCGATCCCATTACGCGCGCCGAGTTGCAAATGGAATTTCAGAAGCTTCAGCAAAAGCTGCAAAAAACGGTTGTGTTCGTCACGCATGACGTGGGAGAGGCTCTGCTGCTGGGTGACCGAATCGGGCTAATGGAGGCTGGCCAATTGCGCGGAGTGTACGGCAAAGAAGAATTTCTTCGTTCTGCTGACGAGTCGGTAAGGGCATACGTGGATGTGTTTCGCGCAGGACAGCAGATATTTCGAGGCTGAGCACTGATACCCGGCTGAGCCATGAACTTCATCCTCACACATCGGCGCGAAGTCGCAATGCTCACCGCCGAGCACCTGTGGCTGGTTGCCATCTCGATGCTGATCGCGATTGCCGTAGGCGTTCCGCTGGGTATCCTGCTGACGCGGCGCCCAAGACTGAAGGCGCTGGTGCTCGGCAGCACAAATGTGATTCAGACCATACCCAGCCTGGCACTCTTCGGGTTGCTGCTGCCGCTACCCTGGCTAGGTGCGAGGGCCGACCGGCTCGCCATCGTTGCGCTGGCCCTTTATGCGCTGTTGCCGGTGGTGCGCAATACGTTTGTGGGAATTGCAGGCGTCAGCGCGCCCGTGCGGGAAGCCGCAGTTGCTATGGGACTTACGCAATCTCAACTGCTGTGGATGGTCGAGCTGCCGCTGGCATCGCCGGTGATTCTGGCCGGCGTGCGCACCGCCGCGGTGATCACAATCGGCGTTGCAACCATCGCGGCTGCGATTGGAGCCGGCGGCCTGGGCGAATTCATCTTTCGCGGCATTGCCATGGTGGACAATGGCGTAATTCTGGCAGGCGCGTTGCCGGCGGCAGCCATGGCATTGATTGCCGACGCATCGCTCGGCGCGCTCGAAAAGCTGCTGGTGCGGTGGCGGCACTAGACATGGACCGCCGGCTGTTTCTATCCACCGGGTTGGCACTACTCGCGAGCAGTTGCTTCAGACGACGAGACGAAATTGTTGTCGGCTCCAAGAACTTCACTGAGCAACTGATCCTCGGAGAACTGCTGGCGCAGTATCTTGGGCTACGTTGCGATATTCCCGTTGAGGGCAGGTTTTATCTCGCGGGAACCTACATTTGCCACCAGGCACTGCTTGCCGGAAGGATCGATAGCTACGTGGAGTACACGGGTACAGCGCTTGCCGCCGTATTGAAGGAGAAGTATTCCGGCGATCCCGCGGCGGTATACGACCAGGTAAAAACTGGATACAAGCAGCGATTCAACCTCGATGTCATGCCGCCGCTGGGTTTCAACAATAGCTTCGCAATAGTGGTTCGCGGTGAAGACGCGCGCAGAATGGGAATTACCAAGCTATCGGAACTGGGTCACTACGCTCGGCAGATGAAGCTAGGTGTCGGGTATGAGTTTCTCGAGCGCCGGGATGGCTATGCCGGGCTGGTGCAGACTTACGGACTGCAATTTGCTGAAGCTCCCCGGGTGATGGACCTTGGCCTGCTCTATCGCGCGCTGGAAAATCGATCCGTTGATATCGTCGCCGGCAGCAATACGGATGGGCTGATCGAAGCTTTAGGCTTGGTGGTGCTCGACGACGATAAGCACTACTTCCCACCTTACGATGCCGTTCCTATCGTAAGATCAAAAACTTTACAGCGGATTTCGTGCGTCGGCAGCGCTCTGGCTGCGCTCGCCGGTAAAATCACTGCCGATGACATGCGAAAGATGAACTATGCAGTCGATGGCGGAAAACAAGACGCCAAGATGGTCACTTCGCAATTTATTGAAAGTAAACTACCACCCGGCTCGTCTGTACCGATCAGTTAAGCCCCCGCCATGAATGGCGCCAATTCAGGGTAAAAAATCTTGTTGTCATTGCACAGCTCTGAATGTATGCTTATGCACCTCTGAGTGTGCGACCGCCTTTGCAGCGCCAAAGGAGGAAACCTCTTTTCTCGAACAGCCACCGTTTCACCTTGGCAGCATGCCAGCTATGCTGCTATTCGCCACGAGCGCCGGTGCGACCACGGTGCTTTGCACCAACTTGGGCCCCATGAGTATGACCACTCGAGTAGAAACTGAGCATTCGCCGGAGCTAACGGCTCTGGTATTTCCCGCGCTTCACTGGGACAAGCTCCCGTTTTCACTGGGTAGGTAGAAGCAGACCCTCTGCAGTAAGGGTGCCTTGCGTGCGATATGGCACCTGGTAAGAAAAATCTTCTAGGAGGATAACGTGCGGAAACTCTCAACTTCGTTTCTGTTAGTGGTCGCACTTTCTTTAGCCGCCATTCCTGCGATGGCTGACGTTGCCTATAGCAACCTCGGAAACCCGCCAAGCTACAACTGCTGTTCCGGCTGGACAGTTGGCGGTGTTAACTCTATTGTTGGTTTGGTGCGCAACGCCGAACAATTCACATCCGCTGTTTCTGGTGAGGTAAGCCAGATTGACGTGGGACTGGGCTGGGTGGTCGGCACCGATGCCGCGACAATCAGCCTCTGGACCAGCGTGAACGATCTCCCCGGCATGGAGTTGGGATCGTGGGGCGTCTCCAATATGCCCGTCTTCGGAAGCACCAGCACGATCCTGACGACGATCACTGGAATCTCCGGTGTTCATGTGGATGCCAACTCGCAGTACTTCCTGGTAATCGAGGCCGCCGACGATGCCTGGGAGGCCTGGAACTGGAACGATACAGGAGCTACCGGACTGCTGCTGCAGGATAGCGGCAATGGCTGGGTCCAGTTCCCTGACAATACTGTCGGAGCATTTGACGTGCTTACCGGCGGGGTAGCGGTCCCGGAGCCTGGCACGCTGGTCATGCTGGGCAGCGGCGTGCTAGCTGCTGCTGGAGCATTCCGCCGGAAGCTTAACCTGTAGATTTGGTTCGTATTGCTAAGCCGGGGCAACAAAACCCCGGCTTTTTGCTGCCCGTTATGCAGCCACCGCGGGTAAATGCTCCAGGATTCCATGCAGGGGAATGCGCACCCACTGCGGGCGGTGTTGCAATTCGTGTTCGATCTCCAGCAGCGCGCGCTCCATCAAGTAAGAGCCGAGCAGAAAGTGGCGCTCCTCTTGGCGCTGCGGCAGGAAGTCTGCCCCTGCCGCGGATTGCCAGTACTCGTGAAGGAAGACGTTGCTTACCCAGCGATACCAGGCATGGGCCCATTTCTCGATTGCCGGATGCCCCTCCTGGGGGGGAATAATGCCAGGCACATCGCCAAAGAGCACCGCGTGCGATACGTAATGGAACGAACGCAGCATAGTCGCTACATCACGAACGGCGGAGCGCTTAATTCGACGCTCGCTAAGCGAGCGATAGGGATCGCCCTCGAAGTTCGTAATCATCCAGTCGTTGCCGGAATGGATGACGTTGGCGAGCTGAAGATCACCATGCAGCCTGACGCGGAGACCGCCAACGCGATTATCCCGTAAGAGCAGGAGGTGCTTGCGAAGGTCGCGTTCACGGCTCAGCATGTGCTGCAGTTCCTCTTGCACGGCTGCCGGTAGCACGCGGGCACGATTGCGTACCGTATCAAGCACGCGGTTCAAATGGGCGAGAATTCCGTGATACACGCTATGCCGATAAAACTCGGTAAATGGTTCCGGGGCGAAGTCAGCTATATCGGGGCGGCTGGCGAGTGCCGCATGTAACTGAGCCGTACGCCGGGCCAGCATCCGCACCGCGTCCATGTAGCTACCCAGCAGCTCGGCAATCAGCGATGGCATCGCGGGCTGCAGGTCGCTCAGCGGGTCCGGCACGACCAAGTCGCGCGCTCTCGGGTCCTCCTGTGGCACTGCCAGCGCGTGCTCGAAGAAGAGTCCCAAATGGTCAAGGGTATAGTTCCAGCCGCTGCTGCCGTTGCGCACGAAACTGCTGAGACCGCCGATCATGGCCTTGTGGACGTGCCCGTCGTTGTCCGTCCAGCGGAACTCCAACGATCCCAGAGCGCGCGGACTGGCCGGGAAATCGGTTTGCTCGGTAAGAAATTCTGGGATCTCGCAACCCGGATTCGGTCCCTCTTCCAGCTTGCGGTAAAGCTTCAACAGAAAATCATCGCCATAGGCGATTTCGGTGTAGGGCTGATCGGTAGTCTGTGGCGATGGCTCAAGATTGGACTGGACAGAGGTCCAGGCTCTCCGGAAGGCCCGCGTATGAGCTCCAACAAGCTCGCCCTCGGCGCCGCGGATTCGGCGGCGGCGCACGATGGCTCTGAGCAAGGCATCGCTGAAATCCCGGTCGGCAACGGCCCCGAACAGCAGCGCGTTGGAGTTGTGTCCCAGTCCTTCGAGTTGTGCCAGGACAGCTTCGCGCCTCTCTCGCAAGATCGTCTCCGCTTTTTCTCCACTGGCCAGGCTTAACGGAACCAGGTAGGTTTCGCTATCAGCATCAGCGTAGTCAACCTGCGCAAAGAGCAAGTGCACCGCGGTTTTGGGAAGGGCGACGATGTCACGCACATGTATCGTCGTGATGGTGCGCCACTTGCCGAGAAACCAGGGGCGCTGGCGTAGCAAACGCGGGGCCATTCGGCGGAGCGCTGCCAGAGTCGCTTCCGAGAAGATGTTCTCCACGGAATCCACCGGCAGAACCGGAACTGCGTCGGCAGGGGTACCAACGTTGAGAGACTCTGGCGCTTCCCGCGGCTGCAGGTGGAACCAGTAGAACGCGTGGGGACCAAGCGACAAAGGATAAGGCGAATCTGTGATGTTTGGGAAACGGCTGTGACCGAACACTTCAACCGGCACGCTGCCGTTGTACTGCGCCAAATCCAGATCACAGCACTGGGCGAAGCGCGAGAGATTGGCGACTACCAGGATCCGTTCGTCGTCAAGCTGGCGGATAAATGCCAGCACCTTTTGATTGCTGGGAGAAAGGAAGTCCAGCGACCCTCGCCCAAAGGCGCGAAACTGCTTTCTCTGCAAAATTAGGCGCTTGGTGAACCACAGCAGGGAGTGCGAATTGTTCTGTTGCGTCTCGACATTGACCGCTTCATAGTGGTATTCGGGATCGATGTTGACCGGCAGGTACAGACGCTGAGGATTCGTGCGTGAAAATCCGGCATTGCGGTCGGCGCTCCACTGCATGGGAGTGCGGACGCCGTTGCGGTCGCCGAGAAAGACGTTGTCACCCATCCCGATTTCATCGCCGTAGTAGATAACCGGGGTTCCTGGAAGCGAGAACAACAGCGCATTCATCAGCTCAATGCGCCGGCGATCGTTCTCCAGCAACGGCGCCAGGCGCCGGCGAATCCCGAGATTAATGCGCATCTCGCGGCCGCGCGCATAGCTGCGATACATGTAGTCGCGCTCTTCGTCCGTGACCATCTCCAGCGTCAACTCGTCATGGTTGCGCAGGAACATCGCCCACTGGCAGTTCTCCGGAATCGGTGGCGTGATCTTCATGATGTCTGTCACGGGGTAGCGGTCTTCCATGCGCAGCGACATAAATAGGCGTGGCATGACTGGGAAGTGAAATGCCATGTGACATTCGTCGCCAGTGCCGAAATACGCCACGGCATCTTCAGGCCACTGATTGGCTTCGGCCAGCAGCATGCGGTCGCGGTATTTCTCGTCAACGTGCTTGCGCAACTCGCGAAGCGCCTGGTGGGTCTCCGGCAGGTTCTCGCAGTTGGTCCCTTCGCGCTCGTAAAGATACGGAACCGCGTCCAACCGCAGGCCGTCCACACCCATCGCGAGCCAGAAGTCCATCGCTGCGAACATGGCCCCTTTTACATCGGGGTTGTCCCAGTTGAGGTCAGGCTGATGGGAGTAGAACCGGTGCCAGTAATAGGCCTTCGCGACGGGGTCCCACGTCCAGTTGGAGTTCTCGAAATCCTTGAAGATGATGCGCGCCTCTTTGTATTTCTCAGGCGTGTCGCTCCACACGTAGAAATTGCGCCAGCGCGATCCTGGCGCCGCGCGGCGCGAGCGCTGAAACCAGCTGTGCTGGTCGGATGAATGGTTCAGTACCAGCTCGGTAATAACTTTCAACCCTCGCCTGTGCGCTTCGCGGAGAAACTTCTGGAAGTCCTTCAGCGTGCCATAGGCGGGATGGACGTTGGTATAGTCAGAGATATCGTAGCCGTCGTCGCGCCAGGGGGAGGGACAGAAGGGCAAGAGCCAGATCGCGGTAATGCCGAGGTCCTGAAGATAGGCGAGCTTCTGGCTTAGGCCGCCGAAGTCGCCCATGCCGTCGGTAACGCTGTCGTAGAAGGCTCGGACATGGACTTCATAAATGACGGCATCTTTGTACCAGGTTGCGCTGGGAGACGAGACTTGGCTGCTGGACTGCAATACCGTGCGATAACTGCTTTCCTGCTGTACTGGTTCCACAAAATATACCCGAAAAAAAGACGCTATTTTGCCGTGCAACTCCCCTTGGATGGCGGACAGCGCCGCCAAGGTTTTGTCCGGCAACGGGCACTTTTGGCCGCTGAAGTGCTTAACTGCAGTGCTAGAATTTTTTCATATGGCATTCCCTATTGACCGCCCGCGTCGCTTGCGTCGCAACGAGGCACTTCGCTCGTTCGTTCGTGAAACCCGCCTTAGCCCCGAAGGTTTCGTTTATCCGCTCTTCGTCTGTCCGGGCGAGGGCGTTCACAAGGACGTGCGGTCGATGCCGGGAGTTTACAACCTCTCGATTGACGAAGCGGTGAGAGAGTGTGCGGGAGTAAGGGCGCTCGGCATCCCCAGCGTGATCCTCTTCGGTCTTCCGGAAGAGAAGGACGAGATGGCGAGCGGCGCCTGGGAGCGAAACGGCATCGTGCAGCGAGCGACCCGCGCCATCAAACGTGAGGTGCCGGGTCTGTTGCTCATGGGCGATGTTTGCTTGTGTGAATACATGTCCCATGGGCATTGCGGGATCGTCGATACCTCCCGCGCTGGCTATACCAAGGCGCGCCAAGAAGCCGACGCCTTGGTCCACGAACTGGAGTCACAGGGCAAAAGGGTGATCAAGGTCAGTGCGCAGCCCGGCGGAGCGGTTACAGCCACACAGATGATGGCACCGGTTTCAGCCGAAGATTATGAGATCGTCAACGACGCCTCGCTCGAGCTTCTGGCCAAGACAGCAGTTTCCCAGGCTGAAGCGGGCATGGACATCATCGCGCCCAGCGACATGATGGATGGACGGGTGCAGGCGATCCGCTCAGCGTTGGACGAGGCGGGATATGAGAACACTCCCGTGCTTTCCTACGCTGCAAAATTTGCCAGCGGGTTCTACGGGCCGTTCCGCGAGGCGGCAGACTCGGCGCCGCACTTCGGTGACCGGCGCTCGTACCAGATGGATCCGGCCAACTTGCGCGAGGCAATGCACGAAATCGAGCTCGATCTTGCCGAGGGAGCCGACATGATCATGGTGAAGCCGGCGATGCCGTATCTCGACGTGATTCGCGAGGCGCGCACCAGGTTCGATGTGCCGCTGGCCGCATACCAGGTCAGCGGCGAGTACGCCATGATCAAGGCTGCTGCGCTGAATGGCTGGATCGACTATGAGCGCGTGATGCTGGAGTCACTGCTCTGTATCCAGCGGGCGGGGGCTTCCATTACCCTCACCTACTTCGCCAAAGAAGCCGCCAGGCTGTTAGGGTAAACAATTTCCCCAAGAGCAGCCTCACTCCGCGACTTCCAGCCGAACATCGCCGGGCGGGATGGGCTTGATAAACACGTCGAGTGCCCGCCGTAGAAATTCATCCCGATCAGAGACCGGCCTCCATCCAAGCTTCTGCTTGGCCAGCGAGCAGTCGAGCTGCGTCACCAATGCGGAGCTTCTAAAATCGCGGAATCGCACGGATTGGTTGCCCGGCTTCCTGGTCAACTTCTTCACTAGATAGCGGCTGTACTCGGCTGCGCCAATGCGCCACATGCTTCGCGGATAGAACCGGAAGTTGCGGCGCGTCCGCTCGCGCAGCATGCTCACAAACTCGGATGCGGAAGGGCGTACGTCACCGGCAAGATTGAAGGTTAGGCCATCAATATCCGGTGCATCCTTTGCGAGAAGCAGCGCCTCCGCTACATCGTCCACCAGCACACAGGGCAGCGGAGTCTTGCCTTTGCCGAAGCCCACTACGCAGATATCAGAAACGCGATCGCCCAACGCCGCGTGCACCATGGGTCCTCCGACTCCCATGACGACCGCAGGACGAAAGATGACTACAGGCAGATGCCTGGTGCGGTGGAGCTCAAGCAGTTTGTTTTCGACCAGACTCTTGCTTTGGCAATAGTCGCTGCGGTCCCGGCGACCTGCCTCATTGCCCAGGTCGGCCTCCGAAACGGTACCTCGCTTGCCGAGATACAACGCAGCCGTTGTGCTCGTGTAGATTAGCCGGCGCACCCCGCGGTCAAGACATATCTCGGCGACGCTTACTGCGGCATCGATTACCTCTCGCTTCCAGTCTTCCCAGGTTGCGCCGCCAGCCATGGAGAGGTCATATACAACCGAAGCTCCGGCTATGAGCTGCGACATGCGATCGCGATCAGCCACCCTGCCGCTGTGGTACTCAATGCACGGATTGCTGCTGCGCCGTCCGCCTGACGACCGGCTGACCACAACCACATGACAACCCGCGTTCGCCAGCGCCAATGTGAGGCGCGAGCCGATGAATCCGGCGCCACCGATGACAACCACCCGTTCAGACTGCGACAACGCGGCCCTCCGTTTGCGCAAGATAAGCATAAGCGCCATCAATCGTCATCTGGCACGCTTCTACCACTGCGGTGCCTTCCGTCGCACCAATGCGTGGATCTCGTCCCGCTGCGAGCGCACGATAGAATGCGGCCACGCTGGCGTTAATGGCAGCGGTCTGGAGTTGGTATGGACGTGCCAATCCTGCTGCTCCCAGGGCGAAAGACTTGAAGTTTTGCCAGCTTCGGGTGGCGAAGGAATACGCGTTCTTCCACCCAATGGTCATTTCCTCGATGCGCAGATACGGCGTCTTTTCCATGATCTGAAGACTGTTGCGGCGGACATCCACAAAGGCCTGTGCGTCTTCACCCTGCAGGTGGACCCCGAATGCGAGACACCCGGCCCCCAACGCCAGGGTGCACTGCGCGTTTCCTCGCTCGCACACCAGCGATGTCTGCCAATTCTTGAAGAAGCGGACTCCGTTGCTGAGGGTCAGTTCGCCCGATACCGCCGTGCTAGCGCTGAGCGCCGGTCCCAGAAGGCGGCAGCAGATGGAAAGCGGATGAGGACCGATCTCCAGGATGAGGCGGTCGGTGCCACCGAACATCCAGTGTGTTGGCGGTGCCGATTCAATCCCAGGCATGGGCACGGAATACAAGACCTGGACGTTCTCAATCGCGCCGAAGCGGCATGCACGGATGATTTTCAGCAAGTCCGCGAAAGCAGGCGTGAAGGTGGCATTGTGGTTCACACCAATCTGCAGCCGCTGCCGCGCCGCCACTGCCTGTACTCGCCGGCATTCTTCGACCGTGAGGCAGAAAGGCTTTTCGACAAATACGTGGCTCCCGGCCAGCAGACACTTCTCAGCAGCACTGGCGTGAACGTCTGGAGGCAGCAGCACATGCACGACATCGGGCTGCACCTGTTCCAGCATGGTTTCCATGCGATCGAAGGCTGCGGGCACGTCATACTGCCGCTGCAAAGCACGGGCACGCTCGATGTCGAGATCGCAGACTGCTACGATCTCGGCTAGTTCCGGAATGGCGCGCAAGGCCGGAGCATGCGAGCTGGAAATGTCCCCTGCGCCCAGCAAAGCTGTGCGAAATCTTCGCGTCGGGGTGGATTGGCCAGTCTGAGGAATAGTGCACCTCTTCTCACTGCAAGTAATGCCTGACGTGCGATTGTGACCATCAAATTGTAATGGAACACTGTTGCGATGATGTATCACAGTACAAACGAGCTTCCCAAATTGGGCGCTCGTCCGCTTGGGCACACCGGCAAGGAGATAGCACGAGCTCTATGGACATAGGGGAAACTGGAGAGTTCGACGTTGAAGGAACCGGTGAGGACTAGGATGTTGGACTTTAGCAGCGCGGGAGGGCGGAAGCCAGAGCTTCGGCCTTCGCTGCATGAATCGCCTACATGAAGCGCTTGCGTTGCGAGAAGAGCGTGAGCAGCCCGCCGCCAATCAGCATGAGGGCCCCCGGCTCAGGTGTCAGATAAAGGAACTCCTGATCGCCGCTTTCGCTGTGCGCATCGAGTGGCGTAAGGATCATCACGTTGGAAAAGTCCACGTTGCCCAAGTCTGTAGTCTGCGCCAGGTTCAGCCAGTATGCCGCGCCCAGAGTGCCCGGAGGCGGATCGCCGGCGTTTACACCCGGATTGAAGATCTGCCAGACGGCAAAGTTGATGTTGCCCCACTCCGGTTGATTGCCGTCGTTAATCTGTAACAGAAGAAAACCGGCTTCCTGGTATTTGGTCAGATCTCCAAAACGGGTATTGCTGAGATCGCCGCCCGCCAGCGCCGTGATGTTGGCCTGCCACGTGTCACCTATCGCGGAGCCGTGATAGAAGTCGTCGCAGATCATCGGAATCTGCGGCCCGTTGTCGATCGTGAGGTAATACGGATAGGTGTATACCCCGTTCTGATTTTCTCCTCCGAGGCCCGCGAAGCGCACCTCCACTGGATTGGCGTACGCGCAAACAGTTGCAGCAATAACGAACACCACTGCCAGGCCCAAGAGCTTGATTGCTGACGTTCTCCTCATTACCGTTGCCCCTTTTCTAGTTGGTTCCGAATCGCAGCGGCGGTTCGGGAACTCACTCTTGTAGAGGGCAACCGTCATACCACAAGCAGTAGCTGCTTATCCCCTTACATCTGACAGTTAGTCCGACGCTTTCAGTCCCCAGCGTCCGAATTGTGCAAGCTCTTGCATGCAAGTGGAAGGAATCCGCACTTGAATAGTGAGCAATCCCAGATTGGAAATAAGTTAAGGCGGGGTAAAGCTGGTCGGCTTAAGTACCACTGCAATCCGCCTGATGCAGGGCGGGTGCGGCGCGGAATGTGGGCTGAACTAAGGAGCGCTTACCCGACCTGACGAGGGTGGATATCGTATTGCCGAATTTTATAGAGCAGGGCCTTGTAGCTGATGTTCAGCTTCATCGCCGCACGCTTACGGTTCCATCTCGTCTCTTCCAGCGCGTTTGCGATCGCTTCCATCTCAGCGCCGTTTTTCAGGCTTCGCACCATTTCCTTGAGGTCTGGCTGGTGAGGTTGCATTGGGACGACGGTGGCCGAGTCCGTCACCGGGGCGCCGCTCTCGAGTTCCGCGATGGCGCCATTCTCGTCGCCGAGAACGAGGTAGCGCTTGACGAAGTTCTCCAATTCACGGATGTTGCCCGGCCACGAGTACCTCTCGCAGGCGCGCAGCAGAGGCGGCGAGACGGCCAACATTGGGCAGGCATAGCGCTCGGCCAGACGGACCATAAAGTGCCGCAACATCATGGGGATCTCTTCTTTGCGCTCGCGCAGCGACGGCATGCGCAGCACGAAGCTGCTCAAGCGATAATAGAGATCTTCACGAAACGTCTTCTGCGCCATTGCCTGGGTCATGTTGATGTTGGTGGCGGCCAACACGCGGACATCCACCTTGACCGTGTTGCGGCCTCCCAGACGAGAAAACTGCCCATCCTGCAATACCTGCAACAGCTTCGCCTGCAATGCCGGAGACATTTCGCCGATCTCATCGAGCAGCAGCGTGCCTTTGTTGCACAGCTCGAACTTGCCCGGCTTGGGACGGTTTGCGCCGGTGAACGCGCCGGGCTCGTATCCGAATAACTCGCTCTCAAGCAAGTCGTTAGGTACGGCCGCACAGTTGACCTTGAGAAAGGTCCGGTGCGCGCGCTCTGAATACTTGTGGATTAGCTGGGCCAGGACTTCCTTGCCGGTTCCGCTTTCTCCCAGCAGGAGCACGGGGAAGTCATAGCGGGCCACTTGCATGGCTTGCGAACGGAGGGCCCGCATCTCTGGCGTGGCAGAAAAGAAAAACACGCCACCACCGATATCGACGGCCTCGCCGTTGCCCAGGGGCGAAGCAGCCGAATTTTGCAAGCAGAACCGCAATACCTCGTCCATCTCCTCCTTCTGAACTGGCTTGGAGAGGTAGTCTTGCGCGCCCAACCGCATGGCCTGCGCCAGCTTACGCGTGTCGCGCACACACGAGATCATCACGACCTTGGTGCCGGGTCGGGCTTCCCGGATTCGTCTTAAGGTTTCCAGGCCGTCCCAGCCGGGCAGCACCACGTCGAGCAAGACGACGTCTGGAGTCTTTTGCTGGAGCTTCTCCAGCGCCTCCTCGCCGCTGGATGCGGTCGTCACCTGGAAAGAATCGAGTTCCAATGCCGTTTGCAGATAACGGCGCATACTGGGTTCATCGTCCACAACCAGTATGTGGCCTGCGCTCATTGGGTCTCGATCTTTCGATTACGGGGAGGATTCAACAGGACAAGGAAGGAGAACTTGCTGCCATTGCCGGGCTCGCTCTCAACCCAGATCTTGCCACCTGCCGCCTGCACCAGCTTGCGCGCAATCGCCAGGCCTAGTCCGTGCCCCTCGGCGCGCACGCCTTCGCGGGTCAGGCGGAAGTATCCTTCGAAGATTTCCTGCTGGTATTCCGGCTCGATCCCGGGCCCGGTATCGGCCACGGAAATGCGGCAACAGTTCGGGGGGACGCCACGTCGTCGTCGCCGCTCTACCAATGGCTTGCGCTCGGTGGCGCGACGCTCCCAGAAGTAAGGCTCCACGTGCAACCACACAGTTCCGCATGTGGGAGTGTACTTCATGGCATTGTCCAGCAGATTGGAGACGATGTGCTGGACCTTGTACCAGTCGAAGGCAAACGGTTGCAGTTTCTCGCTGGGAAGGAAGTAAAATGCTATGGCCTTGTCCTGGAAGCGCTGCGACCACACCTCAGCAATCTCGCGCACGCAGGCGTTCATGTCGCCAACTTCGTGCTGCATTTCAAAACGGTCAACCTTGAGGGAGGCGTAGGCCAGCAGATTTTGGACAAAATTGGAAAGGCGAGCCCCGTTCTCCTGCATTTCCGTCAGGACGTCGAGCTGTTGCGGGGTCAAGGGACCCAGCTTCTGCGCCAGGAGAAGCTGCAGGTAGCCGCCCATGATTGCCAATGGTGTCTTGAGTTCGTGAGCAGCCGAGGCCAAGGCCTCGCGGCAGTCGGTGCAGTGGCTGCTCTCATTCAAGAACTCGATAGTATCTCTGGCGCTGGACATATCGGAGGAATGTATCTTGAGTACTTCCACGCTCTGCCGTACCCTGCCCTTTCGCGCGCCGCGCCTAACCGGAGGTCGCTAAACATTCTCTCGACAAAAACGAATAATGGTTTAACGCAGCGATTGCGGGACAGGGGAACCAGGACACATCTACTTTACAATGAGCCTCCTCAAAGCGTTCTAAATTGCCGCAAAAGGAAGCTTGTCAACTAAGTTTCCTTGACAAAAACGCCGGCCGGATGAACATTTGTTCACATATGACGAAGTACCTTGCACTGCAGGGCTCGGCAAACTCATACCTCAGAAGCGCAAGAAATTGCACTAGCGCGGTATTAGGGAGCTTAGAGTCTCCACCGCGCAGTCTGCAACTACCAATGAAATCAATGCACTTGCGGTGTTGCGCCGATCGGGCTATGGCAATTGATCTGCGTTGCTATTCCGGTGGAGGTTAGAACGTGCCTCGCAATGCCTCTAAGTCCGAGCGCCGCGGATGGGACCGGTTGCCCATCGCGATTCCGTTCTTTGTTCGTGGCAACAAGCCCAATTCCGAAGAATTTCTGGAGTTCGCAACGGCCCTCAATCTTTCCGCAGGCGGTGTCCTGCTTGCCGCACGCAGGTATCTCGATCCCGGCTCGGAGATCAGCCTTGAGATTCCTGTAGCCCTGGTCAACAAGGCGCAGCTTCCGCGCTCGGTTTCGTTGTTCCGCGCAACCGTTCTGCGCTGCACCCCAGACCGTCAGTATTTTCTTCTAGGACTGCAGTTTCGCGAACCGTTGCTTCGAGATGGCGCCGCCTTAGAGTCCCAGTAATTTGCGAGGGATGCGGCGATCCTCCAAAATGCAAACCTTTTCACCTTCCACAGCGCAATAGGCTGTACTTTTAGCATTTTTTAATTGTTTTCCATACGACCTGTGCTAAAGTAATCAACTCAGGTTCAGCGGTTTACAGCGCAATTTGCAAATTCTTGTGCTCCATCGTTGCGTTGGCGCGAGAAATGCAAATCCTTGGTACGAAGCTCCACAGTTGAGACGAGGAAGCAAGCGATGCCTTTGCAGGCTGGCGCCAATGGCGAAAGTGCGGCCCAACAACTTCCGCCCGAGTCGGTGATATTCGGCCAAACGCCGGTAATGCGCGATGTCCGGCAGAAGCTGGAGCGCGTGGCCGGAGCCAACATCTCGGTCCTGATATCGGGCGAAAGCGGGACGGGTAAAGATATCATTGCCCGCCTGTTGCACCTGTATTCGCCGTGGGCCGGTGGACCATTCGTAAAGGTGAATTGCCCGGCGATCCCCGGCACGCTACTGGAAAGTGAGCTCTTTGGATACGAAGAGGGGGCGTTCACCGGGGCCTACGGGGCTAAGCCAGGGCGAGTGGAGATGGCCCATCGCGGCACACTATTCCTGGACGAGATTGCCGAGCTGGATGCCATGCTCCAGGCAAAACTGCTCCAGTTATTACAGGATGGCCAATTCAGCCGGATTGGGGCACAAGAAGAAGAAGGTCGAAGTTCGGGTGGTATGTGCCACCAACCGCCAGCTACCACAGGAGATCGAGCATGGCAAGTTCCGGCAGGACTTGTTCTATCGCATCGCGGCCATGACCATTCATCTGCCTCCTCTGCGGGAGAGGGCCATTGATATTCCAGCAATTTGTGAATACCTTTTGCAGTACTACAATGACAGACTGAACGGTCGGGCCCCGATGTTGCGCACGGCACTGTTGTCCAAGATGCAGCGCTATTTCTGGCCGGGCAACGTTCGCCAGTTGGAAAATCTGATCAAGCGTTATGTTGTAATGGGGAACGAAGATGTCATTCTCAGCGAACTGCTGCAGCCGGTCGAGAGTGATCCCTTAGAAAGTTTGGTGCTTAACGGACCAGTTTCGCTGAAGAAGCTGACCCGTCAGACGGTACGCAAGATCGAAGCCAAGGTCATTTTGAACGCATTACATGCGAATAACTGGAACCGCAAGAAAGCGGCGCGCTCGCTTGACATCAGTTACCGCGCGCTGCTGTACAAGTTGAAGGATGTAGGGATACCGCCGCGGCGCTCTGCTTCCGCCTCGAAGCACAGCGACGACAAGGCGCAATAACAACAAATCATACGAAGGTGACCATGGAACCGACTCCCCGAGCAACCGCAAATCCTGTAGTAGTGACATTGGCCTTATTAGTACTTTTAAGCGGAATGGTG